>ENA-OQIZ01000039-OQIZ01000039.1-human-gut-metagenome-genome-assembly--contig:-NODE-39-length-116482-cov-24.016252_pt1 | contig 116482 bp, 104 predicted proteins | sample MGYA00242593_ERZ504758 | MGnify/ENA primary metagenome ERZ504758 (study PRJEB26092, sample SAMD00036364) | human gut metagenome | host: Homo sapiens | study: EMG produced TPA metagenomics assembly...
TATCGGTGTTAATTTTGTTAGTGAAAGCGACTTTACAGTGCTTACAAAACCATCGCTGAGAACCGGATTTCAATATACCGTGTTTTATACATTTTCGACCACAATCAGGGCAAACTACTTGTTTAATTTTAATCATCCTCCTATTTATGTTTTTATTTAGGAAGATATAATACCATTTTAGTCAGTAGTTATGTGGGTTCAAGCATGTTTTTACACACACTTTTTGTCCACCCTTTATCTTTGTCAAAAAAAGATAAAAGTGCTATAAACCCAGTATCTATCTAGGTTTACAGCACTTTTTACACACACTTTTTGTCCTATAACTCAAAATTTAATACATTTTGCCGAACAACCGGCAAATAGCTAAAAAAATAGCCTGCATCTGGGGTGATGTACACCTCGGATGTAGGCTTTTTTGCATTTTCATTGACAATAGTTCATCTGAGAATTACAAAAACTCAATTTTTACATAAACTTTACAAATGAAAAGTGTAATGTTGTTAACCACGATTGCCAATTCGTGTTATACTAAGAGTAAAGGCTTTGTAAATTATCAAGATAGTGTAAAATGTATTTGTGTGGAGGAGTCGAACATGTCCTTACAAGAAGTCTCAGAACGACCTTTGGTACTCGGCGTTTTGACCGTATCGGATACCCGTACACCGGAAACCGATAAGGGCGGCGACACGGTTGTTCAACTAATCGAGGAAGGAGGCCATATTGTAAAAGTCAGGACGATTGTACCTGATGATTTTACAAGAATTTCCGAAGTATTGCAACGTTGGATTGCAATCGAAAGTCTGGATGCTGTTATTTTAACAGGCGGTACAGGCATAGCCAAGCGTGATGTATCGATTGAAGCAGTGGAGTCACTGTGCACTAAAATAATCCCGGGATTTGGCGAATTATTCAGATATTTAAGCTTCACCGAAGATATCGGTACGAGAGCCATTGCGTCGCGAGCAACGGCCGGTGTAAGTTCCGATGTATTGCTTATTTCATTGCCCGGATCGGTTGGCGCCGTTACACTCGGCATGACCAAATTAGTATTGCCTGAAATTCGTCACTTAGTTTTTGAAATCAATAAATAGCAAGTACCACAATCATATGTTATGGAGGATATTATGGCTTTTCATTTAAAAGGCAAGGAAGAAAAATTTTTCAACATTTTAAATAATCATGTTTCACTATGCCATGACGCATCCGTTGTTATGGAGCAGGCATTTAAAAATGAATTACCTAAAGAAGAAGCACTCCGCGTAATCGACCAGAAAGAAAAAGAAGCCGATCAATTGGTAAACCAAACGATTGAACAGTTGCGGTCCACCTTTATTACCCCAATGGATCGTGAAGACATTCAACAACTCATTGAACAGTTGGATATTACTTTGGATAGTATGAAAGACATTATGGATAAAATGTGTATGTATAACGTAGGTCAACCTACCAAAGGTGCTATCCGTTTAATTGAAATTGTGCAGAAATGCTTAAAACATATTACAAAATCCATTTCTTATATGAATAGCCTTAAGAAGAATCATGTTCGTGTAGAAGGCCGCGTGCTTGAAGTACTTCGTCTGGAAGAAGAAGCTGACGCCGTATATCATGAAGAAATGGCCATTTTATTCCGCGATTGTAAAGATCCGATTGAAATCATCAAATGGAAGGAAATCCTTAGCTCCATGGAAGAAGTCATTGACGGTTGCGAGGATTTGGTCGGTACATTCCGCCGGGTTGTGTTGAAGTATGCTTGATCATTGGTTTGTATGGCTGGTGGTACTCTTAGCATTGGCTTTTGATTATATTAACGGGTTCCATGATACGGCCAACGCCATTGCTACATCCGTATCGACGCGAGCCATTTCACCTAAAAAAGCGGTTATGATGACGGCGGTCCTCAATTTCGTGGGGGCCCTCGTAAGTACCGGTGTAGCTAAGACCATCGGCGGTGATTTAGTTATGTCCGCCAATTTAATTAATGCGGAAGTTATCAGTGCGGCCCTCTTGGGAGCTATCATTTGGAACTTGGTCACCTGGTGGTACGGAATTCCGAGTTCTTCGTCACACGCCCTTATCGGCGGTGTTATCGGGGCGGTTATGGTAGCTGTCGGTCATGAAGCCCTTAACTTTAACGGCATCGGTAAAATTTTCTTATCACTCGTGTTATCGCCGATTATTGCCATGATTTTAGGTTATATTATCATGCACATCTTATTGTTCCTGTTCGGTAGTTTCTCGCCGATTGCTTTGAATGACAGATTCCGCAATATGCAGTTATTATCCGCGACCTTAATGGCGTTTTCCCACGGTTCCAACGATGCGCAGAAGGCAATGGGGATTATTACCTTAACCTTACTCAGCGGCGGTTATATCGATACTTTAGATGTACCGACTTGGGTAAAAGTAGCCTGTGCGTCCGCTATGGCCTTAGGTACGGCAGCCGGCGGTTGGCGTATTATCAGCACCATGGGTACTAAGATTTTTAAACTAGAAAGCATCAACGGCTTTGCGGCCGATTTGAACTCTGCCATTACGATTTTTACCGCTACTTTCTTACACTTACCGGTATCGACCACACACGTTGTGAGCGGCTCGATTATGGGGGTAGGGACGGCTAAACGTGTTAAGGCCGTAAACTGGGGTGTAGCGCGCTCCATGGTATTAGCTTGGTTTGTGACCATTCCGTTAAGTGCCATTATGTCAGGCATAGCCTATTTAGCAATCGATATGATTCGCGAAATTTTATAAAAATTCGCTGAATATCTTGTAAAATTGAATAGATGTGTTATTGCAATTACACACTGTATTGTCTATAATGTAAGTAATAGAAAAAATGCTCGAGATTTGAGCATTTTTTTGTGAACTCAATGTATACTAAGATTGTATTGTTCAATCTTACAAAAGGGAAAGCGAATTATTGGGATAATGATTCGAATTAGGATTTAGGGGGTCACAATGAAACTTAACCAAGCAACAGATTATGCATTCCGTATGGTTTTGCATATGTCGCTCCTGCCGAATGGGACTAAAATTACCGGCGGGGAGCTCGCCAAAGCGCAGAAAATTCCGGATCGATTTCTTCTCAAAATTATGAGAAATTTAATATCAGGCAATATTATGCAATCGTTCCGCGGTGTAGATGGCGGTTTTGCCTTAGCACGTAAACCTAAAGAAATCACTTTATTAGATGTTATAGAAGCTGTAGAAGGGGCAACCTATTTGCAGCGGTGTTTGTATGATAGTGAAACTTGTTCCCGTGGTTGTCACGGTAATTGTTCGGTACAAGAGCAATTTTGTCAAATTCAAAGCCATTTAGTTAAGGAACTACAAGCTGTGGATTTTGAAACCTTGGCGAAACGTGAGCGAGAAATACATTTACAGAGAGTTTGTCCATCGAAGGCGCAAGCGCGCGATTTATAAGTGAGGAGGTTTTACGTATGATGGAAGCATTACTGTTAGCTCGATGGCAATTTGCCTTGACATCGATCTATCACTGGCTGTTCGTTCCTGTTACACTAGGGATGACAGTAGTCGTTGCATGTTTAGAAATTACTTATGTATCGACAAACAATGAAGTGTACAAAAAAATGGCAAAGTTCTGGGGGAAATTATTTTTAATCAATTTTGCCATGGGTGTTGTAACCGGTATCGTGCAGGAGTTCCACTTCGGTATGAACTGGGCTGAATATTCCCGTTTCATGGGTGATATCTTCGGCGCACCTCTTGCCTTGGAAGCTTTAACAGCTTTCTTCCTTGAATCCACTTTTATGGGGGCTTGGATTTTTGGCTGGGACAAATTGTCCGCTAAAGCTCATGCGGTTGTAGCCGTATTGGTAGCTATCGGTACCAACTTATCCGCTTTCTGGATTTTGGTGGCCAGCTCCTTTATGCAGCATCCGGTTGGTTATGTGATTCGTAATGGCCGTGCAGAAATGCAGGACTTCGGCGTTATTTTGAGCAACGGTTATGTACCGGGCCAATTCAGCCATATTTTCTTTGCCGGTCTTATGACTGCAGGCGTTATCATCGCATCTATCAGTGCTTGGCACATTCTCCGCAATAATGCGGTAGATTTCTACAAACGCTCTATTAAATGGGGCTTAGTTTTCACAATTATCGGTGGTGTTTTGGTTGCCGGTGCCGGTCACTTACATGGCCAGTATGTAACTAAAGTACAACCTATGAAAATTGCATCCGTTGAAGGTCTTTGGGACACAACTAAAGGTGCATCTTTCAGTTTAGTTGCTTCGATTGATGAAAAAAATCAGGTAACTAACAGTGCTATCGAAATTCCTGGTTTACTCAGCTTCATCGCTACTGATGACTTCAACGGTGAAATGAAAGGTATGAAAGACCTTCAGAATGCTGATGTACAAAAATATGGTCCTGGGGACTATATCCCACATGTAACGTCCATGTACTGGACATTCCGTGCTATGATTTTCTCCGGCTCTTTGGTATTGTTGGTAGCTATCATTGCTTTCGCAATGAACCGTGCCGGCAAATTGGAACAATCACGCGGTATGTTACAACTCGTATTCTGGATGTTACCATTCCCTTACATTGCTAACGCAACCGGTTGGTATGTTGCTGAAATGGGTCGTCAGCCATGGCTTGTTTACGGCTTACAGAAAACAGCTGACGGTGTATCCAGCACTGTAACGGCTGCTGAAGTTTGGACTACCATTATTGGTTTCTCCGCTGTTTACATTTTGGCAGCGATTGCAGCACTTTATTTAGCGGTTAAACACATTAAAAAAGGTCCTGAAGGCAATCCGTCTCATGATATCGAAGGAGAGGAGGCAGCATTATGGAAGTAATTTTACAGAACTTAGACGTAGTGTGGTTCATCCTCGTTTGCGTATTATTCGCCGGGTTCTTCACACTTGAAGGCTTTGACTATGGTGTAGGCATTTTGCTTCCATTCTTAGGTAAAACTGATGTGGAACGTCGTCAAATGATCAATACCGTTGGTCCTGTATGGGACGGCAACCAGGTATGGATGATTACGGCCGGTGGTGCAACATTTGCATCCTTCCCACATGTTTATGCTACTTTGTTCAGTGGTTTTTACTTGGCTTTATTCTTGATGTTAGCTGCTTTAATTGCTCGCGGCGTAGCATTCGAATTCCGTAGTAAAGACAAATCCATTGCATGGCGTAAAACTTTCGATTATTGCATTTTCTTCGGTTCTTTAATTCCGGCTCTTCTTTGGGGCGTTACTGTTGGTAACTTGATTCAAGGTACTCCGATTGATGCTCAGATGAACTTCGTAGGCGGCTTCTTCGATTTACTTAGCCCTTACACAATCCTTTGTGGTTTGGCATTCATCTTGGTATTCGTTTATCATGGTGCTTTGTATACGGCTATTAAAACAACCGGTCCTATCTCTGAACGTGCACGTGCTACCGCTTTGGTAGAAGGCGTGATTACTGCAGTAGGCGCTCTCGTATTAGTAGGGGCTACTTACTACTTCACTGATTTGTTCAACAGCATGATTGCAACAGTTGCGTTTGCTCTTTGCATCGTATTCTTCTTGATTTCTTGGGGCTTCACCCGCGTACGTCGTCCGGGCGTTGGCTTCACTTTCAGCTGCTTGAGCATTATTTCGGTAACAGCCGCTTACTTTGCAGGTTTGTTCCCACGTATCATGGTTTCCAGCTTAAATCCGGCTTGGAGCTTAACGATTAAAAATGCTTCGTCTTCCGAATATACGTTGACGTTGATGACGATTGTAGCACTTATCTTTGTGCCAATCGTATTAATCTACCAAGGTTGGACTTACTGGACATTCCGTCATCGTGTAAGCCCTGACGATTTACACTATTAATTAAATACTGACTCATTAGAGCCTTCGATTGGATTATAATGAGATTTTGAAAAGCGTGCCGCAAGGTGCGCTTTTCTTTTTGTATGGCGGTGCTTTTCCTTTAATATTCAGCCGTAGCTCTTTATATATTTATTCGTATTCGATATATCAAAAGACCGTTTAAATTATATTATGAGATTACAGATGTCCCCGGAGTGTGGTAAGATAAAGGTAGCAGTTGAAAAATACTCGTAATTAAGACATTAGGGAGGCGTGGTTTACATGAGTACATATAAGAGTGTTGCATTTGCCAACGATAATCGTGAAAAATTTATAGCTATGCGGCGTGATTTGCATCAACATCCGGAACCGGGTTGGTTGGAATATCGGACGGCCGCTATGGCAGCTGATCGCTTGACTGAATTAGGTTATGATTTAAAAGTCGGCAAAGAGGTTGTTAAGGCCGAATCGCGTATGGGTGTGCCTGAAGACGCCGTTATGAAAGCGGCCATGGACCGAGCCCTTCAAGAAGGGGCTAATCCAAAGTGGGTAGAAGCCATGGGATATGGTTTTACCGGCATGGTGGCGACCTTGCATTTCGATGACGAGGGGCCTACGGTAGCTTTCCGTGCCGACATCGACTCCAATGATGTTATGGAATCCACGGCAGACGATCATTTACCGGTTAAAGAAGGGTTTGTATCGAAGCATGAAAAAGCCATGCATGCTTGCGGTCATGATGCCCATTTAACAATGGCCCTAGGCTTGGCCGAATATATAACGACTCATAAAGAAGGGCTCCACGGCACCTTTAAATTGATTTTACAGCCTGCTGAAGAGGGGGTTCGTGGTGCGAAATCCATGGTTGATGCCGGTGTTGTTGATGATGTAGATATCTTCTTCGGCATGCATATCGGGATTAATAAGAATATTGCCGGTTGCCTTGCTTGTTTAAATAACGGCTTCTTGGCTACGACTAAATTAGACGTAACCTTTAAAGGCTACTCCTCTCATGCAGGCGGGTCGCCGGAGCTTGGCAAAAACTCCTTATTGGCAGCTTGTACGGCGGCTTTAAACTTGCAAGCCATTTCTCGTCACTCCAAAGGTAACTCCTGTATTAACGTAGGCGTTTTAGAGTCCGGCACAGGTCGTAACGTTATTCCGGACAGAGCCTATTTACAGATAGAAACGCGCGGTGCTACCGGTGAAGTTAATGATTATATCTGCAAACGAGCCTATGAAGTGTTAAAAGGTGCGGCCGCTATGTATGAAAATGAAGTGGACATCAAAGAAATGGGCAGTGCGCCGGCCTGCATTAACTCAGAAGATTTGGCTAAAGAAGTACAGGTTATTGCCAAAGATTTAGGTATCTTTAAAGATGTACCGTTAGCCAATGAAGGGGGCGGCAGTGAAGACTGCGCTTACTTCTTGGAACGGGTAATCGGCAATGGCGGACGCGGTACCTATATGATTTTAGGTTCCGATATTGCGGCACCGCATCATAATCCTAAGTTCAATATTGACGAAAAGGATATGATTAATGGCATTGCTTTTACGGGCGCTTTAATTGAATCTTATTTGAAAGAAAAATAAGCACAATAAACTTAAGGAAAATAAGCACAATAAACTTAAGGTAGAATAAGCGCACTAACGTTATGGTGCAAAATAAAATAGCGTCCGGAGTTTGCAGTAAATTTTTATAGTACATAACTAAAAGCGCCTCAGCCAATTTTGGCTGAGGCGCTTTATTTTCTATTTTAAATTATAAGTGGTAGCTCAATTTGTCTAAACTAATCTTAGTTTTTACGTATTTATGATTTTAAACTTTTTGTGTTGGATATACCAGACGCGCCATGTGAAGAGGGTGGCGGCGATGGCTGTACTGCCTAAGAGGCCAATCCAAATGGCGTATGGCCCGTAGTTTAGTACGAAGGTAAAGAAGGCAGCAATGGGAATGCTGGTACCACAGAAGCTGCTTATGGCGATAATCGAGATGATGCGCACATCTTTATAGCCGCGTAGAATACCTTGAATTGGTGTTCCTAAAGCGTCAATAACCGTGAAAAATACGGCGTAACTAAGGAAGCTGCCGATTAATCCTACCATACTCGGATCATTGGTATAGTAACCGGCGATGCGCGGTAAATTTGTAAAGGTATAGAGGCAAATACTTAATGCTAATACTACAGCTGTACCACGGGCGATATAAGAATAGGTTTTGGCAGCTAGTAAGTTTTTGGCGCCTACTGCATAACCTACCGTGATAGTGGCGGCAATACCGATGCTTAAAGGCACACCATAGAATAACGATGTAAAGCTGATAGCAGCCTGATGGGCGGCAATAATTTTAGTACCGTAAACGGTGGCGGCAATGCCAGCGAGGCTGAAAATACTGCTTTCTGCAAAAATGGCAAGCCCGATGGGGATACCTAAACGTAATTGTTCTCGAATGTAGGTAAAATCAAAAGTGAAGCCTTTACGGAATAATCGGTAATTTTTAAAAGTTTTGCCAAAGAGTAATAAAGTTACGAAGGCTAAGAAATTAAACCAGTAAGCTACAGTAGTAGCAATGCCGGCACCAAGCGCTCCTAAGGCAGGAAAGCCGAAATAACCGAGTATAAGAGCGTAATCAAGGAAAATATGAACACCCAGGCCACAGAGGATAATATACATGGTGTAGCGTGTATAACCATGACAATCGACGGTATTACGCAAGACACAGGTTAAAATAAGTGGCAACAGGCCCCAAGCAATGGCCTTTAAATAGAGCCAACAAATTTCGTAGGCGGCCGGCTCCAAATTCAAACTTAATAATAATGGGTCAAGGACAGTTACGCCTAAGAAAATTAAGAGTAAAAAGAAACAGACACTTAAAATAAGCCCGTGATATATAATTGTAGGGATATTATCTTTATGATTCGCGCCTAAGAGCTGTGCAATGATAGGGGAGATACCCAGATGAATCCCCAATATGCCGAAATAACAGGCTGTCCATAGATTAAAGCCTACAGACATGCCGGCTAAATCCACCGTGCTGAATTGGCCCGTAAGGATTACTGATACGAAGGATCCGCCGGTTATAGCGAATTGCGTCAAAATAATGGGGATTGTTAACGCGACAAAGTGTTTTATTTTATCAAATAGTGTTGTTGAAATTGGTTGTTCCATACGTTTGCTACCTCAAAAAAAAACACACCAAAGTATCTATCTTCTAAGACCTACGATAGACGCATTGATGCATTAATGCCGCTTACCCGCATCCGGTGACACAAGGTAAGACTGTGTATTACTAAATTTTAAAACTAAAAGCTTTTATCTGTCTGTTATTCTAACATAGAATATATGAAAAGTCCATAGTCATGACTAATAGACGAATGTCCACTATTTTGATGAGTGGGTGATGTCATAATAATAGATAAATGACAATAAAAAATAATAACGAAAACGCCCCGTTCTTAAGGAACGGGGCGTTGGTGTTATACAGATTTAATGTTACTATTTAGCTGCTTCCACAATAATTTGTAAAGCTAAGCGGGCGGAATTATATAAATCTTCTTCCTTAATGCATTCTTCTTTCGTATGCACATTGGTCATACCAACACCGAGAACGGCTGTCGGTACACCATAGGCATTGAAGAAGCTGGCATCACTGCCGCCGCCGGATTCAACTACATTAACGGTGAAGCCCAATTCTTCGGCCGCTTTGGAAGCGAGGCGAATTGTTTCGGAATCTACCGGCACATCGAACGGATCGTAAGCCGGTAATACTTCTACTTTAATGGACGTATTAGTGTCTTTAGCGCCCTGTTCGAAAATAGCTACCACTTCGTCGGTTAATTTAGCTAATTTTGCTTTATTACGGCTGCGGGTTTCCATAAAGATAACCGCTTCTTCCGCTACGATATTGGTAGCACGACCACCACTGATGGTACCGATGTTGCAAGTCGTTTCTTCGTCGATACGGCCTTGCGGTAATTTTATTAAAATATGACCGGCCGCAACGATGGCGTTAATGCCTTTTTCCGGAGCGTTGCCGGCATGAGCCGCTTTACCGGTGATGGTGGCACGTACTTTGTTCTGGCCCGGTGCTTTATGTACGATACGGCCCGGTGCACCGGAGGTATCAAAAGTATAACCCAATTTAGCTTTAAGTAAGGACGAATCCATATTCTTAGAGCCGTTTACACCGCCTTCTTCAGCGATAGTAAAGACAACCTGTATATCGCCATGAGGGAGATTGTCTTCTTTAACAACACGCAAGGCTTCTAGGATAGCTACCACACCGGCTTTGTCGTCACCCCCGAGGATTGTAGTGCCGTCCGAAGTAATGAGGCCGTCTTTAATTTGTGGTTTAATATTGGCGCAAGGTTCTACGCAGTCCATGTGAGCGGTGAGCATAATCATAGGGGCGGAAGGAACATTTCCTTTAAGAGTTGCCACTAAGTTACCTGCATTGCCACCCAATTTTTCACCGGCATTATCTTCTTCAACGGTAAAACCGAAAGCTTCTAAACGCTTGGTCAATAAGTCGGCGATTTCACGTTCTTTAAGGGTGGAGCAAGGAATTTGAATCAATTCTAAGAATTCATCAAGGATACGCTTTTCTTGGATCATGAGAACCTCCTAAACATAATGTGAGAGAATAAAATAAAGAAATTGTATAATGTGAGAGTTTTCAGTTATAAATAATTAATAGTACCGGTTAATATAGTAATGAATAGGGGATGCAAATTTCAACTTAGAATAAAATAAGGAATGTAATAACGCCAACTAACATTGGCACGATATTACGTTTGGCAAGCTCCATAGGACCTACATTGGCGAGGGATGCACAAATAATGGCCGCACCCGCTACCGGTGAAGTAGAACGACCGATAGCCCCTGAAATCTGTGCCAAGGAGCCAAGGTCGACCATGTTCATGCCGAAGCTGGCTGCATGCGGTGTGATGGCACCGTTGAAGGCAAGCGCTGCTGCGTCGCCGGAACCGCTTAAGATAGCGATAATGAACGGACCGAAGCTGCCGGCAATTTTAGCGAATGATTGAGAATCCTTCATATACGTTAATAACGCATCGGTAAGGCCCATGGCCTGCATGCCTTTGGTGAAAACCGCAGCGGCGATGATAAGACCGATGATGCTGCCGTAGGCATCGCCCATGCCCTTGAAGAAGTCTTTCGTTACTTCTTCAAGGGCATGGGCGCGGGCAATAATGAGAGCTACTACACAGCCGATAATCATAGCGGCCGGTACGCTTACTTTAGCAATCCCCATATCTTTGAGCGCAGCAATGTTTAAGTTGGTTACAACTAAAATAACGAGCGGCACAATCGGTGCCATAGCTTTAAGACCGTTAACTTTGAATTTACTTACGATAGAAGCGGTACCTTGTTCTGCTAACGCTTCTTGGCGAGCCTTGCTTGGGCCTTCCTTGCGAAATGCCGCTACTAAGGTAAGTGATACGGCTACTACTAAGGATGCGATGATGGCCGGTAAGGCAGTTTCAAGGACAACGAACATAACATCTACATTGGCCATCTTGGAAATGAAGGCCACATGCGTATTGCCGGGGCTGATGGCACTGCCCCAAGTGCCGGCTAAGATAGCGGCACCGGCCATGGCCGGATGTACGCCGGCCGCAATTAAAGCGGGAATCAAGATACTGCCGATAGCCGCAGCGGCACCGGCTGCACTGGTAACGGCGATGTTGAGCCACCAGGTTACGAGCATGGCAAGCGGAATGATAATGGCATGGCTTTTAGAAATAAGGCCTGATAATGCATGCACTAAATGTTGGTCACATTCCGTATGCTTCATAACGAAAGCAAAGCCCATTACGGTACAAATAGTTGGGACTAAGGAACCGTGAATCATGGTTTTGACAAACGAATCCATGAATTGGCCCATTACGCCGCCGATGAAACACATAAGTGCGCCGGCTACAAGTAGAACGGTGCGGGTTTCATACTTTCTAATGATGGCGGCAAATGCGATGATTACGATAATACCACCTGTCAGTTGCATCATAGGTAACACCTCCGTAAGAAATACCCCCTACTATATAACATGGTATAATACTACTATAGGCTAAATTAGAAAAAAATGCCACATTTAAATGATAAAATATAATTTTGATTATGTTAATTTTGCATACATTATGAGTGTTTTCAATGGCGTATATGATTTGAGTATTTGCAATTATGTTTAAAATATGCTACTTTACGGTGGAGGTAGACGTATGACAACCGGCAGAGAATGTGCGTGGGCTAAACGCAGCTTGGAAGAGCAAGTATATCATGATACCGAGTGGGGCGTGCCAACCCATGAGGATTCCGTTTTGTTTGAGTTTTTAGTACTGGAAACTATGCAGGCCGGACTCAGTTGGACGTTAGTACTAAAACGTCGCGAAGCCATGCGTGAAGCATTTGATGGTTTCGATATAAATAAAGTGGCGGCCTATACGCCGGACAAAGAGTCTCAATTATTGGAGAATCCGAATATTATTCGGAATCGACTTAAGATTGCTTCACTTCGTAAAAATGCCTTGGCATTTAAGAAAATTCAGGCCGAGTTCGGATCTTTTGATGCGTATATCTGGGCGTTTACGAACGGCGAAAGTTTAGTTGGTCACTGGCAAACAGAAGCGGACGTGCCGGCTATAACACCGTTGGCGGAGCAAATCAGTAAGGATTTGAAGAAACGCGGTTTTACCTTTGTGGGACCTACGATTGTATATTCTTTTTTACAGGCTATCGGCATGGTAAACGACCATATTGTGAGTTGCCCTTGTTATGAACGTTTAACAAAGTAGGAGGAATCATGCAATTTTATAATTTTTTATACCAACATGGACATATAGCCTTCAGCCAATATATTTATCGGATTGGCACGTATCATTATAATTGGCATCCGGAGATTGAAGTGCTCTTAGTACTGCAGGGAGCGGTCGAGGTATGTCATGACAATGAGTACACCAATTTGGGCCCCGATGATTTTATTATCTTGCCGCCGCAGTGTGGGCATGCTACGTTGGCTTTGGAGCCGGATACGATAGCTATGGTGTTACATTTACATCCGCAAATGCTGGCGCAATATGACAAGGAATTTAGGCAATCCAGTTTCTTTTTGGCCACCGATGAAATGACTCGATACGATTCAGGGTATGACAAGTTGCGGACACAACTTAGTGAATTGATGCGGCAGTTGGCTAAACATAAAGTTGATGAGGTTACGACCATTAATGTGGTAGAAGAACCGGATATTGCAATAGAAAGGGAATTTTTAGGTATTCTCCATTGTTTAATCGATTTGTTAAAGCCTGTTTCCTATATGCCTCAGGGAAATCCGGTGGCCTTGCAACAGGCGGCTACCTTTGAAAAAATGATTACTTACATTGATCAACATTATAAAGAACCGTTGACTTTGGGGGAGATAGCCGATATTGGCGGCTATACCGAAAGTTATGCGTCGCAATTTTTTAAACGGCAGTTGGGCATTTCGTTTAAGGCCTATGTACTGCGCATGCGCTTAAGAGAGGCAGCGGTACAGTTAGTTAATACGAAGCAGCAAATCGTAGACATTGCCAATGAATGTGGCTTTTCTGATGTGAAAGCCTTTAATACGGCCTTTCGCAAGCATTTTCATACGACGCCGACGGAATATCGTCAGGTAGCCGGCAAGGTAGAGCGTCATACGATGATGGATAATTGGAAGGAATATATTGCCGTCGATGATGCGGGGATTAATGAGCGGTTAGAGACTTATAGAAAAAATACGACTGAAAATGAGGCGACCCCGACTGATAAAGGCGCGCATCCTATGAGTGAGTCAAGCAGCGCTGATGCTGAATTGGTGGCCGCTCGTGAACAATTACGTCTCGCATTAGCTACTTTGGATGAAATTTTAGATAAATAAATACGGCTATCTAAAAAAAGTGGAAGTTGGCATTTTTTTATATTATTTGAAATAAGAATACGGTCATATGATAAGTAGGGAGTGATGATAATAGCCGGTTTTTAAAAATAAAAGCCGGTTGTTTTTTTATATCATTTGCATTAAAAGTATATAATAAATCGCATAATAAAGAGTAATTGATAATAATTTTCATAGCGTAATTTGGATAGCTGAATTATGGTATATGCGTATAATGAAAGTATCGAATGCATTCACAGTATCACCAATACAATTAGTGTACGAGAGGAGACAAAGATGGATGGTGTTATTGTAACCCTAGTTCTTTTAGTTTTTGCCATTATCATGTTCGTTTGGGAGAAAATCCCCTTGTCCATAACCGCTATGACGGTAGCCGTTTGCTTGACCTTGACCGGTGTGCTCACACCGAAAGAAGCATTCTTAGGCTTTGTGGATTCCAATGTATTGCTCTTTATGGCCATGTTCATTGTAGGGGCCGCCTTTTTCGATACCGGCGTGGCTCATGCGGTGGGCGGTTTAATCAATCGTTTTGCCAAAACGGAACGTCAGTTAATTATTGCCGTAATGTGTATCACGGGTCTTATGTCTACATTCTTATCCAATACGGGTACAACCGCCGTATTGATTCCACTGGCCATGGGTCTTGTGCAGCGCACCGGCATTAAGGCAACGAAACTGTTAATGCCTTTAGCTATTGCCGCATCTGCCGGTGGTAATGTGAGTCTCATCGGTTCACCGGGCAACATGATTGCTCAATCCGGTTTGGCACAGCAGAATTTGGCCTTCGCCTTCTTCGACTATGCCTTGGTAGGTTTGCCAGTATTGCTCGTAGGTATTGCGTACTTCGCTTTAATCGGTCATAAGTTATTGCCGGAAGAGCCAACTCACACACCGGCTACGGAGTATACGACTGACGCCGATTACAGTAAAGTGGCCATGTGGCGCAAAGTATTTGCTGCCGGTACCTTGGTTGCGACCGTACTGGGGATGATTTTTGAATCACAATTGGGCATTAAATTACACGTTATTGCCTGGATTGGGGCTTTATTCCTCGTAGCGACGCGCACGATTTCTGAAAAAGTAGCCGTTAATGCTATTGATATGAAAACGATTTTACTCTTTGTAGGTTCCTTGGCCTTAGCTCAGGCTCTTGTGAAAACCGGCGCCGGTGCTATGATTGCGGATACGATTATTCAGAGCCTCGGTGATAATCCGTCGCCGTTTATGTTATTGGCCGTTGTATTCTGTATCGCTGCTATTTTGACTCAGTTCATGTCCAATACAGCGACGACTGCTTTATTGGTGCCAATCAGCTTGGCCTTGGCACAGCAGGTTGGGGCCGACCCGAAAGCGGTACTCATGGCGACCGTTATAGGCGGTTCCGTAGCCTTTGCTACACCAATCGGTTGTCCGCCGAATACGATGGTATATAACGTAGCAGGCTATAGTTTTATGGACTATGTCAAAGTAGGTGGTCCTTACACAATCTTAGCAATGATCACTTCACTCATTTTATTACCGATTTTCTTCCCGTTTTACCCTTGATTTTAAGCGGCAAAACATTTTTGATAAAAATTTTTCTAGGTTTTTCTATATGTACAGATTGTAATTTGGGATCGGTACATCCCATAAGTTAAAGGAGGATATGTATGGATAAGGAAAAAATGAGTCAACGAATGACTCAAATTCTTGCGGATTTTGTAGGCTATTTTTCTAAAGTATTGCCGGATGATGTTGACGCTAAATTAAAAGAATTGGCAGCGGACGAAAAGAATCCGTTGGCAAAAACGATTTATGACACAATGCACAAGAATATGGAATTGGCTAAAGAATTGAGCCGTCCATCCTGTCAGGATACAGGCGTATTGCAGTATTGGGTAAAATGTGGTGCCAACTTCCCGTTAATCGGCGAATTGGAAACTATTTTGCGCGATGCTACCTATCAGGCTACGCAGGAAACTCCATTGCGTCATAACTGTGTAGAAACATTTGACGAATTCAACACGAAGAAAAACATCGGCTTAACGGCTCCATACATTCTTTGGGACATTGTTCCTGACCGTGACGATGTAGAAATTTACCCTTACATGGCCGGCGGCGGTTGCTCCTTGCCGGGCAGCGGTAAAACTTTAATGCCGGGCGAAGGTTACGAAGGGGTTGCCAAATTCGTACTCGATTTGATGACGTCTTACGGCTTAAATGCATGCCCACCGTTATTGGTAGGCGTAGGTATTGCTACCTCCATTGACACCGCAGCTTTATACTCCAAAAAAGCGATCATGCGTCCGGTAGGTTCTCATAATCCTAATAAAAACGCAGCGTATATGGAACAATTGTTGGAAGATGGCATCAATGCCCTTCATTTAGGACCGCAAGGTATGGGCGGCGACAAATCCGTTATGGGTGTTAATATCGAAAACGGTACCCGTCATCCTTCCGTTTTGAGCGTAGCTGTTAACGTTGGTTGCTGGAATCACCGTCGTGGTCACTTAGTGTTTACTAAAGATGGTCAGTGTACTGTTTTATCGCATAGTGGGGTGAAATACTAATGGAAAAGAAAATCTTAACAACACCGATTTCCGCAGAAGATTTAGAAGGCATTAAAGCCGGTGATATTGTATATTTAACGGGCCACATTACAACTTGCCGTGACGTAGCTCATCGCCGTTTGATTGAATACGGTCGTGAACTGCCGGTTGACGTTCGCAACGGTGCTATTTTGCACGCCGGTCCGATTGTAAAAACTATCGATGAAGCTAACGGTAAATACGAAATGATTTCCGTAGGTCCTACGACCAGTATGCGTATGGAAAAATTCGAATACGATTTCGTAAAACATACCGGTGTTCGCCTCATCGTCGGTAAAGGCGGTATGGGCCCGGGCACTCAAAAAGCTTGTCAGGAATTCAAAGCGTTGCACTTGGTATTCCCGGCCGGTAATGCCGTATTGGCCGCTACAGAAGTAGAAGAAATCGAACAAGCTAACTGGAAAGAGTTAGGCATGCCGGAAACATTGTGGACTTGCCGTGTTAAAGAATTCGGTCCATTGATCGTGTCCATCGACACCTATGGCAACAACTGGTTCGAACAGAAAAAAGTGGAATACAACGAAACGAAAGAAAAAGTGCTTGCTGAAATTAACAAACACGTAAGCTTCATTAAATAAGAATTCGTTTATACCTAATTATTTATTAACCCGTTCATGGTGTTAACCATATACATCGTTTACTGCTAATTGCGATGCATAAGGGAGAGCCATACGAGGTTACAATTTTATACTCGCTGCAAAGGTCGTCCCGCAAGGGGCGGCTTTTTGCATTTTAATAATAATTTTCAGCAAGGCCTCTTGAAATGTAGTATACTGTTTTTAGAATATAATGTAATAGTCAAATCGCCGGTTGAGATTGCCATAGTGGATGGCTGGAATTAGTTGCAGTATTTGGCCGGTAGGGGATTACATTAAACGTATTAATGGTGATTAGGTATAGCTACAGGAGGTTTCATTATGAATATAGAAGTGGGATTAAAGGGTGAGGCAACAGTGGTTGTTAATGAGCACAATATTGCCAAAACGATGAAAAGCGGTGCTCTTGAAGTATTCGCTACGCCTGCAATGTGTGCCCTTATGGAAGAAGCGGCGGTAGCCGCTTTGGCCGGTAGATTACCGGATGGTGACGGTACGGTGGGTATTTCCCTCAGTATTTCCCACGATAAGGCATCGGCTATGGGTGCTCAGATTCGTGCGGAAGCGAAGGTATCAGCTGTGGATGGCCGTAAAATCAGCTATGAAGTGGCTGCTTATGAAGGCGATACTTGTATTGGGAAGGGAACGCACGAACGATTTGTCATCAACAACGAAAAGTTCATGAGTAAGTTAAAATAGGAAGTTTAATGGTGATGTGCCGGAAACATAATGACGTCGAGCCGGAAACATAATGGCGCCGTGCCGGAAACATTATGGAGCTAGTGTTGGAAACATAATGGCGCTAGTGTTGGAAACGAAACATAATTTCTGTAATATTGAATTATTTTCTCAATAAAAATGTCCGGATGGAGCTGGAATGTAGCTGTGGCTACCGTTTTAAAAGAGGATGAGGTATACAATAAAGATACCCCATCCTCTTTGTTTTACAAAGGTTGTAGACTTTTAGTGCACATCGATAACTATCGTTTAAGTGAAAGCTATAGGTTCTTTGCTTAAATTTCATAATTGAAAATAACTGTCAATTATATTGACAGAACAGCGCTTTGATTGTATGATGAATTAAGAAGATAGTTAGCTTAATTATTTTAAAACCAAGTCATAGTAGCTTGGTAAAAGCTACTATTCATAAATCCGGATTTACTAGTATGACAGCCTTGAGAGCAAGTGTTCTCCTGAAAACATTGAGAGGCAGGGTGAACTATGGTAAGCGAAATAGATTCTATTATCGGTTATCATTGTGCGCCGGCAATACGGGGAATCAAGGTGGCGAATCTTGTGGCCATTCCACGAGATATGGATTTGCATTTGACAACGGCTTTGTCGGCGTATAATGAGAAATTTAATGATCGCGGCTTGTTCTTTTATGAACTGTGTCATTGCGATCGGCGAAGATTATTGTTGGTGTTCCGCAAACGAATGTTAGAGGAATATTTACGTCGTCCCGAACATGCTGCGTTTTTAAAACTCTACGGCTATTTGCCGACGGAATCTTTGGAAACGTGGTTTGAGCGCTTAAAAGGTCGTTTGGAAGAACGGATGGACTTTCCTCATGAAATCGGTCTGTTCTTGGGCTATCCACTCCACGATGTACGCTCTTTTATTCGTATGAAAGGCGCGGGCTATAAGCTTTGCGGCGAATGGAAAGTCTATGGCAATCCTATGTCCGCCATGCATTCGTTTCACTGTTTTCGGGCATGCAGAAATTACTGTCATACTCAGCTTTTAAATGGTAAACAATTAGAGTCTTTGGTAGCCGTAACGGCATGCTAGTAGGAGGTAATCACATGATTGGTGTAATTTATTGGTCTGGTACAGGTAACACACAAGCAATGGCAGAAGCAATCGGTAAAGGTATTGCCGGTGCAGGTCAAGAAGTAGTCGTTAAATCCGTGTCTGAAATTTCCGCTGATGAAGCAGCTGCTTTTGACAAATTAGCTTTAGGTTGTGCTGATATGGGTGCTGAACAGTTGGAAGAAATGGAATTCGAACCATTCTACACAGCTTTGGAACCTAAATTATCCAGCAAAAAAGTAATTCTTTTCGGCTCCTATGGTTGGGGCGGTACTTGGCTCGAAGATTGGGCTGAACGCGTAAAAGCAACCGGTGCTGAAATCGTAGCTGATAACTTGCCTGTTTTCGGTGCTCCTGATGATGCTGCTTTGGCAGACTGCGAAGCACGCGGTAAAGCATTGGCTGACGCATAAAATTAGAATAAGCAATAACTTAAAATAGTACATAGCAAAGTTTTGTTGTGTAAATATATTAGGGGGCTGTAATTGTAAGATTACAGCCTCTAAGCATATATAGGTAAGAGGATACTAATCTGCTGGATACGGTGCAGAATTTGAAAGCTGAAAATGAGGCGTTAAAAGAGCGAGATAATGCGCAAGATAGTATTATTGCTCAGCTACGCCAAGAATTGGATGCCCTCAAGGATAGTTTGAATAAATAAAATAAATATGGAAGGATATATAATACAATTTTAAAATGGGGTTGTGATAAAATATATCCTCAGACATAAAAATGCGGTTTGAAGACAAGTTGCTTCCAACCGCATTTTTAATTTATTTTTATTTTTTCAAACCGTTAATGAATCGTTCAATTCGGTTCAACGCTTCCTGAATGGTTTCGCGAGATGATGCGTAGGAGCAGCGGATGCGTCCTTTACCGCATTCGCCGAAAGCGGAGCCAGGTACTACGGCTACGTGTTCCTGTTGTAACAACTGAACGGCGAAATCAAAGTCACTTAAGCCGCAACTTGAAATATCAGGGAATACATAGAAGGCACCTTCCGGAACCGCGATGGGAAGCCCCATCTTTTGGAAGCCTGCAACAATTAAATCGCGCCGTGCTTCGTATTCTTCACGCATAGCAACTACGCTGTCGTCGCATTCGTTGAGTGCCACGATGGCGGCATGTTGAATCGGGGTAGCCGGTGCAACAATGCTGTACTGGTGAATTTTGATAGCCTGTTCAATAATTTCCGCAGGAGCCAAGAGGAAGCCGATACGTAAACCGGTCATAGCGTAAGCTTTGGAGAAACCGTTTAAAATAAGGGTGCGTTCTTTCATGCCCGGTAAGGCGGCAATGCTCGTATGAGTGCGACCATAGGTTAATTCGGAATAAATCTCATCACTTACAACGATGAGGTCATGTTTTTTTACAACCTCCGCAATGCCTTCCAGTTCTTCCCGTGTTAAAATGGCGCCGGTCGGATTACTTGGGTACCCCATGAGTAACACTTTAGTTTTAGGAGTAACCGCTTTTTCAATGGCAGTCGGTGTAATTTTGAAGCCTTCTTCCAAATGAGTCGGCACCATGACAGCCACGCCTTTATTTAGTTTGACTTCCGCTGCATAGGCCACATAGGATGGATCCGGAATGAGGACTTCGTCCCCTTCATCTAGCAATACACGCATAGCTAAATCGATGGCTTCGCTGGCGCCGACGGTGAGCATCATTTCGTTTTCGGTATAGTCAACGCCATAGCGCTTGCCGTACCATTTTCGAATGGCCGTGAGAAGCGGTAATAAGCCGGCGTTACTGGTATAACTTGTTTCTTTATTTTCAAGGCTTTTGATAGCGGCGTCCAGTACTTTCTGCGGTGGTGCATAGTCCGGTTCGCCAACGCCTAATGACAGCACATTATCCATGGATAAGGCCATCTCCCAAATTTTACGAATGCCTGAAGCAGGCAATTCTTGTGCTGTTTTTGAGATGTAATTGTTCCAATTCATAGTATGTTCCTCCTTAAATACGACTCAACATGATAGGCAAATCTTCTGTATCACATTGAGGCTCTCTTTTCTCTTTTTATAGTTTATCATAAAATACTTATAACAAGTAGTAATTTGTTGAAGGATTAGCCATATTGAAAGGCTGTATATAGAAATTTATTGAATTATTATCTATAATAAATGGTCGATTTATTGTAAAATAATACATTAGAGATGTATGTAAAAAGGAGGCAAAAATGGAGACCTTGTGTAATGAGCGGTTTGTGGTGACCTATCAGATAGAAGCGCCGAGCTATGAAGAGGCGAAAGCCGTTGCTTGGGGTGTACAAGTGGAACAAACCATTGAATTTCCTTATGATTTTGTAACGAATGAAGATATTAAACGCGATATAGTAGGGCGCCTTGAATCGTTGGAACCTACCGGTGACGGCAAATATTATTTGGCTCGCATTTCCTATGGTGTGGAATGCAGTGCTTTTGAAGCTACGCAATTTTTGAATGTGGTGTTTGGTAATTCGTCTTTGCAGCCTCATATTTGGGTGGTGGATATTGACCTTGCGCCATCGCTGATTGATTGCTTTAAAGGACCACGATTTGGTTTAAACGGTATCCGTGAATTGGTGAAAACACCAAAGCGCGCTATGATACAAGCGGTTATTAAGCCGATGGGAATATCACCGGCTCAATTGGCGGACATGTGTAAAGCCTATGTGCAGGGTGGAGCCGATGTGATTAAAGATGATCACGGCATTACGAATCAACCGTTCTGTACGTTTGAAGAACGAATTAAACGTTGTGCGGCCGCTGTAGCTGAAACAAATGCGCAAACCGGGCAGCATACGCTGTATGCCGCCAATGTATCGGCCGACGGTGAAGCGGTGTTGGAGCGAGCTCATTATGCTAAAGCCATGGGCGCTACGGCGTTAATGGTGGCACCGGCTTTAGTTGGTTACGGGTGGCTCCATCGTTTGGCTACGGATGATGAATTAGGCTTGCCGATTATTACGCATCCGGCCATGATGGGCGGGTTTGTATTACCGGGGATTTCCGGTATTGCCGACTACTTATGGATGGGCTTATTGCCGCGTTTGTTTGGTTCCGATATGTCGATTTTTGTGTCCTATGGCGGCCGTTTTACCTTTACGGCGCAGCAATGCCAACGTATTTCCGCCTACTGTACGAATCCGATTGAAGGTTTGAAAGCTACGTGTCCTTCACCGGGCGGTGGTGTTACGGAAAAACGTTTGCCGGAGTTACTGGATATTTACGGTCCGGATACGATGTTCTTGGTCGGTGGCGATATGTTCCGTCGCGGTCCCGATTTGGCGGCCAATATGAAGGCTTTTGTTGAGTTATTAGCCCAGCACAGTTAAATTTACAGGCGGTGGCAGAATCTTAGTTTGAACTGTGTGAGAACAGTTTGTTTATGACGTGCACCAACTGTTTTATACAAAGAGAAAGAAAGACAAAAAATGAGTTCAAGTGAGTTGAATACTGAATTGCAGACTAAACTGTCTGCCTTGGAAGCTGCTTTACAGCGTATGGGGAGCGCTGTAGTGGCGTTTTCCGGCGGTGTAGACAGTACCTTTTTAGCGGCGGTGGCCCATAAAGTATTGGGCGATAACGCACAGGCGTTTACAGTGAGTTCGCCAACCTTACCGGAGGAAGAAATTGAAGATGCCAAACGCTTTGCCAAGGCTATAGGTATCAAGCATACGGTAGTGGAAATTAACGAATTGGAGATGCCCGATTTTACGCGCAACGATCCGGACCGTTGTTATTATTGCAAAAAAAATCGTTTTCAGAAGTTAATCGACTGGGCTAAAGAACAGGGGATTAACGGCGTGCTTGACGGTGGTAATTTGGATGATAAAAAAGACTATCGCCCCGGTATGCGCGTTTTGGAAGAGCTTGGCACCGTTCGCAGTCCTTTGTTGGAAAACGGCTTTACCAAGGATGATATTCGCGCCGTAGCGAAGGCTTGGGGCTTAGAAGTATGGGATAAACCAAGTTCGCCATGCTTGGCTACGCGTATTCCTTACAATCATGAGATTACCGGCGAAGCGTTGACGATGATTGAAAAAGGCGAAAAGTATTTGCATCAATTCATTGACGGTCCTTTGCGGGTGCGATACCATGAAGGTATGGCACGCATTGAAGTAAGTCGTGAAGATTTTCAGATTTTTGCCGATGATGAACGGCGTGAAGCGATTCGTAAAGCGTTTGAAGAATTCGGCTTCACCTATGTGAGTGTCGATTTACAAAGCTTCAAGAGCGGTAATTTGAATCGTGAAGTGAAACAGTAATACCGACAAAGCAACAAAGCGAAAGTAAGGGAATTAAGATATAAAATAAGGAAAAGTAAGAAGTAAGAAGTAAGAAGTAAGAAGTAAGAAGGAGTTATTTTGGAAGACAAAGAAGTGACAAATTTAATGACGGATCGAGCCCGTGCTATAGCGGCGGCTTACGAAACTTTAGAGTCTTCGGAAGCTCCGTTTGCCATACATGTGTTGGCCAGTGGCAGTCAAGGTAATGCAACGCTAATAACCTACAAAAATACCACAATTTTGGTAGATGCCGGCATCAGTGCCCGGCGTATCACCAACGGCCTTAAAGCGGTAGGTTTAGGTCTCGATAAATTAAGTGCTATCTGCATTACTCATGAGCACACCGACCATATGGCGGGACTGCCGCAATTACTCAAACAGTGCAATGTGCCTGTCTATACCAGAGCGGGTACGATGCGTGAACTCGTAAATCGTAAGAACCTTGACACCAAGGCCTTTTGCGTTTTGACGAAGAATAATTTCACCATCGGTGATTTACAAATAGAAACGTTCCGTACCAGTCATGATGCGGCGGATCCTATGGGGCTCAGTTGTTATAACGGTAAGCATAAATTGACCTTTATGACCGATACGGGGCTGGTGGATGACACTATGTTAAAAAACATGGATGAAAGTGATTTGTTGGTTTTAGAAGCAAATTACGATCCGCAAATGCTCAAGTACGGCCCGTATCCTTTTGATTTGAAAAAACGTGTAGCCGGTCCTTACGGCCATTTAAGTAATGAACACGCGGCGCAAGCATTACTCATGATGAAGCGTCCCGAACATTTGCAAGTAGTTATGGCTCATCGCTCCGAAAAGAATAATGAACAAGCTGTAGTAACCGACACGGTGACCACGGCATTAACGGCGGAAGGGCTTATAATGAAGCAGGATATAACAATTTTTCACGGTCAACCGAAAGAAATGGTAACGATCCGTGCGTAGCTGATTCTTAAGTCAGGAGGTTTATTATGGATAACAAAAGAAGAGGCTTATTTATTCTGTTAGCTGTAGTGCTCATTATTGCGGGTACTGTAGGCGGTTATTTGACGGGTAATTTTTTTGGTAACACTAAGAGTATCACCCAGGAAACTACGGCGGTCAATGCCGATGGTACTAAAAAATCGGTACCCCTTTCCGATAACCGCAATACGGCGATAGTGTCGGCGGTTAAGAAGGCAGGACCGGCTGTGGTAGGCATTACCACTAAAGTGTATGATCGTAATATTTTTGACCAACAAGTATTGGTTGGTGAAGGCGTAGGCTCCGGGGTTATTATCGATAAAGCGGGCTACATCGTAACTAATTATCACGTAGTGGCGCAGGCGAATAATCGCAAGGTTACTGTGTCCTTAAGTGATGGTTCTTCACAACCCGGTACCATTGTGGGTGTCGATCCGTTGACCGACTTAGCGGTTGTTAAAATTGACCCGACCGAAAATATGCCGGTAGCTACTTTGGGTGATTCTGACCAATTGCAGGTTGGTGAACCGGCTATCGCCATCGGTAATCCGTTAGGCTTAGAATTCCAAGGAACTGTTACGGCCGGTGTTATCAGTGCTTTGCATCGGACAATCAATATGGAATCGCAACGATTCCCGCTTATTCAAACGGATGCGGCGATTAATCCGGGGAATTCCGGCGGTGCGCTCGTTAATGCAGATGGCGACGTTGTGGGCATTAACAGTGCTAAAATTTCGCAGACCGGTATTGAAGGCATGGGTTTCTCTATTCCTATCAATGAAGTAAAACCGATTGTTAAAGAACTGATTGAAAAAGGTAAAGTAGTTCGTGCGTATTTGGGGTTAGGCCTTTTGGATAAACAAAATGCGGCGAAATACGGCTTACAACTTAAAACAGACGGTTTATTGGTAGCGCGCGTTTATAGCGACGGACCGGCCGCTAACAGCGATATCAATGAAGGTGATATCATCACAGCGGTAGGTGAGAAATCTATTACCAACTTAATGCAGTTGAAACAAATTTTAGATAATCATAAACCGGGCGAATCGTTGGATCTTACGGTGCTCAGCAATGGTGCTGAACACACGGTGTCCATTACTCTTGGCACATTGCCGGATTCAACGAATTAATAAAATTACGGGGAGGCAGGTGGAATCTGAGTTATGAAATTTACCGTATTAGCCGTAGGCAAGCTTAAAACCGCTTATCTGCGCGATGGGGTGGCCGAATTTGTGAAACGCCTTACGGTATATGGCGGTGTGACAATTACAGAATTGAACGAGAGTAAATTGCCCAGTGCCGATGATAGCAAACGTCAGGCTATTGTGGCGGAGGAAGGGGAACGATTGCTCAAACAAATAAACCCGAAGAGCTTTGTCGTTTTACTGGACGTGAAGGGCAAAACCATGTCGTCGGAGGCCTTGGCAGAAAAGATTGCCGACTTGGAAGTGCAAGGTATCAGTGAGATGACTTTTATCATCGGTGGTGCCTTTGGGGTGTCGGAAGGGCTTAGGTCGCGAGCCGATTTAAGATTATCTTTCAGCCCCATGACCTTCACCCATCAAATGGTGCGGCTCTTATTGGTAGAACAGATTTACCGCGCTTGTAAAATTAATCGTCATGAACCTTATCATTGGTAAGGGAGCAGATGGAGGTAATAGAGTGACAGATAAAGTAGATACAACGAATAATGAAGCAAATGCCAATTTCAGTGGCATGCCGAGTCTGGAAACGCTCTGGCAGGTGCAACAGAACGAGGGCAGTGACGGATTTTATAGAACCTATATTGAGGCCGCTAAGACGGCGCAGACAATCATTCACAATAATTTGGCCTTATTGCAGCAACAGGCCGCTGTATTGGCCGAAGCTGTAGCCGCTCTTGATATGCAGGTAGCGGTTGCGGCGGAGCTGAAAGAACGGAATGATTTTTTGCAAAAAACGTTGGAAGAGGTTGCAAATACAACCCGCATAGTGAATTCAACCTTAGGGGCCTACGCTGATGCGGCTATGTCCATTCAAAAGTTGGAAAAAGGCAATTTTACACCGCAATACATTATGCATCGCAAAGAAGAGTTGGGCATGCAAAGCGGCGATTTGACGAAGTTATTGGTCGAGTTCAGTCGCTATGCACAGACCTTTTTGGACGCCTTGGCAAATGAAAGCAAAACGGCGAGCCTCATCAAAACAGAAGGTACGGCGGGCGATGCAAATCATAAGGTATTGAAGGTAGCTTATCAGTCATGGCTCCAACGATCCTTTGATGTAAATAAAATTCTGGAAGGGCGTCTCGTATTCATCAGCGGCCTTTTGGAGTCTTTGAAAAAGGATCTTACCACACTTCAAGTAAGTCAGATGGAACTTGATGTGCAGGAGCGTGCCAGGCAGGTTGCGGCGCGACGCTATAAGAAACAGGTGGAAGATGTAAGAGACTATGACGACTTGGAAGGGCAGTACCGCAATCGTTATGATGAGGACGGCAATTTAATCGGCGTCGACGAAGGCGGTGAGGGTGGCAATCGTCGCGGCTGGCAGGTTGTCATTGTATTTGCCGTTATTGTGTTGGCAGTGATTGCTTATTTTGTACTAAAATAAAGAGTTGTTTTGTACTAAAATAAAGAATTGTTTTGCACTAAATAAAGATAAAAATAAATTATAAAGCAGGATTTTACGAGTATATTGTCAAAGATATATATAAGTTGTAATTGCGATTAGTGCAGAATTAAGAATTATGGAATAAATGATTTAAAGTTTTTACAATCAGCCTTAGAATTCGATGTTTTTACATTCAGCACTAATAGTAAATTTTATAGTGAGGGAGGTAATCCTATGTTAATCGCTGAAGCTATGAACAAATATCCCGCAACAATCAGTAAAGAGTTGTCAATCAATGAAGCAGCTAAGTTGCTTGTTAAATATCAGGTAGCCGCTTTGACCGTAGTGGATGAAGATAATAAATTAATCGGCATCATCACAGAAGGGGATTTACTTTATAAAAAGATTCGCCCTCATGCACCGCACTATGTCAATGTTTTGGGCGCCAGCATCTATTACAGTGGCATTGGCGAATACAATGCACAGTTCAAGAAACTCTTGGCCGCTCATGTAGAAGAATTAATGACTACCGAAGTTATTACGTGCTCGCCAAAAGATGAAGTGGAAGGTGTAGTGGCCACTATGCTGGAAAAACATTTGAAGACCGTGCCCGTAGTTGATGAAACTAACACGGTAGTGGGCGTATTCAGTCGTCGCGATGTAATGGAATTGATTGCGAAAGAAAATTAAAATAAAATCGCTACTTTTATCACATAAAATTGCATACATTCAAATTTTATGATAAGATAAGGAATGCAATATTATAAAACAGAAATTTTGGGCATTTAGCCCTCAAGGAGGACATATTTTCATGAATGCAACTGTAACCCCTGTTGATCAACATAAGGTAACCTTAACAATCGAAGTACCTGCTAAAGACGTAACCAAAGGTATTCAGCAAGCTGTAAAACGCATTGCCGGCCAGGTAAATATTCCGGGCTTCCGTAAAGGTAAAGCACCTCGCCGTATTTTAGAAATGAACTTCGGCAAAGAAGCTATTTTGGAAGAAGCTTTTGACGTAATTGCCGGTCGCGCTTACCAAGAAGCTTTGACTGCTAATGAAATCATTCCTGTAAGTGAACCTGAAATCGAACGCGTAACGTTTGAAGAAGGTAAAGATTTAGTATTCAAAGCAACTCTTACTAAACGCCCTGAAGTTACTCTTGGCGAATACAAAGGCCTTGAAGCTGAAAAACAGGATGCTACGGTAACTGATGAACAGATTCAGGAACAGTTAGATAATATCCGCAACCAGCAAGCTAAAATGGTAGTAGCTGATGCAGATGCTAAATTACAGAAAGACGACTTTGCTGTTATCGACTTTGCCGGTTCTATCGACGGCAAACCTTTTGACGGTGGCGAAGGTAAATCCTACCCGCTTCAAATCGGTTCCGGCAGCTTCATCCCGGGTTTTGAAGACCAATTGATCGGTCACGCAGCCGGCGATGATGTAGAAGTTAAGGTAACCTTCCCTGAAGATTACTTTGTAAAAGAATTGGCTAACAAAGAAGCTGTATTCAAAGTTCATGTTCACGATATTAAACGCAAAGAATTACCTGAATTGAACGACGAATTTGCTAAAGAAGCCAGCTCTTATGAAACTATGGAAGAATTAAAAGCGGATCTTCGCAAAAACATGGAAGAAGACGCTGCACATCGTGCTATCGATGCTTACAATGCTGCTATTATTGAACAAGCAGTTAAAAACGCATCCGTAGATATTCCTGAAATCATGGTTGACGATCGCGTTGAACAGATGATTCAAGAAATGGCTATGAATTTGGAAAGCCGTGGCTTGAAATTGGAAGACTACTTGAAATTCTCCAACAAAACTATGGAAAGCCTTCGCGAAGAATACAAAGCTAATGCAGCTGAAAACGTTCGCGCCGATTTAGTATTGGAAGCCATTGCTAAAGCTGAAAATGTAGAAGTAAAACCAGAAGATATGAACATGGAAATCTACATGATGGCTCAACAATTCGGGGCAGATCCTAAAGAAGTTATGAATATTATTGTTAAAGAAGGCCGTGTAGCTATGTTGAGAAATTCTGTAGCTCGTAAAAAAGCCGCTCGTTTAATTATCGAACAGGCTAAAGGCGCAGAATCCGAGGAAAAATAATCCACGGGCTATATAGGTACATGGACCCATGAGGTAAAATTTTATGTATGTACCAATCGTTGTAGAACAAAGCGGACGTGGCGAACGTTCCTATGATATTTATTCTCGCTTGTTAAAAGACAGAATTGTCTTCTTGGGCGGCCCTATCAATGATGATGTGGCTAACCTTGTCATTGCACAATTACTGTTCTTGGAAGCGGAAGACCCTGATAAAGACATTCATTTGTACATTAACAGCCCCGGTGGTGTAGTAACTGCCGGCATGGCGATTTATGATACAATGCAGTATATTAAGCCGGATGTATCTACCATTTGTGTAGGTTCCGCAGCCAGCATGGGTGCTGTATTATTGACAGCCGGTGCTAAAGCTAAGCGTTATGCATTGCCACATGCCCGCGTGATGATTCACCAACCGCTTGGCGGCGTACAAGGTCAGGCTTCTGAAATTGAAATTCATGCTCGTGAAATTTTGCGTATGCGTGAAGAATTGAATGGCTTATTGGCATCTCACAGTGGGCAGCCGATTGATGTTATCGCCCGTGATACGGATCGCGACAACTTCATGAGTGCCGAAGATGCTGTGAAATACGGTTTAATTGATGAGGTATTGACTCGTCCTGTAGCAACAGACAAGTAATTAGGAGGACTCAGCTTGAAAAAAGACGAAAAAGAAACGTTGCGTTGTAGCTTCTGCGGGCGCACCGGCGACGAAGTTCGTAAATTAGTGGCAGGTCCTAATGTATATATTTGTGACGAATGCGTAGAAGTTTGTCAGAATATTATTGATGAGGAACTTGGTCATAGTGATGAAGCAGGGTTTTCATTAAAGCATGTACCTACGCCTCATGAAATTAAGGCTTATTTGGATGAATATGTAATTGGTCAGGAGGCTGCTAAAGTCTCCTTGGCCGTTGCTGTTTATAATCACTATAAACGGTTGCAGGTAAATAATACCGTGGATGATGTAGAATTACAGAAAGCCAACGTGTTGTTTATCGGACCAACCGGTAGCGGTAAGACGTTATTGGCACAGACTTTGGCAAAAATGCTGGAAGTTCCGTTTGCCATTGCTGACGCTACCAGCTTAACCGAAGCCGGTTATGTAGGTGAAGATGTAGAGAACATTTTGCTCAAACTCATTCAGGCCGCTGATTATGATGTGGCCAAAGCAGAGCGCGGCATTGTGTATATCGATGAGATTGACAAGATTGCTCGTAAATCTGAAAATCCGTCCATCACCCGCGATGTATCCGGTGAAGGTGTGCAGCAGGCATTGCTAAAAATATTGGAAGGTACGGTTGCATCTGTGCCACCGCAAGGTGGGCGTAAACATCCGCACCAGGAATTAATCCAAATTGACACCACGAATATATTGTTCATTTGCGGCGGTGCATTTGATGGCCTGGAAAAGGTTATTTCTAAACGCACGGCTAAGAAGACATTAGGATTTGGTGCCGATATTCAAAAACAGGAAGAAAAAGACGTATCTGCTATTTTGAAGGAAGTTGTTCCGGAAGATTTGCAGAAATTTGGTCTGATTCCTGAATTTATCGGACGTTTGCCTGTTATGGTAACGCTCGATCCTTTAGATAAGGAAGGCTTAATTCGCATTTTAACAGAGCCTCGCAATGCATTAACGAAACAATACGAAAAGATGCTCTCTTTGGAAGATGTATCCTTAACGTTTGAGAAAGATGCTTTAGAGGAAATTGCGGCTGAAGCAATGAAGCGTAATACGGGAGCTCGTGGATTACGATCCATCATTGAGAAAGTAATGAAGCAAGTTATGTATGATATTCCTTCGCAAAAGGGTGTTACCGATTGTATCATTACCCGTGATGCTGTGAAAGGCACAGCTGAACCTATACTCAAGAATGAGTCTGCCGTAAAGGGCATGAATTAATTGTAAGTCTAAGAAACTCATTTCCTTTGGAATGAGTTTCTTTTTGTAAATATAAACTTGAAAAGGAGCCTATATGAGTGAGACGAATTTTTCGCTGCCTTTAGTACCGTTACGCGGTATGGTAGTGTTCCCAAAAGTAGAAGTTCGACTGGACATCGGTCGTGACAAATCCATTCGGGCCGTTGAAGAAGCCATGGCTAATGAGCGTTTGCTCGCCGTATCCGCTCAATTAGATGACGAAGTGGAGAACCCGACACAAAAGGATATTGCCGAAGTAGGGACCATCGTCAAAATCAAACAAATGCTACGCTTGCCGGGGGGCTTGGTTCGCATTTTAGTTGAAGGTATTGCCCGCGCTAAAGTGGTTGATATAGATGAAAGTGGCGTATATTATCGCGCCACTATGGAAACATTGGTTTCCCAGTATGACGATCATGTAGAAATTGAAGCTTATCGTCGTCTGGCTCAGTCCAATTTCTTGAAATGGGCCGAAGAAACCAAACTTGTTACGGAAGATGAAATTCGTCGTGTTATGGAGCGCACCGACGCATCCGAAACGGCTGACCAAATTGTACAATTCTTACAGACGGAACTCGTTACGCGTCAAAGCTTTTTGAGCGAACTCAATGTGTTACGTCGTTTAAATATGGTTGTAGGCGCCTTAAATATGGAACTTCAAATCTCTGATTTGGAAAACTCCATTAATAACCAAGTGCGTCAACAGATGGAAAAAGCGCAGAAAGAATATTTCTTGCGTGAAAAAATCCGCGTAATTCACAATGAATTGGGTGATAAATCCGATCCTGATGAAGAAGCGGAAGAATTGCGTGAACAGCTTAAGAAAATCAATGTGTCCGACGAAGTGCGTGAACGTATTGAAAAAGAAATCAGTCGTTACAGCCGCATGCCATCCATGATGCCGGAAGCGAATATTTTGCGCAATTACCTCGATTGGGTATTGTCCCTACCTTGGGATAAAGTAAGCGAAGACCGTCTCGATATCGGCGAAGCGGCTAAAATTTTAGACCATGATCACTATGGCCTCAAAAAGGTCAAGGAACGTATCTTGGAATTCTTGGCGGTTCGTAAATTATCCGATTCCTTGAGTGGCTCTATTCTTTGCTTGGTAGGACCTCCGGGAGTTGGTAAAACATCCTTGGCTACATCTATTGCTAAAGCTATGAATCGTAAATTTATCCGCGCTTCCTTAGGCGGCGTTCGTGACGAAGCGGAAATCCGCGGTCATCGTCGTACCTACATCGGCGCGTTACCGGGCCGTATGATTCAGGGCCTTAAGAATGCCGGTACAAGAAATCCTGTATTCTTGTTGGATGAAATTGATAAATTGGCATCCGACTACAAAGGCGATCCTTCGTCCGCATTATTGGAAGTGCTCGATCCTGAGCAGAACAAGACGTTCAGCGATCATTTTATTGAAATTCCGTTTGACTTCTCCGATGTATTCTGGATTACGACGGCCAATGTACCGGGCAATATTCCGGCACCTTTGATGGACCGCATGGAAGTGATTGAATTATCCAGCTACATGGAAGATGAAAAATTGGAAATCGCTAAACGTTATTTGGTACCGAAACAAATTAAGAAAAACGGTTTAAGCGGTCATAATGTGAAATTATCCGATGCGGTACTTCGTAAAGTAATTTCCGAATATACTCGCGAAGCCGGTGTTCGTACTTTGGAAAAAACGATTGCCAAGATTTTCCGCAAATTGGCTTTTGAAATTATCAACGGTTCGGAAGCAACGCCGCGTGTAACTGTTAAAAACTTGTCCAACTATTTGGGTGCGCCAATCTATTTGGAACAGGAACGGGAGAAGAATGCTCAAGTAGGTCTCGTTTGCGGCCTTGCTTGGACATCCGTGGGCGGTGTAGTACTTCCTTGTGAAGCGACTACGATGCCCGGCAGCGGCAAGTTGTCCTTAACCGGCAGCCTCGGCAAAGTCATGCAGGAATCCGGTCAAGCCGCCTTATCCTACATTCGTCATAATGCTAAGGAGTTAGATATTCCGGCAGACTTCCATAAAACTATGGATTTACATGTACATTTACCGGAAGGGGCCACCCCTAAAGACGGTCCGTCGGCCGGTATTACCATGACATTGGCTATTGTATCGGCTTTAACAAACCGTAAAGTTCGTTCCGATTTAGCTATGACCGGCGAAATTACTTTGCGCGGTCGCGTCTTGCCGATTGGCGGTTTGAAAGAAAAATTACTGGCAGCTTTACGCTACGGTATTAAAGAAGTATTGATTCCGCAAGGCAATATTAAGGACCTTGAAGAGATGCCGACATCTGTTATTGAAGGCCTTAAAATTACGCCGGTAAAAACAATGGATGAAGTGTTAGCAAGAGCATTTGTAAAATGATGAAGCAGAAGAAAAACACACCAAGACAACCAAAACCTGTATATACCCGTAAAGAGCCGCAAGGACCTCGTATTATTGCGTCCAAATATGTGGCTTCTGCCGTACGCCCCGACCAATATCCGGAAGGGGATACGGTGGAAGTGGCCTTCTTGGGGCGCTCCAATGTGGGCAAATCTTCTTTGATTAACTCGCTGTGCAATCACCGAGGCCTTGCCTTGGTGAGCGGCCAGCCCGGTAAAACGAAGACGATAAATTTTTTCACAATTACGTCCAAAGAGGATATCAGTGAAACCGAAGAACGCCGTTATGAGTGGTTCTTGGTGGATTTGCCGGGTTATGGGTACGCAAAAACTGATAAGAGTAATCGAAATATATGGTCTTCCTTTATTGCCGATTATATTTTACAATCAGAACGACTGATGTTGCTCTGTTTGTTGGTAGACGGCCGTCATCCGGAATTACCAATCGATCAAGAAGCCTTCAATTGGCTTCGTGAGGCGGGGGTACCGTTACAAATTGTGGTGACGAAGGTTGATAAATTAAACAGTAAGGAACGACAACAAAACATGCGCTTTATTAAGGAGAATTTCCCTTGTGAAGCACCGGCTATTCCGTACAGCTCGCTTAAGCATACGGGCCGTGAATTGTTGTTAAAGCGTATTAATCAAGTGATTGTGGGGGTCGACGAATGAGTTTGGAAAAAGAACTGGCATTAATTGAACAAGTAAAAGCAGACCTCGTAAAAGTGGAAGCCTATTTGGCGGAGTCCTTGCAAACCGGTTCTGAAGATTTTAACCGCTTAATTCGCCCCATTTCGGCGGCCGGCGGTAAACGCTTAAGGGCTCGGTTATGTCTGCTTATAGCCGGTGCCGGTAAAGCATCGGAAGCGGATCGTGTCCGTATTGCCGCAGCTGTAGAAATGCTGCATTTAGCCACATTGATTCATGATGATGTACTCGATCAGGCTGCCGTGCGCCGTGGCGCCACAGCCATTCATTGCAGTAAGGGCAATAAGGTAGCCATTTTAAGCGGTGACTACTTATTTGCCAAAGCGTTTGACGTGGTGGCACAAATTGGTTCGGTAGCATGTTTGCATGTTTTTTCGTTTATTATTTCCGCCTTGGTGGAAGGGGAATTCATGCAGATGGAAGATGTGTATCGTCTCGATCAGGGCATTGAACGTTATTTGACGAAGACCCAAAAGAAAACGGCTGATTTTATAGAAGCTTGTTTGGAATTGGGCGGCATTCTCGGTAAATGGTCGGAAACCGACATTCGTTTATTAAAACAATACGGTCATGGCCTGGGGATGGCATTCCAGATTACCGACGATATCATGGATTATGCTGCTACCGCTGAAACAACGGGCAAACCTGTAGGCAAAGACTTACGTGAAGGTCTCATTACCTATCCGTTATTATCTGTCATTAACGAGGCCAATAAAGCGGAAGTCACTAAAGCCGTGCAAGCTATTGCCGACGGTCAGGCGCCGGATGAACTGATTGCTTATGTGGCGGCTCAAGGCGGGGTGGCCAATGCAGAAGCATTGGAAGCCGATTATCGTCGTGATGCTCACGAAGCATTAGAGGCTTTGCCTGATTTTGCCGGTAAAGCTGTCCTTTATGAAGTATTGGATTCATTGGCTGATAGAAAGGTGTAATATATGGAATCGTTTCAGGTACGTGATTTTAATGACCCGAAACGAAAGCCTTCCTTGAATAGTGTTTTGGCGCAAAAAGAACGCCTAAAGGCAGCCGAACGAATTCGCCGCGGTGAAGTAAATGACGAAACATCGGCTGAGGAGTTGAAGGCTGTATCCGGTGATGTAGCGACTGTTGATCTTGCTGCGACTGAGTCGCAGTATACACCGCTGGAAGAGCAGATTATGGCTGAAAATAAAGCCATGTCCTTAGTAGGTCACCTGGGTGAACTGCGTAAGCGGATAATTATTTCGGTCCTCGCTATTTTGGTGGGCTTTTGTGTCGCCTATTATTATGTAGATGATATATTGGCCATGATTGTGGCGCCGGCCGGTAAGTTGTACTATATGCGCCCGACGGAAGCTTTTTTTACCTATATGAAAGTAGCTTTTGTGGCCGGCGTTATTGCAGCCTCACCGGTGTGGCTCTATGAAATATGGGTCTTTGTTATTCCGGCACTAACACAACAAGAGAAAAAGTTAACCAATTGGTTCTTACCGTTTGCGATTATGCTGTTTGCTATTGGCATCGTGTTTTCTTATGCTTTGGTATTACCGGTGGCCATTAAATTTTTCATTGGTTTTGCCACCGATGAATTGCAGCCCCTATTTTCTATCGGGCAATACTTAGATTTTGTCATAGCATTTGTGCTACCTTTCGGATTCATATTCGAATTGCCCATTGTTATGATTATTTTGGCCAAACTGAATCTGATTACGTCGGTTTTTTTGCGCTCCAAACGAAAAATCTTTATCTTCCTGTCCTTTGTTATAGGGGGCTTCATATCGCCGACACCGGATATGTTTTCGCAGACTATGATTGCCATGCCGATGATTATTCTTTATGAACTAAGTCTTTGGATGGTAGCCAAGGTGATGAAACGGTAAGTAAAAATTGACAGGTTGGACATTTTTAGATATTATGAGTATAGATACAGTTGTTTAAATTCTCGTATATCAGGTAGGGCCTGATTACCGTATGATTACAGCCGTATTAATTGATATTTGTATAACAAAGCTGAGATAAGGAAAAATCTTCTCATAGCGTGGCAGAGAGCGTTGGTAAGGTGCGAGCAACGTACGTGAAAGGAAGAGGGTAGCCTTTGAGCTGACTTGATGAAGCAATCTTTGGATTGTGTGTAGTTTTGTCCGGTTAACCCCGTTAGAGGTAATGAGTGATTGCAACGGCAATAATCTAGGTGGTACCGCGGAAGTTAAGCCCTTTCGTCCTAATGGACGAGAGGGCTTTTTTTATATCATAGAGGAGGAACTTGAGATGAGTGAGTTCAAGAATTTAACAACCTATAATCCGGGGGAAATTGAGCAGAATTGGTATGAATTTTGGGAAAAACAGGGATACTTCCACGAAGAAGTAGATGAAAGTAAAAAGCCGTTCAGTATCGTATTGCCACCGCCTAATGTAACGGGGCAACTTCATATGGGGCATGCGCTCGACAATACCTTGCAGGATATTCTGATTCGCTTCAAACGTATGCAGGGCTACAATGTGCTTTGGATGCCGGGTACCGACCATGCCGGTATTGCTACGCAGGTAAAAGTAGAACAGAACCTCAAAGAAACAGAAGGCAAGTCTCGTTATGATCTTGGCCGTGAAGAGTTCGTTAAACGTGTTTGGCAATGGAAAGAAGAATATGGCAGCACTATTGTTAAACAGATTCGCAGCTTAGGCGCTTCCTGTGACTGGACCCGTGAACGCTTTACCTTGGACGAAGGCTACTACAAAGCTGTTCGCGAAGTATTCGTAAGCTTATATGAAAAAGGTCTTATTTATCGCGGTGAACGCATTGCCAACTGGTGTCCTAGTTGTCATACCGTTCTTAGTGACATTGAAGTTGAGCACAGTGATGAAGCAGGCCATTTATGGTTCATCAAATATCCTGTAGTCGGTGAAGAAGGTCGCTTCGTAACGGTTGCTACAACCCGTCCGGAAACTATGTTCGGTGACGTGGCCGTAGCCGTTAACCCTGAAGATGATCGTTATAAAGATATTATCGGTAAAACATTGTTATTGCCATTCGTAAATCGTGAAATTCCGGTAATTGCCGATGATTATGTAGATCCAGGCTTTGGTACGGGCTGTGTAAAAATTACACCGGCTCATGACCCTAACGACTTTGAAATGGGTCAACGTCATAACCTCGAATCTATCGTAGTTATGAATCTTGATGCGACGATGAACAGCGAAGCCGGTCATTTTGAAGGCATGACCCGTGAAGCCGCTCGTAAACAAGTAGTAGCCGAACTTAAAGAACAGGGCCTCCTTGCCAAAATCGAAGACCATGAACACAGTGTAGGTCATTGCTCCCGTTGTAATACCATCGTAGAACCGCTCGTATCGAAACAGTGGTTTGTAAAAATGGCACCCCTTGCCGAACCTGCTTTAAAAGTTGTTAAAGATAAAGACATCGAATTCGTACCGGAACGTTTCACCAAAACGTACACTAATTGGTTAGAAAACATCCGTGACTGGTGTATTTCTCGTCAGTTATGGTGGGGTCACCGCATTCCTGCTTGGTATTGCGATGATTGCGGTGAAGTGATTGTATCCAAAGATGACGTTACGGAATGTCCTAAATGTGGCGGTCATGTTCATCAGGAAGAAGACGTACTGGATACTTGGTTCAGCTCCGCTTTATGGCCGTTTGCGACTATGGGCTGGCCGGAACAGACCAAGGAATTGGCTCATTGGTATCCGACTAGTGTAATGGTAACCGGTTATGACATTATTTTCTTCTGGGTAGCCCGCATGATTTTCATGGGTCTTGAATTTGAAAAAGAAATTCCGTTTAAACATGTATTCATTCATGGTCTCGTACGCGACAGCCAAGGTCGTAAAATGAGTAAATCTTTAGGCAACGGTATTAATCCGCTTGATGTAATCAACGAATACGGCGCCGATGCACTTCGCTTTACGTTGGTAACCGGCAATACACCGGGGAATGATATGCGTTTTTACATGGAACGCGTAGAAGCTAATCGAAATTTTGCAAATAAGATTTGGAATGCCGCAAAATTTGTTATAATGAACTTAGATAATTACGATCCTGAGTTTGTTCCTAGTGAAGAAGACTTTACGTTGGCAGATCGCTGGATTATTGATACCTACAATAATGCTGTGGCCACCATCACCAATAATCTCGATAAATTTGAGTTAGGTGAAGCAGCTGCCGGTGTTTATGACTTTATTTGGAACAGCTATTGCGATTGGTTTATCGAATTGGCTAAGCCGCGTCTTTATAATAAAGAAGGCGGTCGTGACCGTGCGGTAGTTCAATACTTATTGGTAACTATTTTGCGTCATATGCTCGAATTGTTGCATCCGTTTATGCCATTTGTTACAGAACACATCTGGCAACATCTCCCTCATGAAGGGGAAAGCATCGTAGTGGCTCCATGGCCAACGGCTTTACCGTTCGCTGATCAGAGCACCGCTGCTGCGCAAATGAACATCATGATGGATGCCATTAAAGGGATTCGTAACATGCGCGCCGAAATGAATGTACCGATGGGTAAACGCAGCGCCGTTATTTTAGCTGTCACTGATGAATCGCTCCGCACCATGGTAAGCGAACATCAAGATTACTTTAAGACTTTGGGCTGGGCTGAATCGGTAACTATTTTGGGTGCCGATGATGCGAAACCTGAAAATGCTACCGTAACGGTAGTTAACGGTCTTGAAGTATATCTCTTACTCAAAGACTTAATCGACGTAACCAAAGAACGGGAACGTTTGACAAAAGAAAAAGAAACACTTAAGAAGGAAATTGCTCGTTTAGAAGGTAAATTAGGTAATCCGGGCTTCGTGGCCAAGGCTCCGGCAGATGTAGTTGCAAAAGAACAAGCCAAATTGGCTGAATATCAGCAAAAACAACAAGCTGTTATTGAACGTGAAGAATTTCTTAAAACCTTATAGGAGGTAATCATGACGTACGCAGAGGCAGTGGCCTATTTAGACAGTTGTGCATCCTTTGGCATCAAACCCGGTTTGGAACGCATTCATGCGTTATTGGACGAATTGGGGCATCCTGAACGGGCCTACAAAACCGTCCATGTGACGGGGACCAACGGTAAAGGTTCCGTTACGGTGTATATCGATTCGGTACTCACCACCAGCGGACACCGTTCCGGTCGTTTCACATCACCCCATTTAATCAGTTATACGGAACGCATTGCGGTAAATGGTCGCAATATTACCGAAGAAGCGTTTGGTGAATTGATTGCAAAAGTAAAAGACGCTGTAGCTAAAATTGAAGCGAAAGGATCGGAATCACCGACTCAGTTTGAAGTATTGACGGCAGCTGCTTTCTTGTTCTTCATGGAACAGCAGGTTAACTATGCAGTCATCGAAGTAGGCCTCGGCGGTTTATTGGATTCAACGAATGTGATTTTCCCCGAAGTATCCGTAATCACCAATGTATCCATGGACCATCAGGCGTATTGCGGTAACACCCTCCGTGAAATTGCTACCCATAAAGCGGGCATTATTAAACCGGGAATTCCCGTAGTGACGGCGGCTCAAGGGGAAGCCTTGGCTGTTATTAAGGATAAAGCCAAAGAATTGAATTCTAAAGCGTATGTGTTTAACGAAGATTTTTCAATCAGCAGTCGCACTGTCACTGAAGATGGTCAGATGATTACCTTGGAAGATAAGAGTGGTCATAAAGATATGCTGTTTACCAAAATGGTAGGCGTTCATCAAGCTGTTAATATGGCCTGTGCCTTTCGTGCCGTTCGCGTTTTAATGGAACGTGATGAAGTAATCAGCGAGGAAACGTTGCGCGAAGGCTTGGCTCGGGCTCATTGGGCCGGCCGTTTTGAAATCATCAAAAAACTAGACCGTACCTTTATTTTTGATGGTGCCCATAATGCGGGCGGTGCCGAAGCATTCCGCTTAACGTATGAAGAAGTATTTAAAGACAGACAGAAAACGGTAGTGTTGTCCGTCTTAAAAGATAAAGAAGTCAAAACAGTTGTAGAGGATTTGGTAAACCCTTACGATACTGTAATTACGGTGCCGGCTCCGACGCCGCGCACATCCACACCGGAAGAATTGGCTGAATTTGTGCCGGGTGTAGCTCAGACGGCTCAAACTGTCAGTGAAGGCATGCAAAAAGCCATGGCCGCTACCCAGGCCGGCGATATTATTGTAGTAGCCGGTTCCTTGTATATTTTAGGTGAAGCAGAAGAGTGGTTAAAAGCTCAGTAAAGGATGAAGTAATGACAGGTGCAGTATCTATTGACGGGGGCCGTCCGTTGCAACATTATATTACACGACTCCTGTATGCCGTGGTGTTGGTTATGCCTTTACATCCGTGGCTCGGGGATGCACTGGTCATTATTGCTCTTTTGCTCAGCGTTTGGGATACCTTGCGTTACAGACCATTGTCAAAACCCGCATCGTGGCTTCAGTGGTGCGTGTTGGGCTTTATGGGGTGGAGTTTATTATCAGCCCTCGGATCAGCTCGGCCGATGTGGACAACGGCCAGCTGGCTTTATAATGTAGGCATGTACGGCGGTATTTATTTCCTCACCTATCGCTATTTGCGCGAGCCCGAGCAGTGGCGTGTTTTCTTGCGTATTTTCATGTGGTCGGCCTTCATTGTTTGTTTGGTTGGCGTCTATCAATATATGACGACGTCCATGGAATTATTAAAACAGTGGGTGGATGCGGCGCATTTTCCGCTCTTGAAGCGGCGCATGTTTGCTACATTGCAAAATCCGAATTTATTCGGTGAATATTTATTAATTGTATTGTCCATGGTAGGAACGGGAATTTTTCAAGGCCTTAAAGAAAAGCGTTGGCGCTTATTGGCCTGGATGGTGCTGATGGCATTGTTTTTCCTGATTTGTATGACCCTAACCTATTCGCGGGGCATATGGCTTAGCTTTGCCTGTGTTGTGGTGTATTGGGGGCTGACTATCGATCGGCGCTTGCTTTTATCGTTATTAATAATCCCTATTGTTCTTTTTGGCTACCATGGGGAAGTGGCATCAAGGCTTTGGTCCCTGTTCGACGGTAACGATACATCCGCTGTGTTGCGCTGGGCTTTATGGGACAGTACAACCTATATGATTGCGGATTATCCGATTCTGGGGATCGGTTGGGATGCCTTCTGGTTTGAATATCCACATTATAATTACTACATTCAGGCCCCTGATGTGATAATTTATCATGCCCATAACATGTTTTTAAATATGTTGGCAGAAATAGGAATTCCCGGCGCACTCTTCTATTTTGTCGCAATATATGGCCATGCTGTGTATGCTTTGCGTTTGCCGAAAGCAACTATAAGTAACATCGTGAAGTATGGTATCGGTGCCGTTGTAGTAGGCATAACGGTTAGCGGCTTGTTTGACCATGATTTGTTTAGTCATCAGGTATCGGTAATTTTTTGGCAACTCTTAGGTTGGGCTTCATCCGTTTTATATACTTATAAAAAACGGGGGAACAAACCACTTGAGAATGAACTGACAACAGATATAAAAAATTAATATATTCGATTAGCAAGTTAATTCGTGTACTTACTAAAGTCGCTGTAATTAATAGACAAACATTGATATATTGGATTGAAATATTCTGATGTAAATGATTAAAAAAATTGATAATCTAATTTATTGATAACCGATAATTTTAATATTTGGTTATCAATAAACCTGAAAAAGTATAGGTATGATGAGATTAATTCATCATACCTATACTTTTTTGTATATGAAATATCATTTATGCATATTGGTTGACAAAGGAAAATAATTCTTCTAAACTTAGCTATAGTTTAAAGTATAATTCTTTAAACAACATCTAATTATGTCGATGAAAGAGAAGATTTTCGATACGGTAAACTGTGAATAAAAATAAAAAAATATTCACAAAAAAAGAGGATATTTTAAACTTTTGTCGAATATGTATTAGTGTTGGAATGCGGAAGTACAATTTAATGTCATTCAAACTTTTTAAAGGAGATGGTAGTGATGATTAACATCCTCGATCGCGTACAAGGCAGTGCTCTTCAAGCTAAAATCGTTACAGCTGAAGAAGCAGCTTTGTTGATCAACCCGGGCGACCATGTGGGTATTAGTGGTTTTACCCCATCCGGTTATCCGAAAGCAGTTCCTTTGGCCTTAGCTAAACGAATGGAAAGCGATCCATTTCAAATTGACTTGTGGACAGGCGCTTCAGTTGGTGATGAAGCTGACGGTGCTTTAGTTCGAGTTAATGGGATTGCCCGTCGTTTCCCTTACCAGACAAATGGTGATATGCGTAAAGCATTGAACGCTGCGAAAGTACGTTATAATGATATGCATCTCAGCCATGTAGCTCAGAATGTTCGCTATGGTTTCTTCGGCGACTGCGATGTAGCCATCGTAGAAGCTGTATGCATCCGTGAAGACGGTGGTATTATTCCTTCCACATCGGTTGGTAACACACCTACCTACATTCATAAAGCTAAGAAAGTTATTGTTGAAGTCAATGTATCGCAACCTATGAGTTTAGTAGGTATGCATGATATCTACGAACCATTGGATCCTCCATATCGTCAACCATTGCCTATTACAGGCCCTGGTAACCGTGTGGGTACTCCTTATATCCCATGTGATCCTGAAAAAATCGTAGCTATCGTACCTTGCGATATTACCGATAAAACTCGTCCTTTGGCAGCTATTGATGATGATGCTAAAGCAATGAGCCAACATTTAATCGAATTCTTCCAGAATGAAATTAAACATGGCCGTTTACCTAAGAATTTATTGCCGTTACAATCCGGTGTAGGTTCGGTAGCAAATGCTGTTATCAGTGGTTTGGCACAAGGTCCGTTCACTAACCTTTCAATCTTTACCGAAGTAATTCAAGATGGCATGTTTGACCTTATTGATGCCGGTAAAGTTGAAGTATGTTCCGGTACGGCATTATCGCCATCTCCGGACGGCTTAAAACGTTTCTATGACAACGTTGATTTGTACTCGAAGAAAATTATTCTTCGTCCGCAAGAACTTTCCAATAGTCCTGAATTAGCTCGACGCCTCGGCGTTATTGCTATGAATACAGCTATTGAATTTGATATTTTTGGTAATGTAAACTCCACTCATATCATGGGTAGCAAGATGATGAACGGTATCGGCGGTTCCGGCGACTTCGCTCGTAACGCATATATCTCCATCTTCTGTACTAATTCGGTAGCGAAAGATGGTGCTATCAGCTCCGTTGTTCCAATGTGCTCGCACATTGACCATACAGAACACGATGTAATGGTATTCTGTACTGAACAAGGTGTGGCTGACTGCCGTGGTTTGTCACCTGAAGAACGTGCTCGCTTAATCATTAAAAACTGTGCACATCCGGATTACAAACCAATGTTAGAAGATTACCTCGAAAGAGCCATTGTAGCGACAAAACACGCCCATACACCGATTTTGCTCGACGAAGCTCTTTCTTGGCATAAACGTTTCCAAGAAACTGGAAGCATGAAGAAGTAAAGGTATATTTAGGAGGATGATGAAAATTATGGCTAACGAAGCTCTAAAAGCTAATCTCGCCAAATACGAGGCAGAAGTTGCAGAAAAGATTGCTAAATTCCCAGAACGTAAAAACTTGAAGTACAATCGTTTATACACTCCACTTGACATCGAAGGTTTCGACTACGAAAGAGATTTAGGATTCCCTGGTGAATATCCTTACACTCGTGGTGTACAACCTACAATGTACCGTGGCCGTTTCTGGACAATGCGTATGTATGCCGGTTTCGCAACTGCTGAAGAATCTAACAAACGTTATCGTTACCTTATCGAATCCGGTGCTACCGGCCTTAGCTGTGCATTTGACTTGCCAACTCAGATCGGTTATGACTCCGATGACGCTATGGCTGAAGGCGAAGTTGGTAAAGTAGGGGTAGCAATTGACTCCTTGAAAGATATGGAAATCTTGTTCGACGGCATTGACCTCGGTAAAGTTTCCACTTCCATGACAATCAATGCTCCTGCATCCGTTCTTCTTGCTATGTACATTGCAGTAGCTGAAAAACAGGGCGTACCTGCATCCGCTTTGATGGGTACTATCCAGAACGATATTCTTAAAGAATATGCCGCTCGTGGTACTTACATTTTCCCACCAAAACCATCCATGCGCTTGATTACCAATATTTTCGAATATTGCTCTCAGAATGTACCAAAATGGAACACAATCTCCATTTCCGGTTACCATATTCGTGAAGCCGGTTCCACTGCTGCACAGGAAATCGCATTCACAATCGCTGACGGTATTGCTTACGTAGAAGCTGCTTTGAAAGCCGGCTTAGACGTTGATGCTTTCGCTGGTCGTTTATCCTTCTTCTGGAATGCTCATAACAACGTACTTGAAGAAGTTGCTAAATTCCGTGCGTCCCGTCGTTTATGGGCTCACATCATGAAAGAACGTTTTGGCGCTAAAAAAGCTAAATCCATGATGCTTCGTGTACATACTCAGACTGCCGGTTCCATGTTGACTGCACAACAAGTTGATAACAACATCGTTCGTGTAGCTTTACAGACTGCCGCTGCTGTAATGGGTGGTACTCAGTCCTTACATACTAACTCCCGTGACGAAGCTTTGGCTCTTCCTACAGAAGCTTCCGTACAGGTTGCTCTTCGTACTCAACAGATCGTTGCTTATGAATCCGGCTTAGCTGACGTAATTGACCCATTGGGCGGTTCCTACTATGTAGAAGCTATGACTAATGCAATTTATGATGAAGCTGCTGAATACATTAAGAAAATCGACGAAATGGGCGGCGCTGTAGTTGCTATTGAAAAAGGTTACATCCAGAAAGAAATTCAGGAATCCGCTTACAAATGGCAGATGGAAGTTGAATCCGGTCTCCGCACTATCGTAGGCGTTAACAAATTCCAGGTTGAAGAAAAACCTGTTGAAGGTCTTCTTCGCGTAGACGCTTCCGTAGGTGTTAACCAGGCTAAGAAAACTCAGCAAGTTCGTGCAGAACGCGACAACGCTGCAGTTGAAAAAGCATTGGCAGCACTTAAAGAAGGGGCAAAAGATGAAAATGTTAACCTTATGCCATTAATTCTTGATGCAGTTCGTACTTATGCAACATTAGGCGAAATTTGTAACGTATTACGTGAAGTATTCGGCGAATACCAAGCTCACTCCACGTTATAATTCTCAAGTATAATTAGCGTAACGATTAGTTCGGAGGTAATCTATCATGGCAGAAAAACGTATTCGTGTATTAGTAGCAAAACCAGGTCTTGACGGTCATGACCGTGGTGCTAAAGTTGTAGCTCGCGCACTTCGCGATGCTGGTTTTGAAGTAATTTATACTGGTCTTCGTCAGACGCCGGAACAAATTGTTGCAGCAGCTGAACAGGAAGATGTTAATGTTGTTGCATTGAGCCTTCTTTCCGGTGCTCACAACACATTATTCCCTAAAATCGTTGAAATGTTAAAAGAAAAAGGTATGGGCGACGTTCTTGTAGTAGGCGGCGGCGTAATTCCTGATGCTGATATCCCTGGTCTTAAAGAAGCAGGCGTTGCAGCAGTATTTACTCCTGGCACTCCTACAGGCGACGTAATCGAATTTATCAAAGCTAACGTAAAATAAGATGTTTTTTAGTAACAGGCTCGGATTTTTACAAGTCTGGGCCTGTCACTATATAAGAAGGCGGTGCAACCAATGGATTTAGTCAAAGAACTATTAAACGGTTCCCGACTGGCCTTGGCGAGAGCCATCACTGCAGTCGAAAGTGAATATGATGAAGCAATCGACATTATGAAAGCGATTTATCCTAAAACGGGTCATGCTCGTATTTTAGGTGTTACCGGGGCTCCCGGCGCCGGTAAGAGTACCTTGACTGATAAAATTGTTAAACAATACTTACAGCAAGGTAAAAAAATCGGTATCGTTGCGGTGGATCCGACCAGTCCGTTCTCCGGTGGTGCCATCTTGGGTGACCGTATTCGAATGAATGATTTGACGTTAAACGAAAATGTATTCATTCGCAGTATGGGTACTCGTGGCAGCTTAGGCGGATTATCTAAGAAAACATCTGATGCAGTTAAGCTGATGGATGCGTTCGGTATGGATCTTGTTATTATTGAAACCGTAGGTGTTGGTCAATCAGAAGTCGATATCGTCAAAAATGCCGATAGCGTTTTGGTTGTACTTGTACCGGGTCTCGGTGATGATATCCAAGCTATTAAGGCCGGTATTTTGGAAATCGGCGATGTATTCGCCATTAACAAAGCTGACCGCGATGGCTGTGATAAACTGAACGTTGAAATTGAAATGATGCTCGACTTAGACTCCCGTGAGGTTAAATGGCGTCCTCCTATTAAACGTACCATTGCGAGCAAAGACGAAGGTGTTGATGAATTAGTCGAAGCGTTGGATGAACATTTTGAATTCTTGGAAGACAGCGACGAATTAACTGTTCGCCGTCAGGATAGAACAAGAAATGAAATTATCGCGATGATTAATGAACAAATCGGACGTCGTGTTGCCGATGTAGTGGTAGCGAGTGACGACTTTAATAGCCAAGTTGACGCTGTTAACCAGCGTCAAAATGACCCATATACAGTGGTCAACAAAGTCTTGGCAGATGTTTTAAAAATTTAATGATACCAGCCTTCTAAGGCCTATCAAATGCAAAGGAGATTTTAACCATGGCATTTAAAGTATTAAACGTAGATCACATCGGTATTGGTGTTAGTGATTTAGCAGCAACTAAAGAATTCTACAAAAACACATTAGGTATTGAACATCTTCCTGAAGATGAAGTAGTAGAAGAACAAAAAGTAAAAGTAAGCTTCTTCCCATGTGGCGACGCTGAATTGGAATTCTTGGAATCCACTACTCCTGATGGCCCTATTGGCAAATTTATCGAAAAAAATGGTGGCCGTAACGGTATCCAACACGTTGCTTTACGTGTAGACAACATCGAAGCTGCAATCGCTGATTTAATGGAAAAAGGCGTTCGCATGATCGACGAAAAACCTCGCTACGGTGCAGGCGGATCTGCTATTGCTTTCATTCATCCAAAAGCAACTGGTGGCGTTCTTCTTGAACTTTGCCAGAGAATGAAGTAATATAAGATATATAATTTATTTATATAAAACTCTATGGAGGTGTAGTGATGGCAACAGTCCAAGAAAAGATTGAGTTGTTACACAAAAAGTTAGAAGTTGTGAAACTTGGCGGCGGGGAAAAACGTATTGAATCCCAGCACAACAAAGGCAAAATGACTGCCCGCGAACGTATCGCTAAGTTATTTGACGAAGGTAGCTTCGTTGAATTGGATCAATTTGTTAAACATCGTTGTGTAAACTTCGGTCAAGACAAAAAAGAATTACCTGGTGAAGGTGTAGTAACCGGTTGGGGTACTATCGACGGTCGTTTAGTGTATGCTTTCGCTCAAGACTTCACAGTAGAAGGTGGCTCCTTAGGTGAAATGCATGCTGCTAAAATCGTTAAAGTACAACGTTTAGCCATGAAAATGGGCGCTCCTATTATCGGTATTAACGATTCCGGCGGAGCTCGTATTCAGGAAGCTGTTGACGCATTGGCAGGCTATGGTAAAATCTTCTTCGAAAATACCAACGCATCCGGTGTTATCCCTCAGATTTCCGTAATCATGGGACCATGCGCAGGCGGTGCAGTTTATTCTCCTGCATTGACTGACTTCATCTACATGGTTAAGAACACTTCCCAAATGTTCATCACCGGCCCGGCTGTAATTAAATCGGTAACGGCTGAAGATGTAACGGCAGAAGCACTTGGTGGTGCTATGGCACACAACAGTGTATCCGGTGTTGCTCACTTTGCTGCTGAAGACGAAGATGATTGCATCCAACAGATTCGTTACTTGTTAAGCTTCTTACCAAGCAACAATATGGAAGATGTACCGCTCGTTGATACCGGCGATGATCCAAACCGTATTTCTGAAGAACTTAACACATTATTGCCAGACAACAGCAATATGCCTTATAATATGTTAGACGTAATCTCTGCTGTTGTAGATAATGGTGAATACTATGAAGTTCAACCTTTCTATGCAACTAATATTATTACATGCTTCGCTCGTTTCAACGGCCAAAGCGTAGGTATTATTGCTAACCAGCCAAAAGTAATGGCAGGTTGTCTCGATATTAATGCATCCGATAAATCTTCTCGCTTTATCCGCTTCTGTGATGCATTCAATATTCCAATCGTTAACTTCGTAGACGTTCCTGGTTTCTTGCCTGGTACTAACCAAGAATGGGGCGGTATCATTCGTCATGGTGCGAAAATGTTATACGCTTATTCCGAAGCTACAGTACCTAAGATTACAGTTATTACTCGAAAAGCATACGGTGGTTCTTATCTCGCTATGTGTTCTCAAGACCTCGGTGCCGATCAAGTATATGCATGGCCTACATCTGAAATCGCAGTTATGGGTCCTGCAGGTGCAGCTAATATCATCTTCCGTAAAGATGCAGACAAAGATGAAAAAACTGCCAAATATGTTGAAGAATTTGCTACACCATACAAAGCAGCTGAACGCGGTTTCGTTGACGCTGTAATCGAACCTAAGGTTACTCGTCCTGCAATTATTAATGCACTCGCTATGCTTGCAAGTAAGAGCGAATCTCGCGCAGCTAAAAAACATGGTAACATTCCATTGTAATTTTTAGAATGTAAAACTTAGTTTTGATTTGGAGTATCAAAATTCTTATTCTTTATTGTTAGATAGAAAGAGGAATTTATTATGGGAGGAAACGAAAGTGCTATGAACCCGTGGCTATTTATGGCAATCAATATGACTGTCGTATTTGCCGTGTTGGCTGTATTAGGTGCAATCATGGTCATTACTCATAAACTTGACCCTACAAAAAAAAAGCCTAGTGAACCGGCCAAAAGCGTAGCGCCAGCAGCTGCTCCTGTGACTGCAGCAGCGCCAGTGGTAGCTAATGATGAACCTGTAGTAGCCGCTATTACGGGAGCCATCGTGGCTATGGGTTACTCGTCAGATCAAATTGCATCAATTCGTCCGGCTACAACCAGCCGTAACTGGACACTAGATGGCAGACTAAGTGGTAGATACTAGTCAAACGTAATCTAGGAGGTGTAAACATGAGCAAGACGGAATCTAAAACCGGTAGCAACAAAGTCAATGATGAAGTAGTTGCAGTAATTGCCAGCGCTATTAGTGCTATGGGTTACTCGGTTAATCAGATTGCCAGTATTCGTCCAAGTGTAAATATTTATAATTGGAAATTGGACGGACGTTTGCGCATGAGTCGTTAATTGTAATATTGTGATGAAGAATTAGCAATTAGCATTGAAGTTTATATGTTTGGAGGATAACAAAATGAAAAAATTTAGCGTAACTGTAAATGGTACTGTATATGATGTTGAAGTTAATGAAGTAAAAGCTGGCGGCGCAGCTCCAGCTCCAGCAGCAGCTCCTGCACCTAAAGCAGCTCCGGCTCCAGCACCTGCAGCAGCTCCAGCTCCTAAAGCAGCAGCTCCTGTAGCAGCTGGTGCAACTACAGTTAAAGCTCCAATGCCTGGTAAAATTTTATCTGTTGCCGTTTCAGCTGGCCAAGCAGTTAAAAAAGGCGACCTTTTATTAGTTCTTGAAGCTATGAAAATGCAGAACGAAATCTACGCTCCACAGGACGCTACTGTATCTGAAGTTCGCGTATCCGCTAACCAGACTGTAGCTACCGGCGAAGACATGGTAGTTTTAGGCTAATAAAATATTTGTAGTGAATTGTTGATTATATCAGTAATTAAGTTCTCTGAGAAAGGAGATCACACATGGATGCATTTATCGTAGCGGTCTCTTCAGTTTGGACAGACAGTGGGTTCGTCAACTTCAACTGGGGTAATGCTGTTATGATTTTAGTAGGTTTACTATTATTATACATGGCATTTGCTAAAGAATTTGAACCATTATTGCTCTCGCCAATCGCATTTGGTTGTATACTCGCCAACATTCCTCGCAATGGTTTTGAAGAAGGGGTTATGGCCCTTATCAGCGCCGGGGTTGCTAATGAAATCTTCCCTCCACTTATCTTCTTAGGTGTAGGTGCGATGACTGACTTCGGTCCTTTAATTGCTAACCCTAAAACATTGTTCTTAGGGGCAGCAGCTCAAATCGGTGTTTTCGTTGCGTTAGCCGGTGCTATGGTGATTGGTTTCACTGCACCACAGGCAGCTGCAATTGGTATTATTGGTGGTGCTGATGGTCCTACATCCATTTACTTGGCTACTAAATTGGCACCAGAATTACTCGGTGCTATCGCCGTAGCGGCCTATTCTTATATGTCCTTAGTACCATTAATCCAACCACCGGTAATGAAGTTGTTAACAACGCAGAAGGAACGTGAAGTTATTATGGAACAGCTTCGTGAAGTTTCTCGTTTTGAAAGAATTGCATTCCCAATCCTTTCCACTATCTTCATTTCCTTGTTATTACCATCCATCACTTCCTTGTTAGGTATGTTGATGTTAGGTAACTTGTTCCGTGAATCCGGTGTAACTGAACGTTTATCCGATACTTCTCAAAACGCTTTGATCAATACCGTTACCATCTTCTTGGCAACAGGTACCGGTCTTACTATGAATGCTGAACACTTCTTAACAATTGAAACCATTAAGATTATCATCTTAGGTTTAGTTGCGTTCATCTTCGGTACAGCCGGTGGCGTATTGTTCGGTAAAATCATGTACATGTTGGATGGCGGTAAAACAAACCCACTCATTGGTTCCGCCGGTGTATCCGCGGTTCCAATGGCAGCTCGTGTATCTCAGGTAGTAGGTGCTAAAGCAAACCCTGCCAACTTCTTGTTGATGCATGCTATGGGTCCTAACGTAGCCGGCGTTATCGGTACTGCAGTTGCAGCCGGTACTATGCTTGCCATGGTGGGTGCTAAGTAATTAAATATTGAAATGCTGGCTTGGGGGGATTCTCCCCCCCAAGGTTAGCTTTTTACTTGTCGATTTACAGTAATGTGAAGAGATACTTTGACAATAGGTTCTGCTCGAAGTATTCTTTGGGGATATTACAGATTAGTATCGATAAATCGTATTGCATTTATAATTTAATGTAGAGGTGATTTAGACTTGTTCTCCATAGAATTGAAAATTTTAATTTCTTTCGCGTGGGCACTTATTGTCTTTTTAGTTGTAGCCTTAATTATCGGACCTGAGCGTAAAGCTCAATGGTTCCAACGTCGTAAAAAGTATTCCTTCTTTAATCGACGGGGTGTTATTAGTGAACTCTTATTTTTTGGCTATCCCAATACTAAGGAGGGCATTTTTATAACAACAGGCATGGCTGTTGCCATCGGGGCGGTTGTCTTTGGTCTGTATCATTTATAGTCCTTAGTATGAGGTAGGATATTCTGATTATATGTAATCGGATAGTTGAAAAGATATAATTGAATAATCGAAGTTCACTTCCTGAAATAAGGGTCCTATTAATACGTTTAGTGAATATTGATGTATTAAAAGGAGATGACTTTACATGGATGCTGCAGTACAAACGTTGATCGTACTCGCTGTTATGGCGGTTTTCTTTGTAACTGAAATTATCCCACTTGCTATTACCTCCTTGGGTGGTGCCATTGCTTTAGCATTGATGGGTATCATTAGTAGTAAAGAAGCTTTTTCCGGCTTATCCGATAGTACAGTAGTATTATTCGCCGGTATGTTCGTTGTAGGCGGTGCTTTATTCTACACCGGTTTAGCCCAGAAAATTGGGGAAACCGTAGTATCCAAAGCCGGTACCAGTGAAAACGGCTTGATGTTCGCAATCATGGCTGTTACAGCCGTCATGTCCGCATTCTTGTCTAACACCGGTACAGCTGCTGCTTTATTACCGGTAGTAGTTGGTATCTGTGCGGTTGCTAAAATTCCTGCCAGCCGTCAGTTAATGCCATTAGCATTCGCTGCCGGTATCGGTGGTATTATCACAATGGTTGGTACACCTCCAAACATTATCGTTAACGGTGCCTTATCCAAAGCCGGTATTGAACCATTCGGTTTCTTTGAATTTGCTTGGATTGGTATTCCTTTGACTGTTGCCACTATCGCTTTCATGATGTTCATCGGTAAACACTTCTTACCTAAACATCAGATTACCGATGTTGGTGATGTTGAACAAGAAGTAGCTGCTGAAGATATTTCTAACGATCCTAAGAAACAATTATACTCCGGTTTAATTCTTTTAACAGTTATCGTATTGATGATCTTAGGCGATCCATTGAAATCCATTGGTATTAACTTACCATTGAGCTTGGTAGCCGTTATGGGCGCTTTAGCTTGTGTAGTTACCGGTTGCTTGGAAGAAAAACAAGCTTACACTTCGATTGACTGGGTAACCATCTTCTTGTTCGCAGGTATGATGCCTGTAGCAGGTGCTATGGATAAATCCGGTGCCGGTCAATTAATCGCTGACTCAGTACTTGGCGTTATGGGTTCCGATCCTAGCCCTTACTTCGCAACAGCAGTATTGTTCTTATTATCTTGCGTTATGACTCAGTTCATGTCCAATACCGCATCTTCTGCATTGCTTGCTCCTATCGGCATCGCAATTGCAAAAGGTATGGGTGCTGACCCTCATGCCGTATTAATGGCTATCGGCGTTGCTGCATCTTGTGCTTTTGGTACACCTGTTGGTACGCCTCCAAACACATTGGTACTTGGCCCTGGTCAATACAAATTCATGGACTATGTTAAAGCCGGTGTTCCATTGATCGTTGTATGCTTCATCGTAAGTATCTTGATCATTCCAATGGTATGGCCTTTCTTCCCTGGTAAATAATTACCGGTCAGAAAGTAACTTTAGTTGAGATAATACTAAAAAATACTTTATAATTAATGTTGAGGCGGTGCGCTTTACGTGCTGCTTCAACATTTTTTATTTTATTGAACGGTATTTTTATGGGAGTTTATGATTATGAAGATTTTTGGAAAGGCTGAATCAAAACGTAGTATAACGGCTGCTTTTGTTATAGCCTTCTTCTGTATTTTATTATTGATTGCTATGGGCTGGACCATATCCAGAAGTATTGCCAAGGGCATTATTATCTTAGATGAATTATTTGTTGAAGTGGTGGCTTTATTTGTCATTTTAAAGTCCGCTGTTGCACAATATACATATCTATTAACTGGAGATAAATTGGTTATTGTCGAGAAAATCCTGTTTTACACTAAAAAGATGGAAATTCCGTACAATATGATCGATGGGGTGTATGCTCATAAGACCGAATTCATCAGCAAATTCCGTTTGCGTTATAAATATCGGAAATGTTCAACGGTAGATAATCGTCCTATTTGGGCGTTAATATATTCCATTGTTAACGGTAAGAAGATTAAAAATGGTCGTGTATTGTTAAAAGCCGATCCGGCTTTTTTTGAGGCATTCGATCGCTTTGTGCCGAATAGAATCTGTGCACCGCAAGCCGATGTCATGTTATATTCTTATGCAAGACGTGATGCTGTAATGCATGATGAGTCGGTAGAAGAATATTTTAAGAAACTATCAGGCGCGTCTGAAGAGTCGACTGATACAGCACATACGGAAGAGGAGGGCAGTCGCTAAGATGAATCATGAAGAATTAACCAAAAGACGTAAGGAACTGATTGATGAACGAGCCGCCCGTTTAGAGGAATGGCGTAAGCTAATTCAATTGGAGGATCGGCCTCCGCTGGCTATCTCCCTCATTGGTTTTATTTTAATTGCTGCCGGTACCGTCATGGTATATTTGGTGGAACATCCAAGTATTTATGAACCGATGTTTTTAGGTGGCTTAGCATTAATGCTCATAGGGGCGGCTGTTTTTTATAATAGTAAAATTACAGTAGATGGTCGATTTAAACGTAAACAAAGATTGCGTACCATTGTGGAAGAGCTGAATGAACAAATTCGTGATGCTTCACAAGAATTAGGGTTGCCGAATCCTAAAATTAAATTCCCTAAAGATCACAGTAAACGCAAAAAGTAATTGATAATGCTAGTCATTTGAAATTGAGCATGGTTCACATCTTAAATGAGAATGCACTGTGGGCCTATGGTTGGACAAAAACTTAAAAATGTATATTGAAAATGTCTATCAATAACCCGTAAAGTGGCATTCCTACTATGTAAATAAGTCAATTTAACTTGCGTAAAAATAATAAGAAATCATTCTCCATAAGTTTGACAAGAAGGAAAAATCGTGCCATAATGAGAATATAAAGTTAAGGTAAGTTCCTTAAAGAAATGATAATTCAGAAATTATCCGGTATATTATGTGGAGGTGTCCAACTATGAGATTGATCGGTGACGAATGTATTAAATGTGGTTCTTGTGCTTCTGTATGCCCAGTAGGCGCTATCAGCGAAGGCGAACTCAAATACGAAATCAATGAAACTTGCATCGACTGCGGTTCTTGCGAATCCGTATGCCCTGTAGGCACTATTCATCCAGCTGAATAATCTTGGATGCTCAAAGCCCTCTAGATAGAGGGCTTTTTTTCTTGCCCTTTTTTATATAGAGTAGACCAAACCGAGCGTTTTATGTCATAATACATAGTAAAGGAAATGCCCTAATGATATGGAATACAGGCATTTTAGAATAAACTGGCTAGACTATAAACTGATAAAGGATGGATAGAGTGTATATTATAATTGGTATTGCATGGTTCGTATTAGATCAATTGACAAAGCAATGGGTGCAGGCATCGTTCTTGCTGGGGGAATCCCTACCGGTCATACCTAATGTCTTTCATTTGACATATATTTTAAATAAAGGCGCAGCCTTTGGCATATTGGCGAATCAGCGACTTTTTTTCTTGGCTATAGTCGTTGTCTTACTCGGTGCGTTATGGTATTTTCGCCGATATATTTTAAACGGCGATGTTTTTACAAAACTGGGGACCGCCTTATTGGTTAGCGGTGCTCTGGGCAATGGCTGGGACCGATATCACTTGGGCGCCGTAGTGGACTTCTTTGATTTTCGTATATGGCCCATTTTTAATGTAGCCGATATCGGGATTTGTGTCGGTGTGGTGCTATTGGCAATTCATGTTTGGCGAACACCGCATGAAGGAGGTAAGTAATGAAATCAGATACTTTACATACTATGGATGAATCTTTGCAATATATGGATGAATCTTTGGATACGATGGAAGCAGTGGACGGTAATGCAGGAATTGATAAGACGATTACCTTAACCGTTCCGGACGATAAAGAAGGGGAACGACTAGATGTATATTTAACATCGATTATGGAAGGGTCTCGCAGTTATGTACAACAATTGATTAAAAGCGGGGCTGTCACGGTTAATCAAAAAGCGGCCAAAAGTAATTTAAAGCTTACGGCCGGTTCAAAGATTTTTGTGGCCGTGCCGAAGCCGCAAGCGGTTGAAGTAAAACCGGAAGATATTCCTCTCGACATCCTCTATGAAGATCACGATATTATTATCATCAATAAACCGCGTGGTATGGTAGTGCATCCGGCGGTAGGTAATTATACGGGCACACTGGTAAATGCTTTATTATTCCATTGTAAGGATTTATCGGGAATTAATGGTGAAATTCGTCCGGGCATCGTTCATCGACTCGATAAAGATACATCGGGCGTCATGATGGCAGCGAAGAATGATTTGGCTCACATCGGTTTGGCTGAACAGGTAAAAGCCCATTCGGCAACGCGTACCTATTATGCATTGGTACACGGCAATATTGTGGAAGAACGAGGCACGATTAAGGCGCCTATCGGACGTCATCCGAAAGACAGAATGAAAATGGCCGTTGTGTTTGAAAACAGTAAGGAAGCGATTACACATTTCACGGTTGTAGAACGATTCGGCAAACATACCTTGGTTCAATGTGTACTGGAAACAGGCCGGACACATCAGATTCGTGTTCATTTTGCTCATATCGGCCATCCGGTGGTCAACGATCCGTTCTACGGCTATCGTAAGATGGATTTTCCTATTGAAGGGCAAGCCTTACATTCCTTCAGTTTAGCCTTGAAACACCCTATTTCGGGACAGGATATGTATTTTGAAGCGCCGTTACCGGAGGACTTTTTAGCTTGCTTAGACTATGCTAAAACTCATAATGTATAAGGAGTCAGCTATGCAGGAAAAACGAATTCTAATGGATGAACAGGCTATGATGCGGGCCATTCGCCGCATTAGCCATGAAATTTTAGAACGTAATAAAGGCCTGGAACATGCACTCATTTTAGGCATTGAACGGCGCGGCATTTATTTAGCGGAGCGTTTACAAGCTCAGATTGAAGCTATCGAAGGCGTGCATATTGATGTGGCAACTATCAACGTGGCTATGTACCGTGATGACAGAACGACCAAGGGCAAAGAAGGGCCGCCGTTCACGTTAGATACGACGGGGAAACTGGTTATTTTGGTAGATGATGTTCTCTATACGGGGCGAACCATTCGTTCCGCCCTTAATGCCTTAATGGAAGTGGGCAGACCGCGGGCTATTCAATTAGCCGTACTCGTTGACCGAGGACACCGCGAATTGCCGATTCGCGCCGATTATGTGGGGAAAAATATTCCTACATCTCATATGGAAACCGTGCGCGTAAATGTTAAAGAGCAGGACGGGGAAGATAGCGTTACTATTTCGTAAGATTGAAAATATGATAATAGCAGGAAGCTTCGGTTGATGGCAAATAAAAGGACATTGCCTTATTTTGGCAATGTCCTTTTGGTATGTATATTTCTTAACGTCATAGCAGCAATATAGAACTATGAAACACTTATTTTTTTATATACCAAGGCGTAAAGTAGAAATCTTCGCCGCCTTGTCGTTTGATTGGATTGGTTAGGCACAGCTTTTGAATATCTGTAGCTCGTTGGTCCAGTGCAGCTAATTCAGCGGTGAGGCCGGAGGCCGTATTTATAAAAGGAGCCCACTTCTGGATGAGGGGCACCGTAAACTCTTTACGTTGCAGCCAAGGTCTGGCTTCATCGGTAAAACCAAGGAGGCGTGCATATTGCGGCCCTTCTGTGTGAGCTTCATTTTGTAATTCCCTAGTAATGCCAAGGACCGTATAAGAAGCCATGCGATCAAGGCGGGCATAGGAATAACGCTTCGATTTTAATTGCTCACGCGCTTCCGGCCAAGATGCTTTTTGACTGACCGAAGTCCAAATTTGGTGGAGACCTTCTTTAAAATCGGCTAATGCCTCTAATTGAGCGGCCCCTTGTTTTCGGCTTTCATAGAGCACGAGGTCATAGTATCTGGCTAAATCAGAATAAGCGCCCGATTCGACAGACTCTTTATATTCGCCTTGTAAATTAGCTGAAATATAGGGGGATACGTTATCCGTTGAAGGAAAATCGGTGAGCGCGTCGAGATTTCTGATTTGGCGGCGCAAGGCTGTGCCGGATGGCCAGTTACTTGCGAGTTTGTCACTATGATGTTCACCTTCCCGCAAAATGGGGATGATATTCATCGCTAAGCCATATTGATGAATGGCTTTGGTATATTCGAGACCAAGCAAGGCGTTTGGTTGATTGACGATAGCCGCCGCATCCGGACATTCAGTAATAATAGCTTGGCGTAAAGCGGTACCGTAAAATTCACCCTTTTTCAGCGCTTCACGGCAGGCCGTTTGTACGGTACTGCTCAGGCTAAGGCGGGCGATTTTTTGTAATAAAGAGGCATCTTCCGTTTCGGTGCCGAAAGCGAGGGCGCGAGCTCCTAATCGGTGCAATAATCTGACCCCGCCGGCGGCAAACCGTTCGGCGTTGGCCGTAGCGTACACCGTAGGAAGTTCGATGACAGCGTGAGCGCCGTTTAATAGAGCCCAACGGGCCCTGGTGAATTTATCAAAAAGAGCCGGTTCGCCGCGTTGCACGAAGGAACCGCTCATAACAACAAGACGCAGTGCATCGGGATAGCGTTTTGCCAATTCTTTCAGTTGATGTTCGTGCCCTTTGTGAAAGGGGTTATATTCGGCAATGATTCCGATACAATTCATAATGTTACTCCTTTGAAAATTTACGTGTTATTTATTTCATTATAGCACAGAATGAGAGGGCGTATTTTCAGTTGTAGAGAGGCAATTTTTTTGAAAAAACTTAATTTTTACAATAAAATTACAGTAAATATACATATGAATAAAAATAATAGTGAATATGTCTAAAAAGAGGCGTGCAAGTAATTGCAAAGAATGGTATAATTTAAACGTGCGCTTTACTTGTACAGACGTTTTGAATCGAGGGATATTATGAAGAAATGGTTCACTGTTTTTTGCATGGCTTTGCTGATGCTTGCGATTAGCGGCTGTGGCAGTGATAATGCATTGGATTCTTATAGTTTCGGTCATAAAGTAATTAAGAGCGGCAACTCGGAAATTACCGTTGCCTTGCCTTACGATATAGGTGTTCAGCCTAATACGACCAAAAATGCGTTGGGGTATCCTGTAACGACGTATTTAGGGGCCGATAAAAACTTCCTGGTTTCCATTGAAGCCATCTCCCCGAAAGCGGGTCAACCTTTGCCGACAGCAGCGGCTTATGGTGCTGAATCTAAAGCTTTTTATGAAAAAAGCTTCGGCAACAATTTGACATGGTCGGATGAGATGAAAACGGTAGACGGTGTTCAAGCCTTTATCTCGTCAGCTACACTGGTAGCTAACAAAATCCAAATTCGTTTCTTTCAATACACATTTGCCGATAAAGGTGTATTGTGGAATATAACCTATCAGTATCCTGTTGACAGCACAATGGGAGCTCAGATTTCTGACCTTGTGGTAGGAAAAATTCAAATTACTAAGAAAGAGGGATAAGTAATGAATGTTTTAGTAGTAAACTGTGGTAGTTCTTCTTTAAAATACCAACTCATTGACATGGACAATGAAGCGGTATTAGCTAAAGGACAATTTGAAAAAATCGGTGCGGAAGATGCTATCTTCACTCACAAACGTCCGGATGCTGAAAAGTTGGAACGCGTAGAACCAATTTTGGACCACAAACAAGCGCTTAAAATTTTGCTCGACATCTTGATTGATGCAGAATTCGGCGTAATTTCTTCCATGGATGAAATTGATGCAGTTGGTCATCGTGTGGTTCATGGTGCTGAAAAGTTTGCTGACTCCGTGTTGATTACACCGGCCGTTATGGAAGCTTTAGAAGAATGTGCTAAAATTGCACCGCTTCATAACCCACCAAACATCCAAGGTATCGAAGCTTGCGAAGCTATCATGCCAAAAGTACCTCAGGTAGCTGTATTTGATACGGCTTTCCATCAGACTATGCCTGCTGAAGCATTCCTTTACGGTTTGCCATACGAAGCATACACTGAACTCGGTGTTCGTCGTTACGGCTTCCACGGCACCAGCCATAAATACGTGGCTCAGCGCGTAGCTGAATTAATGGGCAAACACATGAGTGATTTGCGCATCATTTCTTGTCACCTTGGTAACGGTTCCAGTGTGGCTGCTATTAAAGCCGGTCGTTCCATCGATACTTCCATGGGCTTCACGCCATTGTCCGGTTTGATTATGGGTACTCGTTGCGGCGATATCGACCCTGCTATCGTTCCTTTCTTGATGGATAAATGGGATATGACATACCATGAAATCGACGCCATCATGAACAAGAAATCCGGTGTATTCGGTATTTCCGGTGTGTCCAACGACTTCCGCGTAATCGAAGAAGCGGCTGAAGAAGGCAACAAACGTGCTCAGTTGGCACTTGATATGTTCCACTACAAAGTTCGCTCCACAATCGGTGCTTATGCAGCTGTTATGGGCGGCGTAGACGTAATCGTATTCACAGCCGGTATCGGTGAAAACGGTATTGGTAACCGTGACGCTATTTGTAACGGTCTTGAATACCTCGGAACTCGTCTTGATCGTGAACGCAACAACGTACGCGGTAAAGAAACTGAAATCAGCGTAGAAGGTTCCAAAGTTAAAATCTTCGTAGTTCCTACTAACGAAGAAATCATGATTGCTCGTGATACTAAACGTATTACTGCAAGTCTTGTGATGAAAAACTGGTAATATAATAGTCTGATTGACGATTGTAAAATCTAATGATGATATGCTCGCGCAGTACCTTTCGAGGTACTGCGCGTTGTAGTTTACGGCATATTCGGGGGTAAACATAACTGATGAAAATATATTTGGCATCGGCGTCGCCGCGGCGCCGTGATTTATTGGAACAATTACACATTGAATTTGAAGTTGTGACGAGCACCTATGAAGAGCATAATGAGGAGTTTGAGAGTCCCTATGAATTGGTGGAAGCGCAGGCTTTGGGGAAGGCCTTGGCGGCGTTGGTTCCGGAGACCGGGGGCGATAAAACTTATGTGGTTATTGGTTCCGATACGATTGTGGCTCATAAGGGCCATGTGTTGGGCAAACCGGCTAATGAAAAAGAGGCCGTTCAGATGCTCCGTGAATTGTCTGGTGATACACACGAAGTGGTGACCGGGGTGGCGCTTTGTTATTACGATGGAGACAAGGAGTTAATTAAGCAAGAGGTGTTTCACGTCGTAACAAAGGTTCTTTTTTACTCGCTTAGTGATGCGGAAATAAAAGCGTATGTGGCTACCGGTGAACCACTCGATAAAGCCGGTGCTTATGGCATACAGGGGCAGGGGGCTTATTTAGTAGAGCGCATTGAAGGTTCTTATACGAATGTGGTTGGCCTTCCGGTGGAAGTGGTAGCGCGATATTTACGGCGCATGGGGGCGCCGGACTAACAGCGTGAATTAGGTTAGTGAATTAGCTTGGTAATTTAGGTTAGTGAGTTGGGTTAGTGATTTAGGGGGACATATGATTAAGACATATACAGGCGTTGTCAGAGAATGGCAGCCATGGCAGAAACCACGTGAAAAATTTTTAACTTTGGGAGCCGCCGGCGTAAGCACGGTTGAGTTATTGGCGATTTTACTCAGAACGGGACGACAGGGGTCATCCGTATTGGATTTGGCCAAAGAAGTCCTTGATACAGTAAGTCATGGGGCGTATGGACTGAATGATACGACCGTAGGTGCTTTACAAAAGATTAAGGGCATCGGTCGCGATAAGGCGGTTACCGTTTGTGCGGCCATTGAATTGGGGCGTCGTCTCGGTCAGCTGCGAGTGAAGGAGCATTTTGAAGATTTCAGTAGCCCTAAAGCGGTGGCATCCTATATTATGGAGCGCTTGCGTTATGAAAAAGAAGAGCATTTCTGTGCCGCCTTTTTAACTTGTAAAAATAAATTAATTGATGTGGAAACCATCTCAATCGGCGGTTTAACCGGTAGTTTGGCAGAGCAGCGTACCGTGTTTCGTCAAGCTATGCAGGCCAATGCGGCGAGCCTCATTTTAATTCATAACCATCCATCCGGTGATCCGGAACCCAGTTCTGAAGATATCGGTATTACGAAACTGTTTATTAAAGCGGGCAAGCTGATGGGCATTCCCGTGCTGGATCATGTAGTTATCGGTGATGGCCGCTATACCAGTCTCTGTGAGAAGGGACTATTATAGGTTACAGAAGGCTTTGCGAAAATGGCTGATGAAAATTGCTGCATTCTTTGCTAAAAAGCTCTTTTATAGAAAAAATTGTCTAAACGAATTCACGGTAAATGCTATAATAAAGGGACAGGCTGAGTATAAAAAGGAAGATTTGAAAATGAATTTTTGGCGATGAGATTTATGTTTGCCGGGCCTGTTTTTACAAAAATACAGCAGTATGAATAGGGCGTGATAATTAGAGAACAAGCGCCGATTTGGTTGATTTATCCTTACTGCCGATAGTATAATATAGGGATGAGTAAAGTAAGGAGACTAAACATATGATTCGTATTTTTTCGTCCTTAGGACGAGATTTAGGCATAGATATTGGAACCGTGAATACCCATGTACATGTGCAGGGGCGCGGGGTCGTATTGTCCGAACCGTCACTGGTGGCTACCGATACGAAACAGGAAGGTATCGTAGCTGTTGGTGCCGATGCGGAACGACTTTTGCTTAGAACCCCTGACATGCTGGATGAACTTCGCCCGTTGCGCGACGGTTTTATTGTAGATTATCGTGTTATGCTCACTATGTTGCGCCACTTCATGAGTAAGGCGTCTCGTACCGTAGGTCGTACGCGTGTTATTATGGCCGTGCCTTGCGGTATTATAGATGTGGAAAAACGAGCCATGACGGACGCTATTATTCAGGCCGGAGCGCGCGAAGCGTACTTGGTGGAAGCACCGGTGGCGGCTGCTTTAGGCTGTAATTTGCCGGTATTTGAAGCATGTGGCAGTATGGCTGTAGATATTGGCGGCGGTACCACTGATATCGGCGTTATGTCCTTAGGGGGCAAGGTTATTGCTCACTCCGCACGTATTGGCGGTCATGATTTTAATGAAGCTATATTACAATATATTAAAAATACCTATTCCGTAATGGTCGCTGTAGAAACGGTGGAAGGTATTAAAATGGAACTGGGAACGGCCTTGCCGCCACAGGAAGAATTGGAAGTTTCTTTCATGGGGCGCGATATTGCCAATGGTCTGATGAAACGAATTATTATTCGTAAATCGGAAGTTTACCAGGTTATGCAGGACACATTACAACGGATTGTAGATGAAATTAAATCCGTTGTGGAACAGACGCCACCTGAATTGGCAGCGGATATTATGGAGCGCGGTATGACTTTAACCGGTGCTACGGCACTTATGGAAGGCCTTGGTCAGCGCATTAGTGAAGAATTGGGGATTCCTGTGCAGGTACCGCCGGAACCGGGGTATGCGGTGGCGGTTGGTTTGGGCCAAGCGTCCAAAGAATTTGCACGGATGGATCGTTTTATTATTGCATCGAAAAATCGGAAAGGAAGGGCGTAATGTTTTCATCAGAACGACGGTTAATAGTCGTAGTAGGATTATGCTGCGTATTTTTAGCGCTCTTAGGCTATGCGTGGAAACAACGAACTGCTATTCCGTATGTAACGGTACCGTTGGAGCGAGTAACAACACCGTTTACTTATGGCGCTTCGCGATTTTTAGGATCCATTCATACCGGCATTGCCGTTATTGATACAGCTATTAATGGTACTAAAGAAATAGACGCTATTCGTGAAGAAAATGCACAATTACTGCAACGCGTAACAAACTATGATGAAGTAGTAGCTGAAAACATGCGTTTACGTCAGTTATTGTCTTTTCAGAACAATCATCCTCAATTTGATATGATGGCGGCGACTGTGGTGACCCGCGATGTGGGGACTTGGACCAATACCTTTACTATTGATCGCGGTAGTGAAGACGGTTTGGAACCGAATATGCCAGTTGTGATTCCCGGTGGGGTAGTTGGTTTTATCAGCGACGTATATACTCATTCAGCTCGCGTACAGACCATACTTGATCCGCGTACGGCTATCGGCGTTATCGTACAGCGTCCAGAATCGCGTGTAGCGTCAATTGTTAAAGGTAACGGTAGCAATCCGGATGAGCCTTTATTGGTTAACGTGGCTCGCGATGGCGACGTATTGAATGGCGATACCTTGATTACCTCCGGCTACGGCGGGATTTACCCGAAAGGTCTCTTGGTTGGTCATGTAACGCGAATTGATAATGATTCGGAAGGTTTTGTTAAAAACGCGGTCGTACAATTATCGGCCGATTTACGCAATGTAGAAGAAGTATTCGTTATTATGCGCTCTCGCGAAGGCGAATTGGATAAGCCAAGCTTAACTCCAAAATTGGTACCGCAAACACAGCGTGACCAAGTTGAAGGGGTAAAAGGAGCGACGCAGCAATGAGAACTCTAATATACATACTCATGGGTATATTTACCTTTTTGATTCAAGCCGATGTATTGCCCATGCTCTTTAGGCAAGGGTGGATACCGAATTTGATTCTGGTTTGGGTTATTGTATTATCTTTGCTCAAAGGCCGTCGTATCGGCCTTATGGCCGCTATTACAGGCGGTTTAGTCCATGATATTTTGATCTCGAATTCTTTTGGACTTCACTTATTCCCATATATCGCCGTTGCTTACATTGTGAGCATCTGGTCATTCAGCGTATACGAAGAGCAGTGGTATATTACCTTTGCGTGGGTTTCCGTAGGTACTTTGGCGGATATTATTTTCCGCATTGGTATGCTCTGGTTGGGGCGTGAAGATATTCTCGTAGGTTCGTATTTATGGCATCATATTTGGCCTGTTTGGTGGCTCAACGGGCTCTTGGGCATTATGATTCATGAAATTTTATGGAACATGGAGGAGAAAGACGAATATATTTGGTAGTCAATTAAGGAGGCATCGGCGTGCTTGAAGCATTATATAAAAAGAATAAAAAAGGCCGTTTTGATGCCTTAATGTATATAGTCAGCGCTATATTTGTTATTCTTATTATTCGCTTATTTTATCTGCAGATTATGGATGGCGAATATTACCACACCAAGGCGGAAGGCAATCGCCTGCGCATGGTGTCGGTAACGGCGGCGCGCGGGGTCATGTATGATCGTAACGGTCAGATTGTAGCCGGTTCACGGCCAGCTTATACGGTATCCATTGTACCAACCGGGCAGGATATCGATCCGGGCGAACTCAACCGTTTGGCCACAATGCTTAATATTAAGCCGGACGTGATTCAAAGTAAAATTGCAGCCCATAAGGGCGGCTATGAGCCGATTCGCTTGGCCACGGACATTACGATGGACCGCGTAACTATGATTGAAGAACATCGCCATGAATTGCCGGGTGTAACCATTGATGTAGAGCCATTGAGATACTATCCATATGATTCTTTGGCATCACAACTCTTCGGTTATGTAGGTGAAGTCAGCGAAGATGAATTGAATGAGCTTAAAGCGGAAAATCCAGAAACACCGGTAGGACCGGGCACTATTTTAGGACGCTCCGGTCTTGAAAAAATGTATGATGATGTATTGCGTGGCATCGACGGCGGTAAGCAGGTAGAAGTAGATGCTACCGGTCGCCCCGTGGCGGAAGTGGGCCGTAAGGACACTATTCCGGGGCGAGACATTCATTTGACCATTGATTTACCGTTACAAAAAGCGGCTGAAAAAGCGGTAGCCGATCAATTGGCGTCACTCCGTTCTCAAGGCATTCCGGCCCAAGGTGCGGCGGTTGTAGCTATGGACCCGAATACGGGGGCTATTCTCGCCATGGTAAGTGCACCGGGTTTCAATCCGAACTGGTTTGCCCGTGGTATTACATCGGCACAATGGAATCAACTTAATAACGACCCAAATCATCCGTTTGATAATAAAGTTATTTCCGGTGAATATCCACCGGGCTCACCATTTAAAATTATTACCGGTGCAGCTGCATTGGAACTAAAAAAAGTAACGCCTAACGAGATGATATTCGATAGTGGTCGTCACTGGTTAATCGACAAGCGAAATGCCGAAGGTGAAGCTTTAGGCTGGCTTGATTTTAATACAGCCTTGGCCAAATCGGATAACGTTTATTTCTATGAAATGGGTAATCGCGTAGGCATTGAAGAACTGGACCGTTTTGCGAAGTTGTTTGGGTTGGGTGAAAAAACGGGCATTAAGCTCTATGGTGAATCCAGCGGTAACTTGGCAAGTCCGGAATACAAGCGTAAAGTATTTGATCAAGACTGGTATTTAGGGGAAACCTTCGATGCGGCCATCGGTCAGTCCTTTACCTTGGTAACGCCAATTCAGATGGCTATGATGATGTCGGAAGTAGCTAATGGTGGTATTCGTTACCAACCATATGTAGTAAGTCGTATCGATAATAGCGACGGTACACCGGCAGAAATTTTCGGACCTAAAAAAATGGGCGTATTACAAGTTTCAAAAACAGTTATGGATTTAATCCGTAATGCATTGCGCGACGTAACAGCCGAAGGCGGTACAGCAGGTGCGCTCTTTAAAGGGTGGCCTATTGAAATCGCCGGTAAAACCGGTACGGCGGAAAACTCCACCGGCCGTGACCATGGTTGGTTTGTAGCCTATGCACCATATGATAAACCGCGTATTGTTGTAGTTGCTTTGGTAGAACAAGGTAGTTTTGGTGCCGGCTCGGCCGGTCCGATTGTTAGAGACGTACTCGCTGAATATTTCCATATTAATGGTGCCGGTACTGATAATAAAAACGGTACTAATGGGAATGGTTCGTCAACCGGTGTCAATACTAATAGTGCAGCAAATAATAATTCTCTAGGAACTACTTCAACTAATACCGGTAATACAGCAAACGGTTCAACCGCTGCAGGCGGTGATAATTCATCGAATACAGCGGTAACAGGACCGCAACAACGTTAAAACATTGTTTAGTTATTCAAGTTTAACGGTTAAGTTTTAGTATCTGTTAAGTGTTAATAATTTTAGTATTTGTTATGTGTTTATTTTCTGAATTTTTTACTGCTATAGGTATGTTTGAGATTGATTGTGTAGTGGGTTATGGTAGTGAGAAAGGAAAGGAGTTGCTATGGGAAAGGTTATAGCTATTATGTCCGGTAAGGGCGGCGTTGGTAAAACTACAATGACAGCGTATATTGGTGCTGCTTTAAATCGTCGAGGTCATCGCGTGTTAATTACCGATGCCGATTTTGGGATGCGTGATTTAGACTTAGTCATTGGCAAAGAAAATGATATCTTTTTTGATGCTGTAGATATTTGGAAAGATAACTGCAATCAGGACAGTGCTATTATACCGTTAACGGACGATTTTGACTTTTTACCGGCAACTCAGACTCGCCGCTGGGAAGATGTGGGGCGCAAAGGTTATGCGAAACTTATAAAAAAACTGGCGGAAAGTTATGATTTCGTCATTATTGATGCGCCGGCCGGTATCGGTCGCGGCAATGAAGCCGTTTTCAAAGCCGCTGATCAATTATTGCTCGTAGCGGAACCTATGTGGGTATCGCTTCGTGCGGTGCAGCGCGTTATGCAGCTTTGTCACGAAGAACGTCAGTTCAACTATGCTTTAATTTTAAATAACGTAGGCCGCAGTGAAGTAGCCGTAGCCGTTGAAGAAGCTTTGGCGACGTTACAGGTAGAACAATTAGCAACCATTCTGCCTCACAGCATTAAGCTTATGAGCTGGGCACAGGATGGTACATTACATGAATTCTGTGATGATGCAGTGGATACCATGATGGTACCGCTCCTTGAATACATTGAAACATCCGAAGTTTGGCCGGAAGAAAAATTGCTGGACCGTTGGTATCAATTACAAGCGGCTGAGGAAATAGCAAAAGAAATAACGCCAACGGCCAATACGAAGGTTGAAGCAGCAGTGACTGCGGCCGTAGCCGAAGCCGCTACAGCTGAGCCTATGGTAGACAGAATTGTAGAAGGCGAACGCGTTGAAGTTGAGACTTTAGAAGTAAATCGAGACTCTGTGTCGGCCCATAGCGATGTGGCTACCCAAAATGAATTGGTTGGCAATGGCGCTAAAGTTGGTGCTGTTCCGGCTGTCAGCGATGTGGCAGATGAAGCCTCTGAGGACAGTGCGGTTGAAGCAAAATCCATGGTTGAGGCGGTTAAAACCGAGATGACCGCACCGGTAGCATCTTCGGCGAAAGTAGCTGTTGAAGCAGCCAAATCTACGGCTGAAACGGCAGCGGCTAAAGCGGAAGATATAGTTGATTCTGTAACCGACAAAGCTGAAGCAGTGACACATGCCGCATCAGACAAAGCTGAAGCAGTGGCAGATGCCGTATCAGATAAAGCTGAAGCAGTGGCAGATGCCGCAACCGACAAAGCTGAAGCGGTGGCAGAAAAAGCTGAGGACTTAGTAGAAGCTGTAACAGATAAAGTTGAAGAAGTAGTGGCAACTGTAGAAGATAAAACGGAAGAAGTAGTAGATAAAGCGAAAGAAGTTGCTGAGGAAACAGCTGCTGAAATTAAAGCAGTAACAGATGAATCGGCAGAAGAGAAAGAAGAACCGGCACAGCCTAAGAAAATGAGCTTGTTTGAAGTTTTTAAAAAGAAAATTTCAAGCCTATGGTCGTAGCCGTATGCGCTAGGAGGTATATATGTGGCATAGAATCTGGCGCGAATGGGACTGGACCGTCGTAATTTGTACGCTCCTGCTCATTAGCGTAGGTGTTGTCATCATTGGCAGTGCCACTCATGTAAATCGTGATGGTCTCGACATAAACGATTTAGTGAGTAAACAACTTATGTTTTTTGTAATTAACACAGTAGTTATTGTTATGATGCAATGGTTTGATTATCGTCGCCTTCGTTCGTGGGGACGGCCACTGTATTTTATTACCATATTACTGTTGGTAGCGGTTATGCTTATCGGTACATCCGCTTTAGGTGCGCAGCGTTGGATCCAAATCGGGCCAATCACCATTCAGCCGTCGGAATTCACGAAATTACTCATGATTATCAGTATGGCGCAAATGATGGAAAATCGAGTGAATAAACTGAACACCTTTCGCTCGCTGGTGCTGATAGTATTATATGTAGGGATTCCGACCTTATTGGTATTTAAACAGCCTGACCTTGGTACATCCTTGGTATATCTGGCCATTTTGTGCGGCATGCTCTTCGTAGCAGGCATTCGGATGCGTTTGGTACAAATCATCGTAGGTGTTGCCGTTGTTTTGGCGCCGTTAGGTTGGTTCGTTTTGCAAGAATACCAGAAACAACGTATTTTAGTATTTTTAAACCCGAATATTGATCCCTTTGGGGCCGGGTATCACATTATTCAGTCGAAAATCGCCATCGGTTCCGGTATGATTCTCGGTAAGGGCCTTTTTGAAGGTACGCAAAGTCAGTTAAACTTCTTGCCGGAAAATCATACAGACTTTATTTTCTCCGTTATCGGGGAAGAATTAGGCTTTGTAGGCTGTGTAATCGTATTATTGTTATTGTTCCTTTTAATTTATCGCAGTATTATGATTGCCCGCAGTGCCAACGATACTTTCGGTACACTCTTAGCTACCGGTATCGGCTCCATGTTGGTATTCGAAGTGCTCGTTAACGTAGGTATGACGACCGGTATTATGCCGGTTACGGGGATTCCGTTGCCGTTTATCAGTTACGGTGTCAGTGCGTTGACCACGAATATGATTAGTGTCGGTTTATTGCTTAATATTGCAATGCATCGCAAGAAGTTAATGTTCTAAATTTAATTTTAGATTGATTGAAATTACGCCCAATAAATTAATAGCAGAGGCTATAAAAATAGCCTTAGAAGAAGTTTTAAAATGTTTTAATGAAAGTGAAAGGCAACTTCAGAAAGTTGTCATTATGATAGATTTTGAATCGGAGGTCCTATGGTTCAATTAGATGCGAGCTGGTTGCAGCATGTACAAAAGCCCGCGCGATATACAGGCGGCGAATGGAATAGCGTTGTGAAAGATCACAAAGATATGGATGTTACCATGTGTTTTGGTTTTCCTGACGTATACGAAGTGGCCATGAGTCACTTAGGTATTAAGATTTTATATTCCTTGCTCAATGAATTACCCTATGTGGCGGCAGAACGCGTATGCGCGCCGTGGCATGATATGGAAGAGGAAATGCGTAAACGCAACATTCCGTTGTATTCTTTGGAAACGAAGACACCGGTTAAAGATTTTGATTTCTTAGCGTTTACCTTACAATATGAAATGAGTTATACCAACATTTTAAACATGTTGGATATGGGCGGCATTCCGTTCTACAGTAAAGACCGAGACTTGTCCTTCCCACTCATTACGGCGGGTGGTCCTTGTGCATACAATGTGGAGCCGATTGCCGATTTTGTAGATATCGTAAACCTCGGTGAGTCGGAAGAGCACATCGTTGAAATGGTGGAACTCTACCGTCAGGAAAAAGCGGCCGGCTTCCCGGGCGGCAAAGAAGGGCTTTTGCGCAAAATGGCGCAGATTCCGGGTAACTATGTGCCGTCTTTATATGAACCGCAGTATACCGAAAAAGGTGATTTCAAAGGCATGAAAGTGCTGGCCGAAGAGGCACCGGCAGTAGTGCAGAAACGTATCATCGAAGACATGGACAACTGTTTCTATCCAACTAAACCGGTTGTACCGTATATCGATGTCGTTCATGACCGTGCCGTATTGGAATTGTTCCGCGGTTGTACCCGTGGCTGTCGTTTTTGCCAGGCCGGTATGTTATATCGTCCGGTGCGTGAACGTTCACCGGAAAAACTGGTTCAATTGGCGAAAGAAATCATTGCCAATACGGGCTATAACGAAATTTCCCTTATGTCCTTGAGCTCCGCCGACTACTCCCGTTTGCCGGAACTGGTTGACATGCTCATGGAAGAATTTAAGGACAAGCAGGTCAGCGTAAGCTTGCCTTCATTGCGTATCGATGCGTTCTCAATCGATATTGCCAAAAAAGTGCAGCAAGTTCGCAAGAGTGGTTTGACGTTTGCGCCGGAAGCGGGCTCCCAGCGTATGCGTGATGTTATCAATAAAGGGGTTAGCGAAGAAGACTTAATCGCCGCTTGTACCAATGCTTTTAAATCGGGCTGGAATACGGTTAAATTGTACTTCATGATGGGCTTGCCGACCGAAACGGATGAAGACGTAGCAGGCATTGCCGATTTGGCCTATAAAGTACTTGATTTACATCGTGAAATCACGGGCAAACGAAATGGCAAGGTAACGGTCAGCGTATCCTTCTTCGTGCCGAAGAGTCATTCTCCATACCAGTGGTACGGCCAGCAGTCGGTGGAAGAAATTCATCGTAAACAGCAATATTTAAAAACGCTCATCAATAACCGCAATATTTCCTATCATTATCATGACGGGGCTACCGGTTATATGGAAGCGGTGTTTGCCCGCGGCGACCGTCGTTTGGCGAAAACATTGATTGAAGCGTGGAAATTAGGCTGTAAGTTTGACGGGTGGACTGAATTCTTCTCCATTGATAAATGGATGCAGGCGTTCAAAAATACAGGCATCGATCCTGATTACTATGCCCGTCGCGACCGCGATTTTGATGAACCGTTGCCATGGGATCATCTAGATGATACTGTTTCCAAGAAATACTTAAAACAGGAATGGGACCGTGCCGTTGAGGCAACCTTGACCCGTGACTGCCGCCGCTTACCATGTAACGGCTGTAATGTGTGTCCGGAACTTAATACGGCGATTGTAGATTATCAGGAGGGTGGACGCGTTGAAAAAGTTACGTTTGGCCTTAAGTAAGGGCGAAGAAATGCGATTTTTATCGCACCTGGATTATGCACAGGCCGTGGAACGTATGATTCGTCGTGCTTTTATTAAAATGGCCTATTCGGAAGGTTTTAACCCGCATATGAAAATAAGCTTTTCCTCCGCTTTAGCCTTGGGTATTACGGCGGAAGTGGAATATCTTGATATGGATATTCTGGAAGATGAGGCCACCGTGGAATCCATTATGGAGCGCTTAAACCGGGTAGCACCGCCGGGACTCACCGTAATGTCCGGTCGTGAAATGCCGGATAAGGTAAAAAAACTCATGGCCATTTGTAACTATGCGGTCTATGAAGTATCCGGTCCGATAACGGCCGATGTCAATTGGGATGAACTTTTAAAAGAGTTCAATGAGGCTTCGGAAATCGCTTATGAAAAGGTGACACCGAAGAAAACCCGTACTATCGATGTGAAGCATTTTGTAAAAGAACCGATTACAGCGCGCCTTGACGGTGACCGCGTGACTCTAACCATGGGCATCGGCATATATCCGGAAGGTACCATGAAACCGGGGGATGTATGGCAACTTGGCCGTGAAAAATACGGCTGGCCTGTAACCGACGGTTACTCCATTCATCGCCATGAAATCATGGTGGAACGGGATGGGGAGTTATTGTCCCCGTTAGATGTAACGGTATAAGTATAAAGAAAGGAGTTTGCCATGAAACGAATCGTAGCCAATGTGATGGCTGAAGAAATTCGTATGGTTGTGTTGGATGAGCAGAATGAGCTGGTAGATACAGCCTTTTATCGTCCCACTCGTGACGAGACCATCAACCATATCTACAAGGGCATAGTGCGCAATGTACTGCCCGGCATGTCGGCGGCGTTCGTTGATATTGGTCTTAAGCAAAATGCGTACCTTAATTTGAAACAAGGTAAGCAGACTAAGGCTATGGGCAAACTCTTTGTAGGTCAAAATATACTCGTCCAGGTTGTGAAGGAAGAAATGCTCGGCAAAGGGGCGCGCGTCAGTGCCGACGTGAGCCTGGCCGGTCGTTTTATGGTGCTTTTGCCTTATTCGGAAGGGCTCCATATTTCCAAGCGTATTACCGATGACAATTTACGCGCTCAATTGGCTGATATGGCAGCGCCGTATTTAGCGAACGGTTGCGGTTTTATTCTGCGCACTGCGGCAGCGGAAGCTACGGCGGATGAGTTAAAGGGGGATATGGAATTCCTTTGGCGTACTTGGCAGCAATTGCAAAATCGCTACAAGGTGGCCAAGGGTGGCTCTGAGCTCTATAGTGATGCGGATTTTTGGTTCCGCGTTATCCGCGAATATTTAGGCCATGATGTTAATGAAATCATCGTAGATGACGGCGGGGCTTACGAACGGTTGCAGGAATTGTTGAGTATCACTAACATGACGGAGGCCGTTTCGCTGCAGCTCCATAATTCGGCGGAACCTATTTTTAAAGAGTGGCAGGTAGAGTCACAGCTTGATATATTGTTAAATGCTACCGTGGATTTACCGTCCGGCGGTTTTTTGAAAATCGATACGACGGAAGCTTTGACGGTAATAGATGTTAATTCCGGTCATTTTACGGGTCGTTCCGGCACCGCCGGGGAAGTAGCCATGGAAGTGAATCGTGAGGCCGCCAAGATGATTGCCAGACAGTTGCGCTTGCGCGATATCGGTGGTATCATCGTGTGTGACTTTATAGATTTGCCAAAGAAAGCACAACGGGATGAATTGGTGGCCTATTTGACACAACTGGTTCGTCAGGATCGGGTAAAAACCGTGGTGTGCGGCATTACCTCTTTAGGGCTCGTAGAAATTACCCGTAAACGGGAACGACAAGGCTTGCAGAGTATTTTATTTGATACTTGTTCCCAATGTGGCGGCACCGGTCAATTATTTTCGGCGGAAACCGTGTATTTACAGATTATTCGGCGCTTACGGGAATTATATCGAGGCGGCCGTTTGAAATCTAATGTACTCATTGAAGTCAATGAGGAGGTAAAACAATACTTCACAAAATCCGTTGTGGCTGATTTGGAAGCTGAATGCAAACGGACTATTAAGGTGGAAGTGCAACCGACTATGAGCCGGGAAGCGTACTCTTTGCTCGCCTTAGGGGATGAGTAAACCATTCGCACATTAAGCTTTGTGCGTCGAATGGACCTTTGGCGCTTGACTAATCGATTGTAAAATTTTTAAGACTTAGCTTGCTAAGTCTTATTTTTTTCGATATAATAGTTAGGTTATTGATTTACCTTTTAAGTGAGGTGCATGCTGTATGTCAATGTGGGAGCTCGTGTTAGTTGCCTTAAGTTTGGCCATGGATGCGTTTGCAGTGGCCGTAGCTAAGGGCCCTTGTCTCACGAGTCGGGACGATTTAAAGAGAGTAGGAATGCCTCTTTTGTTTGGTATATTCCAAATGGCTATGCCGCTTATTGGCTGGGTTATAGGTGCTCAATTGGCGGATAAAATCAATGATTACGATCATTGGATTATTTTCGGTTTACTGGCGTATTTGGGGATTAATATGATACGCAACAGTAAAAAGGCGGCCGAAGAAGAAGCTCATATTATATGCCAACTGGTAAGCTGGCGTGAAATTGTAGTATTGGCCTTTGCTACCAGTCTTGATGCCTTAGCCATCGGTTTGACGTTTGCCTTTATGGACATCAATGTGTGGGGTGCCAGCGGTTTAATCGGCGTGGTTGCGTTCCTTATCTCCTTGGTGGGGGTATTTTTGGGGCAACAATTAAAACGATTTTTGAGCGGCCGTGAAGAAGTACTGGGTGGTGTCGTGCTCATTTTAATCGGATTAAAAATTTTGTTGCAACATTTACAGATTATCTAGGGAGAGGGCGTAATAGGTTAGCTGTAGTGCTTTAATTGAATTTGAAGAATCCCTTTTAATTTTTAAGAAGTCGATGACAAACTATGAAGATAGGTCATTGACTTTTATTGTCTAATCATGTAAAATAAATTAGTCATAGTTTGGGTACGCCCAACTATTGCAGCCGCGTGGAGAGGTGTGTAAATTTCACTCATCCCGATTCCGGCATGAGAGAATACCGTATTCAGCGAGTTCGAAAACAAGGAGGTGTCACAATGTACGCAATTATTAAAACCGGTGGTAAACAATACCGCGTTGCCGAAGGCGATGTAATTACTATCGAAAAATTGGAAGCAGCTGCTGAAGAATCCGTAACGTTTGACGAAGTGTTAACTGTAGTTAACGACGGTGACGTTAAAGTAGGCGCTCCACTTGTGGACGGTGCAAAAGTAACAGGTAAAGTACTTGAACATGGTAAAGCGAAGAAGATTTTAGTTTTCAAATACAAAGCAAAATCCAACTATCGTCGTCGCCAAGGTCATCGTCAGCCGTTCACAAAAGTTCGCATTGAATCCATTCAGGCGTAAGTCATGATTAAGATTCATATTCGTCGTAATGAGGCACAACAAATTGTTGCTTGCTCCATTAACGGACATGCCGGCTATGACGAGCATGGCTATGATATCGTATGTGCCGCCGTTTCCGTACTGTCTTGTACCGCCATTTTGGGGTTACAATCAGTAGCTGAACAGCAAGGTATTTACGAGAACAGTTCCGGTGAATGTACCATTGAATTACAAGGGGCAATCACAGAAAAGGGACAGGCTATATTGGCAACCATGGTTCTTGGCTTCCAAGAAATTGCTCGCCAATATGATGATTTTGTATCACTTAGTGAAACATAGGAGGTGAACGGAATGTTTACTTTTGATTTGCAATTATTTGCACATAAGAAAGGTGTATCCAGTACACGTAACGGTCGCGATAGCGAATCCAAACGTCTTGGCGTTAAATGTCATGATGGTTCCGTAGTAAAAAGCGGTAACATCATCGTTCGTCAACGTGGTACTCATTTCCATCCCGGCACTAATGTAGGTATTGGTAAAGACGATACTTTATTCGCATTAGTTCCTGGTAAAGTTGCTTTCGAACGTGCTGGTCGCTATAACCGTAAAGTTAGCGTATACCCAGTAGAAGCGTAAGCTGAAACGAATATACAAGAGCCCCTGATTTATATCGGGGGCTTTTTTGCATGCCATTTTAAGACAGTACAGTTCTTTTTATGCGATATAAATGTAATGTCTGAAATGCCTATTTGTATGCGCTAAATAGGCATGGTAATGAGAAAATTCGATGAGCAACTAACATCAATCAAATAATGATAAAAACGGGCTTATTAGGTGGTGTTTTTATTTTCAAAAGTGGAGAAAAGGTGTATAATATAAGACATATTCAAGAGATTCAATATAGAAGAAGTGAAGTGCATAGTAAGTATGCTTGACCTGAATAGGCAGTCGAAGTGTGGACTGTCATTGAGCTCGTACTTGGGAAAGGACGAGGGCACAGGACTTCTCTATGGTATGAGTAAAGGAGACCAGTATGTACGATGTAAAATCTTCTAAAGCAGAAGAGTTTATTAACCACGAAGAGATTCTTGATACGTTGGCCTATGCGGAAGCGAATAAAGAAAATCGTGAACTTTTGGACCAAATTTTGGCAAAAGCGGCGACCATGAATGGCTTAAATCACCGCGAAGCGGCTGTTTTATTGGAATGCCCGTTGCCTGAATATAAAGATAAATTATTTGCTTTGGCTAAAGAAATTAAACGCAAAATTTACGGCGATCGCATTGTATTGTTCGCCCCTTTATACTTGTCCAACTACTGTGTAAATGGCTGCGTATATTGCCCGTATCATGCCAAAAACCGTCATATTACCCGTAAGAAGTTGACACAGGAACAGGTTCGTGAAGAAGTGTTGGCTTTGGAAGCAATGGGGCACAAACGTATCGTTATCGAATCCGGTGAAGACCCTGTAAACAATCCGTTGGAATACATTTTGGAATGTATCAAAACGATTTACAGCATTAAGAATAAAAACGGCGAAATTCGTCGTGTAAACGTAAATATTGCTGCTTGCGAAGTTGAAGATTACAAGAAACTTCACGAAGCGGGCATCGGTACTTACACTTTGTTCCAGGAAACATACAACAAAGAAAACTACGAAAACTTGCATCCCCATGGTCCTAAGAGTAACTATGCGTACCATACGGAAGCCATGGACCGTGCTATGAAAGGCGGCATTGATGACGTAGGTATCGGCGTTTTATACGGTCTTGAACATTACCGTTACGACTTCGTCGGCTTGTTGATGCATGCGGAACACTTGGAAGCCGTATTCGGCGTAGGCCCTCACACAATCAGCGTGCCGCGTATTTGCCCGGCTGATGACATCGATGTAGATGATTTCAGCAATGCTGTGCCGGATGATACGTTTGAAAAAATCGTAGCCCTTATTCGTGTATCTACACCATATACCGGTATGATTATGTCCACTCGTGAAAGTCAGCGCATGCGTGAACGCGGCTTGGCTCTCGGTATCTCGCAGATCAGCGGTGGTTCTCGTACCAGCGTAGGCGGCTACAAAGAAGAAGAATTACCGGAAGACAACTCGGCGCAGTTCGATACCAGCGACCGTCGCAGTCTCGATGAAATTGTTGACTGGTTGTTGGAACTCGGCTATGTGCCTAGTTTCTGTACTGCTTGCTATCGTGCGGGCCGTACGGGCGACCGCTTCATGGCCTTGGCGAAGAGCGGCCAGATTCATAACTGCTGTCAACCAAACGCGTTGATGACCCTCAACGAATACTTGCTTGACTATGCAACGGATGAAACGAAAGCTACCGGCGAAGCGGTTATTGAAAAACAGTTAGATCTTATCCGCAATGAAAAGGTTAAAGAAGCATCGGCCAACTACATCAAACAGATGGAACACGGCGAACGGGACTTCCGCTTCTAAGAATTACTTTCAACGCGATATAAACAATAAGAGATTCCGATTCTCCTATTAGTTGTTGAACATGTATGGCTCAGCCATCAATAATAAAAATATTTGAATAAGAATTTTGTCATTTAAAAGTTTATTTAACATGAGCTATTAACTGAAAATGATAAAGAAAGAGCGATTATATAATGATAATTGCTCTTTCTTTTTTTATAATATATAATCAAGAAAAATGAAAAAGAGGTTTAATTTAATAGGGTAATGGTGTATAATAAAATAAATTGAGAATGATAATACAGTATTTAATAGTAGGAAATCATAAATTGAGATTGATATTCAATTAAGTGATTTTATACATGCGCTAAACAGATATATTGATGATAAGCAGATGATAAGTGAGACGACATATGAGACAGAGTAAAGCAAAACGATGGCGCATAGAGCCCGGTGATGAAACAATTGAACAAGAATTAGTGCGAGACCTTAAAGTATACCCGGTTGTAGCTAAATTATTGGTGAACCGCGGTATTACGACGGCAGAGGCGGGCCGTGATTTTTTATATGGCAATGTAGGGGATTTATTGGATCCTTACTTGTTAAAAGGCATGAAAGAAGCGGTGCCGCTTATTCAAGATGCGATTGCAACGCAGAAACGGATTGTTATTTACGGTGACTATGATGTGGATGGCATTACGGCTACCTCATTGATGTATCGTTTTTTGAAACGGTGCGGTGCCAATGTAAGTTATTACATTCCGGAGCGGCAAAGCGAAGGCTATGGCCTCAATGAGGAGGCTTTGGAGCATATCATTCAGCAGGGCACGGAGCTTGTCATTACGGTGGACTGCGGCATCAGCTCCTACGATATTGTGGAAGGTGTGCGGGACCGTTTGAACATGATTATTACGGACCATCATACGGCACCGCCCGATATACCGCGAGCGGCGGCCGTTATCAATCATAAGCAGCCCGACTGCCCGTATCCTGACAAGAACTTATCCGGCGTAGGCGTGGCGTTTAAAGTTTGCCAAGCCGTTTGGCAGGAACGAACCGGCGCAGAATATTTGGATGATATGGATATTGTGGCCTTGGGGACAGTGGCTGACGTGGTGCCGCTAGTCGGTGAAAACCGCATTATTGTTCGCGAAGGGCTTAAGAAGATGATGACCTCGCCCAATATGGGGATTGATGCCCTCGTAGCGGTAGCGGGCCTTCAAGGTCGTAAATTAACAACCGGTCACATCGGTTTTACCTTGGCACCGCGCCTCAATGCGGCAGGCCGTGTAACTCATGCGACGCGGGCGGTGGAATTATTGACCGCTGCCGATATGGCAACAGCCAATACCATTGCGGAAGAACTGCAAGAAACTAATTTGGAGCGCCAAACCATTGAGCGGGGCATTCACGAAGCGGCCCGGCAGGACGTAATCAATCAGGGGGAAGCGGCTCATAAGGTTATCGTCGTAGCCGGTGAAGGTTGGCATCCCGGCGTTATCGGTATCGTGGCGTCGCGCCTGGTGGAAGAATTTTATCGGCCATCTATGGTTATCAGTATTCATGACGGTGTGGGCAAAGGATCCTGCCGCAGTATAGATAATTGCAATATTTATGATGCTTTAAAATCGGCAGAAGATTTACTCTTGCAATTCGGCGGTCATAAACAGGCGGCCGGTTTCAGTATTGAAGCGGATAAAATCCCCGCTTTGCGGGAGCGCTTGGCCGCCTATTGCGAAGCGAATTTGACGGCGGAAGATTATGTGCCGATTATCGATATCGACTCGGAGTTGGAACCGGGTGAAGTAACGGTAGAATTGGTGGACCAGATTGAAACCTTAGAGCCCTACGGCATGGGGAACAGTACTCCGGTATTTGCCATCAATCCGATTGCCGTACAGGACGTGTACTTATTGGGGCAGCAGAAGAATCATTGTAAGATTATTTTGCAATCTCAAATAGGCCCGTTGGATGCGATTATTTGGCACGGCGCCGACTATCATCGGGAAGTATTTCCTGATGAACGGGTTAAAGTCGCGTTTTCTTTGCAAAAGAATGAGTGGCAAGGGCGCATTTCGCCACAATTGATGGTGCAGGATTTGGCGCTTTTGGATGAACAGCCCATCAAACTGACGGCAGAGGGCTTGCGCGAAATGTATGTCATCGTGCGCAGTATTTTCAGAAGTGCTACGGCGCCGCGTTATATTGTGGAATCGGAAGTATTGCACCGCCATCCGGACAATCAGACGAATAAGGAAGCTATGCTGTCCTTGGATGTTTTCAAAGAGCTTGGGATTTTGCAGGAAGAAGCCACGGATGACGGCATGGCGCTTTATCGTTGGTGCCATGTAAAAGAAAAATTAGAGTTAATTACATCACTGACATTTTTAAAATACAGTGCCTAAGGAGGTGGAAATTATGGCTGAAAATGAAGAAGGCAAGGTTATCGTCGATCAACCGGCTTTTAATAAAGAAGTGGAATTGGCACATCTGATGGAGATTGTTCACTCCTATTTGGATGATAAAGATTGTGACGACATTATGCGGGCTTTTAAAGTAGCGGATAAAGCTCACGCACCGCAAAAAAGAGCGTCCGGCGAACCGTACATCTTACATCCTTTAGCCGTAGCCACCATTTTGGCCAATTTACAAATCGATGCGACTACCGTTATTGCCGCACTGCTCCATGATGTTGTGGAGGATACGGAGTATACGTTGCCGCAGATTGAAGAGTTATTTGGGAAAGAAGTGGCTTTTTTAGTCGATGGTGTTACGAAATTAAATCAATTTCAGTATCATACCAAAGAAGATCAGCAGCTGGAGAACTATCGCAAGATGATTCTGGCTATGGCTAAGGACGTGCGCGTGGTGGTTATTAAATTAGGTGACCGCCTCCATAATATGCGTACCTTGAAGCATATGCGCAGCGATAAGCAAAAGCGCATTGCTCAGGAAACCTTGGAAATCTTTGCACCGTTGGCTCATCGGTTGGGGATTTTTAACATTAAATGGGAATTGGAAGACTTGTCCTTCCGTTATTTGGAACCGGACAAATACTACGACTTGGTAGAGCAAATGCGTGAAAAGCGCCATGTACGCGAAGAAATTGTTGACGATACCATGGAACAGCTGAAAAAGGCATTGGATGATGCTCATATTAAGGCGGATGTTAAAGGTCGACCAAAACATTTTTACAGTATTTATAAAAAAATGAAAAAGGACAATCGTGATTTGTCGCAGATTTACGACCTGTATGCAGTGCGCGTTATCGTGGATACGATTCCGGATTGTTATGCCGTACTGGGTATCGTTCATAATCTGTGGAAACCGTTGCCGTATCGTTTTAAAGATTATATTGCCATGCCGAAGTCGAATATGTATCAGTCCCTACATACCACGATCATCGGGACCATGGGGCATTCCGTAGAAATTCAGATTCGAACCTGGGAAATGCACCGCGTTTCCGAATACGGCGTAGCCGCTCATTGGCGCTACAAAGAAGGCAATAAGGGCGGCGATAAAGACTTTGACCAGAAGGTCGGTTGGCTTCGCCAAGTCCTTGAATGGCAGGATGCCAGCAATCCGAAGGAACTGGTTAATGCGTTAAAACTGGATGTGTTTTCCGGGGAAGTGTTCGTTTTCACGCCGCGCGGTGACGTATTGAAGCTCCCTAAAGGGGCAGTACCGCTTGATTTTGCGTATCGTATTCATACCGATGTAGGCCATCGTTGTGTAGGGGCTAAGGTAAACGGTAAAATCGTATCCCTTGATTACACCTTACAAAACGGCGATATCGTCGATATTATTACGTCGAAAACGGGCAAACCGAGCCTTGATTGGCTTAATATCGTAGGCTCTACGGAAAGCCGGAGTAAGATTCGCAACTGGTTTAAAAAGGAAAATAAAGAAGAAAACATCGTTAAAGGACGTGAACTTCTCGAAAAAGAAGCGAAACGACTCAATTATGATTGGAAAGAGCTCAATAAGCCGGGCCGCATGGAACAAATTGCGAAAGCTTTGAATGCAGGCAGTGAAACTGAACTCTTATCGGCTGTCGGTTACGGCGGCATTCCGGTCAATTCCGTATTGTTACGTTTTGTTGATTTATATAAACGTGATTTGGCAAAAGAAGACAATCGTCGCGATACGATGGCTCTGTTGGAAAAACTCAAAACCCACGAACCGGTGCATCGTAAGAGCAGTACGGGGATTCTTGTCAACGGCGAACCGGACGTAATGGTTCGTATGGCTCGTTGCTGTAATCCGGTACCGGGCGATGAAGTGGTAGGCTATATTACCCGCGGTCGCGGGGTATCCGTTCATCGGGCGGATTGTCCGAATATCGGTCATACGCCGGAAGACGTGGACCGCATGATTGAAGTATCGTGGGATGCAGGCACGTCGGAAAACTTCCACGTAGCCATTGAAATTACCGCCTACGATCGCGGTGGTTTACTCATGGAAATCATGGCCACGCTGTCGGAGATGAAAATTAACATTGTTAATATTAATGCCAAAGTAGACGATACGAAGAATGCGAACATCAACTTAGTTATTGAAATTCGCGACGTATCGGAACTTGATTTTGTTATGACTAAATTACGGCGTATTCGCGATGTGTATACCGTGCAACGCGCCAATGGAGGTAGTTGATGCGGGCAGTAGTGCAAAGAGTAAGCGAAGCAGCCGTAACCGTAGCCGGAGAAACAACCGGTGCCATTCCTAAGGGACTTGTAGTCCTCTTAGGTGTGGGCAAAGGTGACACGGATGCAGATGCCGTTTATTTGGCTGACAAGATTGTTAACTTACGCATCTTTGAAGATGCCGAGGAAAAGATGAATCTGTCCGTAGCCGATGTGAATGGTGAGATTTTGGCTGTGTCGCAGTTTACACTGTACGGTGATGTGCGTAAAGGCCGTCGCCCCGGTTTTGATCAAGCGGCACCGCCGGACGAAGCGGAGCGCTTATATGAAGTATTTATCAATCGCTGTCGCGAAGCGGGCGTTAATGTTGAAACCGGTCGTTTTAGAACGCACATGATGGTGAGCCTCACTAATGATGGGCCGGTGACCATCTTGTTAGACAGTCAGAAGCTATTTTGATGCCAGTGCTTTAGCAGTTAAGAATTTATAGAATGAATCCGGTAGCTAATGTTATCGGCAAGTTCGAATGATGACGTTTTAGTCTATTTCGCGTAATACATTGTGGAGAGTGATGCGTATGAAATTATATCGGATGCCCTTAGGGGCGTTGGGGACGAATTGTTACATCGTCGTTGATGAAAGCAATCAGCATTGTTTGGTCGTAGATCCGGGCGGTGAAGGCGAGCGTCTTGTTGCGCTTTTGAAAGAAAAAGGGCTGCAACCGGAAGCCGTTATTCTCACCCATGGTCACGGTGACCATATCGGTGGGGTACAGGCCGTGGTGGATGCATTCAAAGTGCCCGTTTACATCAATAAGGGCGATGAAGAATTTTTGACAAACAGCAATCTTAACTTGAGTGGTGCCATCGGTCAGCCCGTGAAGGTGACCGGCGATATTCATTTTATCAAAGAAGATGATGTGATTCATCTCGGTGAGTACTCCTTTAAGATTATTGAAACACCGGGGCATACGCCGGGCGGTGTTTGCTTCTACGGTGAAGGCATGGTTCTGGCAGGGGACAGCCTCTTTTTGGAATCCATCGGCCGTACCGATTTCCCGGGGAGCAGCTACGAAGATCTGATTGATTCAGTTCGCCATAAACTCTTTACTTTGCCGGAAGAAACTGTCGTTTATCCGGGCCATGGGCCGGAGACGACCATCGGTCATGAAAAGACTTATAATCCGTTTGTTCGTTAGGCGGTGACCGAATATGTTAAAAAAATCAACACAGTATTGGCTCAGAGTCGTGTTGATTGTGCTGGCCGTGATTTTTCTGTGGGCCATTATTCCGGTGCTCTGGCCGCTTATCGTATCGTTAATCTGTACGCTCATTTTGCTACCCGTAGTGAATGGCATCCAGGATTACATGCGGCATCGGGTGGGGCTTACGTGGTTCCCGCGCTGGCTGGCCATCATACCGGCATTTCTGTTGGTAGCACTCATTTTACTATTGGTAATTCAGTTTATTATCTTACCGTTTATTGCTGAATTTACCCGTTTGCTCAATAATTTACCGGTCTTGATGTCACAACTCATTGTGTTGTGGCAAGATATCACGTCCGGTGAATGGTTGAAGTTACCGCCACAGATTGATGCCATCGTCATGACTACTTTGGCCCGTATCAGTTCGTACGGCGTCGAGTTGGCGCAGCGCGGCATTTTCGCTATTTTTTCATTGGCAACGACTGTTTTGGAATGTTTACTCGTACCGATTATGACCTTCTATTTATTGAAGGACGGACGGCAAATTAAGGGCAAAGTCATTTCGATTTTCCAGCCGCCGCACAATCGGTATTTAATGGACGTGGTGAATCAGATTCACCGCACCATGGGGCGCTATTTGCGGGGACAGCTTCTTTTGGCAACCAATATGTTCTGCATAACGCTGGTCATAGCCTATTTTTTTGAATTGCCTTATCCCTTGGTATTGGCTTTGTTCGCGGCTATCGCGGAATGGGTTCCTATTATCGGACCTATTGTTGCAGCCATACCGGCTATTATATTGGCCTCCTTGGTGGGGCCTGCATTGGTAGTGAAAATTATCATTACCTATGCCATTATTCAGTTAATTGACGGGCAGATTGTGATGCCTAAAATCTTAGGTCACGTTATCAAGCTGCATCCGTTAGTTATATTAACCGTAATTTTTGTAGGCGGTTATTTCTATGGCATCATCGGTATGATGACGGCAGTGCCGATCACAGCGATGTTACAAATCGTGCTTACAAAACTTTGGTATTTTAACTCGTTTTACAAGAAGGATGGAACTGTATGAACACGACATTAGAAAAATTGAAAGAACGTATTAAAGACAAAAAGTATAAGTTGACGACGCAACGCCAGACAATTTTACAAGCGTTTATTGATGCGGAAGAAAAGCATCTCTGCGCTGAAGACGTATATGTATTGGTTAAAGCCGTAGCCCCTGATATCGGTTTGGCTACCATTTACCGTACCCTTGATTTATTCACTGAACTTGATTTATTAAAACGCCTTGACTTCGGTGACGGTCGTAATCGTTACGAATTAAATGATGAAGAATTTGCTCATTTCCATCATCATTTGATTTGTGTAAAATGCGGTTGCGTCAAAGAATTTGAAGACGATATGCTCGAAACTTTGGAGTCCATCATTGCCAAAAAACTTAACTTTAAGACAATTGACCATCAGTTGAAAGTCTATGGCTATTGCGGCGACTGTCAGGAAAAAATGAAAGCGGAAGAAGCGGAAGCAGCTGCTCAAAAGGGTGAGTAATTTGACCTATCGTTATACGGGACCGTTGCCTTTGGGCAGTGTGGTGGCGCATTATTGCGGCGCCGCCGGTCTTACGACGACTAAAGGGGCCCCCGTTTGGCGCCTGGAAGGGCTGGGTGCTGAAGAGGGCTATACCTTGACGGTGTATCATAATGACGTGCCGGTAGCAGTGTTTAAAGGGGCTCTTTCCAATGAAGGACGCCTCGAGATAGGTGGGCAATTACTTAAATTAATTCGCACTACCCAGGGACGACCGGCTCTGGGTGAGTGGGGCACTTTGGTAGGTGTTCGGCCAACAAAAATGTTCCATAAATTATGGGACATTGACGAAAATAGCGATACACCACCAGCCGCTGAACCATCGAATCCCGATGAGCCCGGTACTGTCATAAACGGTTGTGACACGGCGGTACAAGTCTTGCGGAAACGCTTTGACGTCAGCGAGCCGAAGATTGAGCTGTTAAAAGCGGTAGCTACGCTGCAACGTCCTTTTGTGGCGCCTCATGAAACGGCGGATCGGGAAGTGAGCGTTTATGGGGGCATTCCGTTTTGCCAAACGCACTGCACGTATTGTTCGTTCCCGTACGGACTGATTCAGGATTACCGGCGCATTCCGGAGTTTTTGGGCGCTTTTGTAAACGATGCAACGCAGCTTAAGGGGCTTATTGAGACATATGGCTTACAAGTTGCCACGGTGTACATGGGTGGCGGCACACCGACGAGCTTAGGTGATGAGGATTTTGCCACAGCCTTGGCGGCCTTGGCCAAGCTTCATCGTGAAAACAGTGAATTTACGGTGGAAGCGGGGCGGCCTGATTCGGTGACGCCTCATAAACTTGCAACTATGGCTAAACTCGGGGTTAACCGAATCAGTATCAACCCGCAGAGTATGCACGATGATATTTTAAAAGCCGTCAGGCGCGGTCATACGGCTGCGGCTATTAAAGAATTATATGCCTATGTGCGTTCTTATACGAATTTTGCGGTGAATATGGACTTTATTGCAGGTTTACCGTATCAGACTCTTTCGCACATGGAAGAAAATCTAGATTATGTTTGTCAGGCACGGCCTGAAAATGTTACAATTCATACATTGGCATTGAAGCGGGGTAGTCCGCTTTATGACGGTGTAGGTCGCGAGGCCATGCCGGAAGCCGCAGCCGTGGAAGAAATGGTGGCGCGCAGTAAAGAGCGCCTTGAGGCGGCCGGTTATGTGCCTTATTATGTGTATCGTCAACAATATATGACGAGCCAGACTGAAAATATCGGCTATACTTTGCCGGGGTATATTTGTGAATATAATATTCGGATTATGGAAGAACGGCAGAGCATATTATCCGTTGGTCCGGGTAGCTCCTCTAAATGGATGCGCGCTCCGGAATATCGGCAATTACAACAGCATATGCCTAAAGATGTGTCCGTTTATATTGATACCTTATCAGCACTGCTTGAAAAGCGCAGTCGATTATGCAAAAAGTTTTGGGAGGGATAAAATATGGGAATTCAAAAGCCTAGAGGTACACAAGACTTATTACCTAATGTAATTGGTAATTGGCGCTATGTGGAAGACAAAATTCGCCGTATTTGCGCAGCGTATGGATTTGACGAGATTCGTACACCTATGTTTGAAGAAACAGGGTTGTTTTTGCGTGGTATCGGTGAAACAACCGACGTAGTACAGAAGGAAATGTACACATTCCCGACAGGCGACAAAAAAGAACAGACGTATACTTTGCGCCCTGAAAATACGGCATCCGCCGTACGTGCGTATTTAGAAAACAAAGTATACGGCCAGGAAAACTTGACGAAATGGTTCTACATCGGACCGATGTTCCGTCATGATAAACCACAGGCCGGTCGTTATCGCCAGTTCCACCAATTCGGTGTGGAAGTATTGGGTACGCAGGCTCCGGCAACTGACGCCGAAGTGATTTTGATGGTATTGCAATTATTTAACGACTTCGGCCTTAAGGACTTAAGCGTACAGGTTAACTCCGTAGGTTGCCCGAACTGTCGTCCGGCGTACCGTGAAAAATTAATTGCTTTCTTCGAACCTAAAAAAGATCAACTTTGCCCGGATTGCCAAGCTCGTTTATATAAGAACCCACTTCGCATTTTGGACTGCAAAGAAGAAACTTGTAAAGCTTTATCCGTCGGCGCCCCTGAAATTCATGAAAATCTTTGCCAGGAATGTTCCGACCACTTCGATCAGCTCCAGAAATTCTTGACCGCAGCGAATGTTAATTATGTAGTAAACCCTCGTTTGGTACGCGGTTTGGATTACTACACGAAGACAGCTTTCGAAGTACAGTACGCACCGCTTGGTTCTCAAAGTGCCGTAGCCGGTGGCGGTCGTTATGATGGCCTTGTAGAAGAATTGGATGGTCCGCATACGCCGGCCGTCGGTTTTGCCATGGGCATCGAACGTCTTTTGTTGGCCCTTGAAAAGCAAGGCTTATTACCGGAAGAAACGATTGATCCGTCCGTATTTGTAGTTGCTTTAGGCGAAGAAGCACAGGTTGCCGGTTTTAAATTGGTTAACGACCTTCATAAAGCCTATATTAAGGCGGCTATGGACGGCGAAGGTAAAAGTATGAAGAGCCAGTTAAAACATGCTAACAAAATTAATGCAAAATATGTTATTATAGTGGGTGATGATGAATTAGCTCGCGGCGAAGCAATTATTCGCGACATGGAAAGCAGCGAGCAGGAAACCGTAGCCTTTACGGATGTATTGGCACGAGTAACTTCACTAGTGAAAGGATGACAAGAATGGAAACAATGCAAGGATTGCACCGCACACATGGTTGCGGTACTATCAGCGAAGAACAAGTAGGTAAGGAGGTTGTCCTTTGCGGTTGGGTAGAACGCCGTCGTGACCATGGCGGATTGATTTTTATCGACCTTCGCGACCGCTCCGGCGTAGTTCAGGTCGTAGCATCCCCTGATCATAATTTAGAATCTTTCCACAAAGCGGAAGATGTACGTAGTGAATATGTACTTTGTGTTCGCGGTAAAATTACGGAACGTGATGCAGATGCCATCAACCCTAATTTGGCAACCGGTCGTTATGAAATGTACTGCGAAGAACTTCGCGTACTCAATGCGTCCAAAACACCACCGTTCTATATTCAAGACAATATCGACGTTGATGAAAACATCCGCTTAAAATATCGTTATTTGGATCTTCGCCGTCCTGAAATGCAACGTAACTTAATCCTTCGTCACCGCGTGACTAAGGCTATGCGTGACTTCTTGGATTCCCGCGATTTCCTCGAAATTGAAACACCAATGCTTACGAAGAGTACACCGGAAGGGGCTCGTGACTACTTGGTACCGTCCCGCGTGAACCCTGGTTCTTTCTATGCATTGCCACAGTCTCCTCAGATTTTTAAACAAATCTTGATGGTAGCGGGCTATGAAAAATACTTTCAAATCGTTCGTTGTTTCCGTGACGAAGACTTACGTGCCGACCGTCAGCCTGAATTTACCCAGCTCGACTTGGAAATGAGCTTCATTGACCAGGAACAGATTTTGGAAACCTTGGAAGGTTTGATTCACCACGTATTCAAAACAACGATGGACATTGATGTTCAGATTCCGATGGCGCGCATCACTTGGGATGAAGCCATGGATAAATACGGTTCCGACAAACCGGATCTTCGTTTCGGTATGGAATTCACCGATGTAACCGACTTGGTTCGCACAACTGAATTCAAAGTGTTCCGCTCCGTAATCGACAATGGCGGCATGGTTAAAGGTATCGTAGTACCTGGCGACGCCGGCATTCCGCGTCGTGAACTTGATGACCTCGTAAACTATGTTGGTCAATACGGTGCGAAAGGTCTTGCTTGGGCATGCTTCAACGAAGACGGCACTATCAAATCCCAGATTATGAAATTCTTGGGTGAAGATACTATCCGTGCCATCGGTGAAAAAATGCAGGCTAAACCTGGCGACTTGGTACTCATGATTGCGGACAAACCGGCTGTGGTAGCTAAAGCTTTGGGTGAACTTCGTCTTGAAATGGGTCGTCGTATGAACCTTATCGACGAAAACAAATTGGCCTTCACTTGGGTAACCGATTTCCCAATGTTCGAATACGATGAAGAAGAAAAACGTTATGTGGCTATGCACCATCCGTTCACTTCACCGCGTGCCGAAGATATGGATAAATTGGAATCCGATCCTGCATCCGTTAAAGCCATCGCCTATGACATGGTATTAAACGGCGTTGAAATCGGCGGCGGCAGTATCCGTATTTACCAATCCGATGTACAGGAAAAAGTATTCAAAGCTATCGGCCTTACGGAAGAAGAAAGCCGCAGCAAATTCGGCTTCATGTTGGATGCCTTCCAGTTCGGGGCACCTCCACACGGCGGCTGTGCCTTCGGTCTTGACCGTTTGGTAATGCTCATGGCTAAACGCCAATCCATCCGTGACGTAATTGCGTTCCCTAAGACACAGAGTGCGGCCGACCTCATGAGCCAGGCTCCGTCTACGGTAGCACCAAAACAGTTGCGTGAACTTCACATTAAAACCGATACGGAAAAAGAAAAGTTAGTGTAAAATCAAGTTTCTTGTTAAAAAAAGTATGACCGCTAGTACTTTTTGGTCTACTTCTGCTTGATATATGCTAAATCTATATCAGTCGTTTGTTTCAAGACCTTGAAATAAACGGCTGATTTTGTTAATATAATAGTAAAGAATCCCCCTGCTGTGTGCGTGTGGTATCGTAGTTTTGAGCCAACACTATTACATCGGGAGCCTGGACTCTTGTATTGGCACTATGCCTGATGAAGGACAGTAAGATTACGAGGAGGGCACCCACCTGCTATCGCAGGATCAAAACACGGTACATATACGGCATGGTGGGGCTCTTATAAGCCGCCTTAGGGCGGCTTATTTTTTTATCTTGAATTAGGTAATAGAGGACCTAGAGGACCGTTTTTGCGGCCGATAATTATAAATTTAAGGTCAAATAATCCTCAAATTAAGGCAAGATAATCCCAAATAAAAAGAGGATATAGGGTATAATAAATATAAGTGCAAAGTAAGACGTTACATATTGTCTTTACACTTTGAACGCGAGCTTTTAACGGTAAATTTAAATTAGCAGTTATAGATGGTAAGCCTTTAACAGTAAATTTGAATAGGCAGTTATAGAAGATAAGCCTTTAGCATATATTTTAGGAGAGAAATTTATGGACAGTTTATTTGCTGAATATGAACCGAAACGGTTTGAACCGTTGGCCGTGAGACTGCGTCCTACCTCATTGGATCACTTTTACGGACAGGAAAAAGCAGTGGGGAAGGACAGTTTTTTACGGGCTATGATAGAGCGCGATACAATTCCGTCTTTGTTGTTTTACGGGCCGTCCGGCACCGGTAAGACTACCTTGGCCGGTATTATAGCCGCTATGACCCATAGTCAATTTGTGGTTTTGAACGCTACCAATGCGGGCATTGGTGAACTGCGGGCTATTATTGAAAAAGCACGCAAAACGATTCAGAATTTGCAACAGCGTACGATTTTATTCCTCGATGAAATTCATCGTTTTAACAAGAGTCAACAGGATGTGCTTTTACCATGTGTGGAAGACGGGACTATTATATTAATCGGCGCTACCACGGAAAATCCTTTTTTTGAAGTAAACCGACCACTCTTATCGCGTTTGCGTTTGATTACCTTGGAAACATTGACGCCGGATGCGATTGTCAAAGTATTGCAACGGGCACTTACCGATGAAGATAAGGGGCTTGGTAAGCAACAACTTAAAGCAGAAGAATCTGTATTGCGCGAAGTGGGCATGTTTGTAAATGGTGATGCCCGTATGGCCCTTAATATTTTAGAACAGGCCGCCGCCATGGTTGAAAACGGCGGCGAATTGACCTTGGAAATTTTAGAGCGCGTAGTGGGTCGTCGCATTTTCAGTTATGATAAAAAGGGTGATAACCACTATGATACGATTTCCGCTTTTATTAAAAGTATGCGTGGTTCCGACCCGCAGGCAGCGGTATATTATTTGGCGCGCATGATTGAAGCGGGGGAAGATCCTAATTTCATTGCCCGGCGCATTGTGATTTGTGCGGCCGAAGATGTAGGGCTCGCCGATCCGCAGGCCCTCGTAATAGCGAATGCAGCGGCTCAGGCGGCGCACTTAGTGGGCTTTCCGGAAGCACGTATCATTTTGTCCGAAGCTGTTTTATATGTAGCCTTAGCGCCTAAGAGCAATAGTGCGTATATGGCTGTTGATACGGCTATTCAAGATGTACGTCATTACGAACATGGGGAAGTACCGGAGCATTTGCGGGACGCTCATTACAGCGGCGCGGCTAAATTAGGTCATGGCGTTTCCTATAAATATGCCCATAATTATCCGAACGGGTATGTGAAGCAGCAATACTTGCCGACCCCGTTGGTGGGACGCACCTATTATGAAGGCATTGAGCGCGGCAAAGAAAAAGAATTACTGACTCTTTGGAACGAACGTACAAGCGGTAAAACTTCTAAAAAGTAGTCAATCTGTGGTATAATAAAATGCTAACGAGTTTATAGTTTAATCGGATTGATATGTATAGAGGTGTGTAGATAGATTATGGCGGAACAAAAGAAGGAGCGAGCGAAGGCGGCGCCGCGTAAAACGGCAACAAAGCGCAAGACGACCACTTCCTCGCGGACTGTTAAAACGAATAAAAGCGATAAGGCCCCTAAAATTCGTAAAGAAGTGCGAGGCCTTTTTACCATGCTCTTTGCTGTGGTAGCTTTGCTGGGGATATTTAACATTACATCCGGTACGGTAGTTGATATAATAGCCGGTATTTTTAAATACGGTTTCGGTATTGGCGGTTTGATCCCTTGCCTCTATGTAGGTTATGTGGGCTGGCGTATTTTGTATGCCGACAAAGGGTTTTCAATCACCCGTCGGGGGCTTTTGTTGAGTTTGGTATACTTGTTTGCCATTACGCTCGTAACCCTTCTTATGGCCGGCAATGGGGAAGAATTAATGACCACTAAAGTTGCTGCTCAAGGCGGCGTTTTAGGTGGTATGATAGCCAGCCTGCTACGCAGTTTGCTTGGCAATGTGGGGGCCATCCTGGTGACTATCGTTGTGGAATTAGGTTTAATCCTATTGATTTATCAGATTTCCTTGCGTACCGGTCTTCATAAGGCAAAGGCTAAAACCGATGTAGGTTTGGAAAAAGCGCGCGTGCTTACGGAAGAAACCGTGCAGCATGCGAAAGAACGCTATGCGGATTGGAAAGAAGAACAAACTGAAAAACGCCGCATTTATAATCAAGAAAAAGATACGCGTTTTTCACCGAGTGCGGCCGTAGAAGTACTGACCAATGCAGCACAAGTATCGGCTGAAGCTAAGGCTAAAGCGCAGGAAGAAGCGGCCCGTATAGCGACCGAAGAACAGCGGGTGGCAGCGGAGGCTGAGGCGAAGGCTAACCTTGTGGCAATGGGAGAACAAGTAGATCTTACTAAAGCCCAGGCTGAACGTATTGATGCGGCCCAAGCCGAAGCGGCTGAATTCTATGCCACTGTTGCTTCTGAGACAAGCAATACTACCGCAGCTACTAATTATAATGAGCCTGCTTCAAATGACGAAGATGATGAATTGGAAGTGCCGCCGTTTTTACGCGGTCGTGGCGCCGGCACAACGCCGACTACGACAATAACGAGTGGGGCTACAAGCACGGCAGTTGCTGCCGATACGGCTATGCCTATGGAGGCTAATCCGGCTACCGTTGGTGTAGCAACTGACGGTGATGACGCTTCCGGTACGGTAGCAACCGATTCAGTTGAAACGGAGGCCGTAGCTGCTGATGCAAGTACAATTAATAATACAGAATCTGAGACGGACGTAATTCCGGTAGCGGCCGACACGTTGGCTACCTCTAATATGCACCCCGTACCGACGTTAAAAGGTACGGAAGAAGATACGGCGGCGGTGGCCGTTACTGTTGACGGTAAACCGAAACCGCGCCGCATTGAATTACCGTATCATTTTCCGCCATTGGCGATGCTTGCCAAAGGCCAGCCTAATCAGGTGACCAGTCAAGAAGTTACTCATAATGTAACGGTATTGGAAGAAACATTAAAAAGCTTCGGCGTAATAGCCCATGTAGTAAATGCTACACAGGGACCAACGGTAACCCGCTATGAATTGGAACCGGCGCCGGGCACTAAAGTAAGCAAGATTTTGAACCTTACCGATGACCTTAAGATGGCATTGGCGGCTATTGATATTCGTATTGAAGCACCAATTCCGGGAAAATCGGCAGTGGGTATCGAAGTACCGAATAAAAATACCTCGGCCGTTCATTTGCGGGACGTATTGGAATCTGAGAAATTCCAAAAAGCACGGGGTGGTATTCCAGTAGGTCTCGGCAAAGACATTGCAGGCGAAGCGGTTATTACCGACCTTGCTAAAATGCCGCATTTACTCGTGGCCGGTTCTACCGGTTCCGGTAAGTCTGTGTGCGTAAATACGCTGATTTCCAGTATTTTGTTCAGTCGTAAACCGAGCGAAGTACAGTTAATCTTAGTGGATCCGAAGATGGTAGAATTATCTGTTTATAACGGTATTCCTCATTTAAAAGTACCGGTTGTAACGGATATGAAAAAAGCGGCTGCCGTGTTACGTTGGGCCGTTCGCGAAATGGAAGCCCGTTATCTCACCATGGCTACGTCCGGGGTGCGTAATATCAGCGGTTATAATGAACAATATCCGGAATCGGCTATGCCGCTTATTTTGATTATTATCGACGAATTGGCAGACCTTATGTTGGTGGCACCGGATGTGGAAGAATCCATTAACCGTTTGGCCGCTAAAGCGCGTGCTGCCGGCATCCATATGGTATTGGCAACGCAGCGTCCATCGGTTAACGTTATTACCGGTACCATTAAAGCCAATGTACCGAGTCGTATTTCCTTTGCCGTGGCAACGCAAATCGACTCCCGTACCATTCTGGATATGGCAGGGGCTGAAAAACTCCTCGGTAAAGGGGATATGCTCTTTAATCCAATCGGGGCTAGCAAGCCGATTCGTATTCAAGGGGCCTTCATTTCCGATGAAGAAGTGGAAGAATTGGTGGCCTTTGTTAAACAGCAGGGACGACCTGATTATGACGAATCCATAACGGAAGAAACGGAACAAGGCACTTCGGAAGAAGCGGCCGCGCCGGCGGAAGAGCGGGATGAACTCTTAGAACGGGCGATTGAGCGCGTTATGAGTGAAGGTCAGGCTTCTACGTCCATGTTGCAACGTCGCTTCCGAATCGGTTATTCCAGGGCGGCTCGCTTAGTGGATACGATGGAAGAAATGAAAATCATCGGGCCTGCTAACGGCAGTAAACCGCGCGATATTTTAATGACACCGGAAGAAGTGAAAACGCGTTATTTCTCATAGGATTTTATGAGTTAAAAACTAGAAGCATTGGTAGAATTAGAAAGTTAAAATGATGTTAGAATTTAAAGGAGGCCGAACTTGTCAACGATAGGCGAAGAATTACGTCGAGAACGTACACGGCGAGGTCTGACTATTAAAGATATTGAACAGGCTTTACACATCCGCTCCGCGTATTTGGAAGCGATTGAAGAGGACAATTATAAGATTATCCCCGGTGATGTGTATGTAAAAGGCTTTATCGGCAATTATGCGGATTTAATGGGCCTTGAACGACATCGCATGATTGATCGTTATAAAAGTTTAATCGGTGAGCCCTTGGGCGTACCTTTGCGGCGAGTAAAACCGCGTAAACTTGTTCATCATGAAGATGTTGAACGGGAAGTGGACATTGTAGTACCTCATTCCAAGCGCTTGAGCTATACGTCACGGCAGCAACGTCGTCAGAAGACGTTGGCTCAGGAGCGATTAGCCGTATCTGTTATTGTTATTTGTATAGTTGTATTTTTAGGCTGGTTATTTTTTGTGTAAATACAGTATAAATTAAGGAGATATGTGTAGTGAGCGACTTTTTAATTACGGAACGGGCGGAGATGGAAGCACGCGGTTGGGCTGAACTCGATTTCGTGTTGATTACCGGTGATGCCTATGTGGATCACCCCTCTTTTGCCGGTAGTGTGATTGGCCGACTGTTGGAGCACCACGGTTATCGGGTGGGGCTCATTGCACAGCCCGACTGGCAAGATGTAAATGCCTTTAAAGTGCTGGGCAAACCTCGATTGGCTTCGTTGGTAACAGCCGGTAATCTTGATTCTATGCTTAATAAATTTACGGCGGCTAAAAAATTCCGCCACAATGATGATTATTCACCGGGCGGTGAAAGCGGTCATCGGCCGGATCGGGCGACACTGGTATATGCGAACCGCATGCGTGAAGCATTCCGTGATGTGCCCGTAATCATCGGTGGGATTGAAGCGAGTTTGCGCCGTTTTGCCCATTATGATTACTGGTCCGATACGGTGCGCCGTTCGCTCTTGGTTGATAGTAAAGCGGACGTACTCATCTACGGTATGGGTGAAAAACAGATTTTAGAATTGGCGAAAGCCTTGGATGAAAATCGTCTGATCGAGCAATTGCCAACCATTAAAGGGATTTGCTACATGTCAAAGACTTTGCCGGAAGGAAAAATCAAGGAATGTCCGTCTTATGAAATAGTGAAAGAAGATAAGAAGCAATTTGCTGAAGCTTTTCGCATTCAATATTATGAACAAGATCCGTTTATCGGCAAAACCGTGGCTCAGCTTCACGGGGACCGTTATGTGATTCAAAACAGTCCCGCTTTGCCGCTCACGCAGGCTGAAATGGATGAAGTATACAGTTTGCCGTTCACGCGGCGTTGGCATCCTCGTTATGATGCGAAGGGCGGCGTGCCGGCACTTAGGGAAGTGCAGTTTAGTCTGGTAAGCCATCGCGGCTGTTTCGGCAGCTGCTCCTTCTGTGCCATTACGAGCCATCAGGGACGCATTATTCAGAACCGTAGTCATGAATCGCTCATCGCTGAAGCGGAACGTATGATAGCCATGCCTGATTTTAAGGGCTATATTCATGACGTAGGTGGTCCGACGGCAAATTTCCGCCACACGGCTTGTGAGAAACAGGGAACTAAAGGTGCGTGCCCCGGTAAGAACTGTGCGGCCCCTCATGCCTGTGAAAATCTCGACACCAGTCATGATGATTATTTAGCAATATTGCGTAAATTGCGTAAGCTCAAAGGCGTTAAGAAGGTCTTTGTGCGCTCCGGTTTACGCTATGACTATGTATTGGAAGATAATAACCGCGAATTTGTGAAAGAATTATGCGAACATCATGTAAGCGGTCAGCTGAAAGTGGCACCGGAACATGTGTCGGAAGCGGTTACGGAAATCATGGGGAAAGCGGACAAAACCGTTTTCCTCAAATTTAAAGATTGGTTTGAAACGGCTAATCGCCAATTAGGTAAGAAACAATTCTTAGTTCCTTACTTTATGAGTTCTCATCCCGGTTGTACCTTGGCTGACGCCGTTGAACTGGCGGAGTTTTTACGGGATCAGAAGATGACGCCGGAACAGGTGCAGGACTTTATTCCTACGCCGGGCAGTTTATCCACCGCCATGTATTATACGGGTATTAATCCGCTCACCGGCGAAGCCGTCTATGTGGCCAAAAAAGGGCGCGACAAAGCGATGCAGCGGGCACTTATGCAATATAAGAATCCCGATAACTATGACTTAGTCCGCGAAGCCTTGGTAAAGGCAGGGCGTACCGATTTAATCGGCTTCGGACCTTTGTGCTTAATTCCGCCTCGTCCAATCGGACGTAATAAGGCCGGTAATCAGCATAGAAAGCAGACCGGTAATCAGCCGCCAAATCGACGGACTCAAGGTGGTCGGTCCGGCTCCGGCAGAAGTCAGGGGTCAAAGTCGAACGACCGTGGCAAAATCAGTATAAGTAAACAGTCAAAACGAGGTGGTTTGGCTGGCAATAGACGACCTTAGTGTGTCATAATGGAGGCGGGCATGAGCATGAAACGATTTTGGCCTATCGCATTATTAATAGCCTTTGTTCTCGGCATGTTTGCAGCGGGAACATATTTTGAAAAAACTGAAGAAAAAGAGCGTACGGCCATTCCGGTTAAAGCGGAGCTGACGATTTATACGGACCTGCCTTCCAACTTGACCACTTTGTTGGCGCAACAGTATGAAATGCAGTACCATGTACGCCTCACCATGTTGCCGATTACGGAAGAACAGATGGCAACGCGTATGACCTTGCCCGCATCCGATCAAAAGGGCGATTTGGTCATCACGACCCGAGATAATTTAGACATCGGTGTTAAATATAATCAATTAAAACCGGTCCTTACCGAAGGGGTAGACGAAATATCCGATCGTTTTAAAAATAACGATGCCCTTTGGGTCGGCATTTGGTATGACCCGGTTGTATTTGCCCAGAGCGATGCCTTTTATAATCGCATGGGCCGCTATGTAACGGCCTGGCAATCATTAATTCTTCCCGGCGATTGGCGCATCATTATGACAGACTTTGTAGCTTCGCGCAGTGCGGCGAATATTTTATACAGCTTTGTCGAAATGAACGGGGAAGAACAGGGTTTGCATTATTTTGTGGAATTAAAACCGCATGTGGTGCAATACGCGAAATTTTTATCGACACCGATTCGCTTGGCCGCCTTGGGTGAAACTGATTTGGGTATCGGTAACTATTCTGACGGTCAGCAATATGTGAACCATAAATATCCGGTGAAAATTATTTTCCCCGCTGACGGTACACCGTATTACTTGACCGGTGTGGGTATGTTAAAAGGCACAACCCATGAAGAAGAGGCGACCCAAGTTATTAAATGGTTATTGTCAAAACAAGTGTCGCAATTTTTGCAAGACAATGGCTTTTATTATGTGTACACCAATCCGGAATTGCCAAATCCGGTGGATTCTTTAGGCCGTGAATTGGTTCTTTGGGATACCAAGGGTGGTTACACGGAAGACGGCAAAAAAGTATTGTTGGATAAATGGATTAGCCAAGTGCGCTTTAGAAAGGATATACAATGAGTAAAAAATTAGGCTATGTGAGTTTAGGCTGTGCCAAAAACCTGGTGGATACGGAGATTATGCTGGGGGCCCTCAAGGATAACGGCTATGAAATCACGGAAACCTTGGATGAAGCAGAAATTATCATCGTTAATACCTGTACGTTTATTGAAAAAGCTAAACAAGAATCGATTAATACGATTTTAGAAATGAGTGAATATAAGCAATTCGGCGCTTGTCGCGGCTTGATTGTGGCCGGTTGTTTAAGTCAGCAGTATCAGGAAGAGCTATTTGCGGAAATTTCTGAAATCGACGCCCTCATCGGTACCGGTTCATGGAATCGTATCATGGAAGCTATCGAAGCGATTGATGATGGCAAACGTATCTGCATTATGGACTCGATTACCAATATTTATAATGAACGCATGCCGCGTATGCAGACTACACCGACGTACAGTGCCTATGTAAAAATTGCCGAAGGTTGTGACAATGGTTGTACTTTCTGTATTATTCCAAAAGTACGTGGTGCTTACCGCAGCCGTACAATTGAATCCATCGTAGAAGAGGTGGAGCGTTTAGCCGCTATGGGCGTTAAAGAAATTAATCTCATTGCTCAGGATACAACGAGTTACGGCTCCGATCTTAACAATGGTAAACCGATGTTGGCGGAACTCTTAAAAGCCCTCGTAAAAGTGGAAGGTATAGAGTGGTACCGTTTATTGTACTTATATCCTAAATATTTCACCGATGAGCTTTTGGATCTTATTGTAGCGGAACCTAAGATTTGTAATTATATCGACTTGCCGTTGCAACATATTAATGACGATATTTTGCGTCGCATGAATCGTAAAGACCGTAAAGCGGATATTGTGAATTTATTGCAAAAAGTTCGCAGCAAAGCGAGTCACGTAACGCTTCGTACATCCCTTATTGTAGGTTTCCCCGGTGAAACGGACGAACAGTTTGAAGAACTTTGCGAATTTGTCAAAGACGTTCGCTTCGATAATATGGGCGTATTTACTTACTCTCAGGAAGACGGTACACCGGCAGGCGCTATGAATGACCAAGTTCCGGAAGAGGTCAAGGAAGAACGTTATCATGCGTTGATGGCCATTCAGGCGGCCATTTCAGAGGAAAATAACCGTGACTTAGAAGGCACGGAGCACGAAGCGATTATCGAAGAAATCAGCGAAGACGAACATGGTCATTTATTGGCTAAAGGCCGCTTGGAAACGCAGGCGCCTGATGTAGACGGCAATATGTACATTGAAGATGTGGCAGGCCTTGAAGTGGGGCAAATCGTGCCGGTTACAGTGGCCCAAGGCTTTGCTTATGACGTGGTAGCCGAAGTGCGCACTAAGTAATTTCTGAGAAGTAATTCCCAAGAAGTAATTCCCAAGAAGTAACGCGCTTTCAGGCGAACTGACGGAATTTGAAGTAACAAAGAAATCGGTATCCGTAATCCCGAATGGGAGAATTGAGGCAAATGATGATAGTAGAATTGATTTCAACAGGTTCAGAATTGTTATTAGGCGATACCATTAATACCAATGTGGCGTGGTTGGCGCGTGAGCTCAATAAGCTCGGTTATACCGTAGCGTTTCAAAGCACAATTGGCGATAATCCGACGCGAATGGAAGACTGTTTTAAATTGGCCGGCAGCCGTGCCGATTTAGTGGTTTGTACCGGTGGTTTGGGACCGACTCAGGGGGATATTACCCGTCCATCCTTGGCAAAAGCCATTGGTCTTGAATTGGAGCTCAATGCTGATGCAGAACGCATGGTAAAAGCCTTTTTTGCCAACAAAGGGCGGGAAATGCCGGATCCGAGCCGTCGGGAAATGATGTTGCCCGTTGGCAGCCAAGCGCTCATGAATAGTTGCGGCGTAGCGCCCGGCGTAGCCGTTCAAGCTGAAGGCACGACGTATATACTTTTGCCGGGACCGCCGGCAGAAATGAAAGCCGTATTTGATGAATCGGTGCGCCCGTATTTGATGGAACATTTTGGCGGTCAAGGTGTTGTTCAATCTCATCGCTATGCGGTGTATGGTATGCGCGAACTGGAGTTGGAATCAGCTCTCATGGATTTAGTCAAAGCACAGCAGAATCCGACCATTGCTTTTTTAATTAAAAACGGCTATATCGAATTACGGATTACGGCAAAAGCTATGACGCCGGAAGAGGCGGAAGCTTTATTGGCTCCATGGGATGCTATCTTGCGGGAACGCCTCGGCGATTCCTTAGGGCGCCGTTTAGAAAAATCCATGCTGGAACTGGTAACGGATGCCTTATTGGAGGCTGAAGCTACGGTGGCTACCGCCGAATCCTGTACAGGTGGCTTGGTGGGGAAAAAGCTCACTGAAATGCCGGGCAGCAGTGCTTATGTACAGGGCGGAGTCATTTCCTACTCCAATGAAGTAAAACACAAAGTACTCGGCGTGCCGCAAGAAGAATTGGATACTTATGGCGCTGTCAGTGAAGAAGTGGCCAAGTCCATGGCGGAAGGTACGCGTAAACTGTTAGGGACAACGTATGGCGTATCTACGACCGGTATTGCCGGACCGGGCGGCGGAACGGCAACAAAACCGGTAGGCCTTGTATATATCGGGGTTTCCGGGCCTAACGGTACGGTAGCCTATCGCAATGATTTTATCGGTGACCGTGAAAGTATTCGTCAGAGTACGGCGGAACGAGCCTTATATCTCTTGTATCAGGCTATAACCGGTAAACGATAAGGTGTTACTTATACTTTTAGAAGTTCTACGTTTACGTTGTGAGCGGAAGGCTTGTTGCAAAAGTATGCTTATCAATTTTAAAGATTAATATATTTATTAAGTCATGTATGATATGACAAAGAAAGGATTATATCATGGAAGGTAGAGAACAAGCCTTAGACAATGCGTTGAAGAAAATCGAGAAAGATTATGGTAAAGGTGCTATTATGCGCCTTGGCGATATTACGGACCGCATGAATATTGAAGTTATTTCCACCGGCTGTTTGGCTATTGACCTTGCTGTAGGTGTAGGTGGTTTTCCCCGCGGCCGTGTTATTGAAATTTATGGCCCTGAATCCTCCGGTAAAACAACCGTAGCTTTGCATGCTATTGCAGAAGCACAAAAGGGTGGCGGCATTGCGGCCTTTATTGATGCGGAACATGCGCTCGATCCTGTATATGCCCGTCATTTGGGTGTCGATATTAATAACTTATTAGTATCTCAGCCGGATAATGGTGAACAGGCTCTTGAAATTACAGAGTCCCTCGTTCGCAGTGGTGCTGTTGATATCATCGTTGTCGACTCCGTAGCAGCGTTGGTACCGAAAGCCGAAATCGAAGGTGAAATGGGCGATGCTCACGTAGGTTTGCAGGCTCGTTTAATGAGTAAAGCGCTTCGTAAATTAACAGGTATTATCAGCAAATCTCGTACGGTTGTAATTTTTATCAACCAGTTGCGTGAAAAAGTTGGCGTTATGTTCGGTAATCCGGAAACAACGACCGGTGGCCGTGCCTTAAAATTCTATTCCACCATTCGCCTCGATGTGCGTAAAGGGGAAGTTATTAAACAAAATAATGAAAACGTAGGTAACCGAACTAAAGTAAAAGTTGTTAAGAATAAAGTGGCACCGCCATTTAAAACTGCTGAATTTGATTTGATGTATGGCAGTGGCGTTTCCTATGAAGGTACTTTAATTGATATCGGTACCAACATGGAAATTATTAAAAAATCCGGTGCTTGGTACTCTTACAATGATGAACGTATGGGCCAAGGTAAGGAAGCGGCTAAAGAATACTTACGTTCTAATCCGGAAATCGCTCATGAAATCGATACTATCATTCGTGATACTTTGATGGCGGAACCGGAAACTTTTGATGTAGTCGGCGAAGAAACGACGGAAGAATAATTCGATGGCTTTGACCAAAGAATATACGCTTACAACGGCCATAGACCAGGCGATGCGCTTTTTGGCGCCTCGCTTCCTGAGCCGCTTGGAGCTGACGCAAAAACTTCAGCGTAAAGGCGTGCCGGCCGATTTAATACATCAAGTATTGGAGCGTCTGGAAGACCTTGATTACATCAACGACGAACGTTTAGCTCATGATGCATTACAATTATACATAAGTGAAGCTAAATACAGTGTTCAGTTCATTCGTAATAAGCTTTATCAACGAGGCTTGCCAATTGGGAATGAACTTTCGCAGTATGATGAAACTGAGCCGGCCCTTAAGTTGGTGGTTCGTCATTTTATCGGTGTTGATGCGGCAGCAGAGGCCGAGTGGTTTGATAACACTTGGCCTCTGGAGGCCCGCGTTGAATACAAGAAAGTTTTTAACTATTTGAAAAACCGTGGTTTTAGCGCCGGAACAATCCGGAATATCTGTGACCGGGTTGCTCGCTATGAGTAGTCTATATAGAGTTTACCTTGACAGGGGATTGATGACAGACTACAATTATAGTAGTCTCACAGTAGTGGGCAAATTTCAAATATGTATGAAACAGACGGCAATTTAGGAGAAGACGAAAGCGCTTCTTACTTTTATATGAGGAGGTGAACATTATTTTAGAGTATAGTATTATTGCCGTTGTAATGGTGCTTATCGGTCTTGGTGTAGGCTATATGATGCGTAAGAACATCGCTGAAGGGAAGCTTAACCGTGCTGAAACTGAAGCGGCTCGTATTGTAGCTGATGCTGAGCGATTGGCTGAGTCTAAGAAAAAAGAAGCCTTAGTAGAAGCTAAGGAAGAAATTCATAAACTTCGCAGTGAAGCGGATAAAGAAAACCGAGATCGACGCAATGAATTACAACGTTTAGAACGACGTATTCTTCAGAAAGAAGAACATCTCGACGGTAAATTGGAATCCTTAGAGAAAAAAGAAGATGCGTTGCATCGTAAAGAACAAGAAACAAAAACTTTAAAAGAACGTACAGAAGCTCTGTACGACCAACAAATGGCGGAATTAGAACGTATTTCCGGCATGACATTTGAGGAAGCGAAAGGAATTTTACTTTCCAATGTAGAACAAGAAATTCGTCACGAAACGGCGGTTCTTGTTAAAGATTTAGAGCAACAAGCCAAGGAAGAGGCTGAAAAGAACGCCCGAGAAATTATTGCATCCGCAATTCAACGTTGTGCTGCGGATCATGTTGCAGAGTCTACCGTATCGGTAGTAGCTCTTCCAAATGATGAAATGAAAGGGCGAATTATCGGTCGTGAAGGCCGAAACATTCGTGCCCTAGAAACCTTAACAGGTATAGATCTTATCATTGATGATACCCCTGAAGCAGTTATTCTCTCCGGCTTTGACCCGATTCGCCGTGAGGTAGCGCGTATTGCCCTTGAGAAATTGATTGTTGACGGCCGTATTCATCCGGCTCGCATCGAAGAAATGGTTGGTAAAGCTCGTAAAGAGGTTGACCAAGTTATTAAAGATGCGGGGGAACAGGCAACTTTTGAAGCCGATGTACATGGCTTACATCCTGAAATTATCCGTATTTTAGGTCGCTTAAAATATCGTACCAGCTACGGTCAAAATGTATTGAAACACTCCGTTGAAGTGGCTCATTTGGCCGGCATGATGGCAGCCGAATTAGGTTGTGACGTAACCCTTGCTAAACGCGGTGGTTTACTCCATGACTTAGGGAAAGCGCTTGACCACGATATGGAAGGCTCCCACGTACAGATTGGTGTGGATGTAGCTAAGAAATACCATGAAAGTGTATTGGTACAGAACTGTATCGGTGCTCATCATGGGGATGAAGAATTCAAATCGGTTGAAGCCGTATTGGTGGCAGCTGCTGACGCTATTTCGGCGGCTCGTCCGGGCGCACGTCGCGAAACCCTTGAAAACTACTTGAAACGTTTGACTAAGTTAGAGGAAATTGCCGAGTCCTTTGATGGCGTTGAAAAATGTTTCGCAATTCAAGCGGGTCGCGAAATTCGAGTTATGGTTAAACCTGAAAAGATTGACGAAGCGGAAGCAACCTTATTGGTACGCGAAATGGTTAAACGTATTGAGTCTGAATTGGAATATCCGGGTCAGATTAAAGTCGTTATCATTCGTGAAACCCGCGTTGTTGATTACGCTAAATAATTAAAGAGAACGGAAACGGACTCTTTATAAAAGATTAATAACCAAAAGACTATAATTACCACTCCCTTTGGCGGACGTCACGAGGGAGTGGACAATTATAGTCTTTTTTTCGTCTTGTTTTTAATTGAGAAAAGAAGTATAATAATAGTCCTTGTGAACAAAATAAATTATAATGGCTTATTTCATACCCTAAAAGCAATTGCATAAATTGCATAAAAATTTTGCAGATAAAAAATGAATTTATTTAAAAAAATCTTCTTGACATAGAAGGAAAAACATTATCTTTTGTAGAAATATATATACAGTGAAGTTTATTAAGGGATGTGAGGAAATGAGTAGACACTTCGATGCTGAACTGATTGAACAGATAAAAGATGCAAATGACATTGTGTCAGTGATTTCTGAGCATATGACATTGAAGAAGAAGGGGAGGAATTACTGGGGCTGTTGTCCCTTTCATAATGAGAAAACGCCTTCATTCAGTGTAAACCCAGAAAAGGGCTTTTTTTATTGTTTCGGATGTCACGAATCAGGCAATGCGATTGGCTTTTTAATGAAATATGATGGACTGTCATTCCCCGAAGCCTTGGAAAGGTTGGCGAATCGTGCGGGCATTGCGTTACCTCAGCGCGATTTAACCAAAGAAGAATTACATCGGCAGGCACACAGGGAAAGTTTGTACAAGGTGAATGCCTTGGCGGCTACATTTTTTCATAATTGCCTGACGCAGACTGAAATGGGTAAAGCAGGGCTTGCTTATTTGGAGAAACGGGGTCTCACTAAAGACACCATTGAAAAATTCCAGCTTGGCTTTGCGCCCGACAATTGGGACAAACTATATCGCTCATTCAGAGAGCGAGGCATAGATGAACGCATATTAATTGAAACCGGTCTTTGCCGTAAAAGTAATGGTAAAACGTATGATTATTTTCGTAATCGTGTAATGTTTCCCATTATGGACGGAAAAGGGCGTGTGGTTGCGTTCGGTGGCCGTGTGCTGGATGACAGCAAGCCTAAATATTTAAACTCACCGGAATATGAATTATTCAATAAAGGCCATATGCTCTTTGCTTTTGACAAAGCATACCGAACTATTCGGGAGAAAAAACAGGTCATTTTAGTAGAAGGGTATATGGATGTTATAAGTGCTCATAATCGAGGGGTTACCAATGTAGTGGCCTCTTTAGGCACGGCTTATACCAAAGATCACGGGCGCTTATTAGTGCGTCAAGCTGATGAAGTCGTATTGGCCTATGATATGGACGGAGCCGGGCAACAAGCAGCGCGCAGGGCTATTGAGCTTTTACAAGATACGGAATTTAAAGTGCGCGTGGTAGCTATGCCGGACGGCAAAGATCCGGATGATTATGTGCGCAACCATGGGCCGGAAGCATTCTTAAAACTCGTAGATGAGGCCGTGCGGCCATTTGATTTTTACTTGAACAGTGCCATGATTCGGCACGACAGTAATACGATGGCCGGCAAACAGGCTATTTTAGAAGAAGTGTTTCCCCTCATAGGTGCTACAAGCAGTCAGATAGAGCGCGAAAATTATCTGAAAGCACTGGCATTGCCATTGTGGTTGGATAATAGTCAGATTTTTCGCATGTTTCGCCAATACTTGGCCAAAGGTGGGGTAGAATTACCAACCGATACGGCTAGTGCGGTTGTGCCGGAAAATGTGACGACCGAAGAAGACCGATTACTGGCCGCGGCCGTAGTTTGGCCGGCGGCTTGGGAACGGGTCCATCAATATTTACCGTTGGAGGATATAACCAATCCTTTGTACCGTGCTTTGTTTAACAAAGCCGGAGAACTTCTAAGTAAGACCGGTGCGCTTTCGACAGTGGCGCTGGAAGAAATGCTTACTGACGATGAAAAGACCGCTTATGGTCGCTTAATGGTGCTTGGTGAAGGCGAGTATAAGGAAGCACAAGTGGATGGCTATATACGAGCAGTGCGCTTGAAGTCATTACGAGAACAGTATAAACAACATAGTGTGTTAGCAGATCAACTGAACCGGGCAGGTAATCCTAAATTTATTGAGGAATTACGTATTTGCCAGGAATTACAAAAATTGATTAAGGAATGGTCTCGATAAACTATGAAAGAAAGGAAGAGCATTGTGGCTAAGAAGCAAACTAAATCACGGTTAGAAGAAATAATAGAACAATTACTGGCAAAAGGTCGTAAGGCAGGGGCATTAACGAGTAAAGAAATTACGGATGCTCTTCACGAAGAAGTAGAACTTACGGCTGAGCAGTTAGACGATATGTATGAAGTATTACAGAAAAGTAATATAGACGTTATCACCGATGATGCTGAAGTGGCAGCTGAAGAAGATGACATCATCGAAGATGAAGAAGAAAGCGACGAAGTTCGCGAAGCGAAAGAAGTAAGCCTTGACCTTAGTATTCCGGAAGGCGTTAACATTGACGATCCTGTTCGCATGTACTTAAAAGAAATCGGTCGCGTACCTTTGTTGTCCGCTGACGAAGAAATTCTTTTGGCTCAGCAGATTGAAGCGGGTGCCAAGGATGATGCGTCGTATAAAGAAATGAAAGCCGGCGAAAGAGCGAAACAGAAATTGATTGACGCCAACTTGCGTTTGGTAGTTAGTATCGCTAAACGTTACGTAGGTCGCGGCATGTTGTTCTTGGATCTAATTCAGGAAGGTAACTTGGGCCTCATTAAAGCGGTTGATAAATTCGACTATACGAAAGGTTATAAATTCTCCACTTATGCAACATGGTGGATTCGCCAGGCCATTACCCGTGCCATCGCCGACCAGGCACGTACCATTCGTATTCCGGTACATATGGTAGAAACAATTAATAAATTGATTCGTATTTCCCGTCAACTCTTGCAGGATAAAGGTCGCGAACCATTGCCTGAAGAAATTGCGGAAGGTATGGGCATCAGTGTAGAACGTGTTCGTGAGATCCAGAAAATCGCACAGGAACCGGTTTCTTTGGAAACGCCAATCGGGGAAGAAGAAGACTCCCATTTGGGCGATTTCATCGAAGATCAGGATGCTATTGCACCGGATGATGCAGCCAGCTACATCTTACTTAAAGAACAAATCGAAGATGTATTCTCTTGCTTAACCGATCGTGAACAGCAAGTCTTGGTATTGCGTTTCGGTTTGAAAGACGGCAAACCTCGTACCTTGGAAGAAGTAGGTCAGCACTTCAGCGTTACCCGTGAACGTATTCGTCAGATTGAAGGTAAAGCCTTGACGAAACTTCGTAATCGTGGCAAACGCGATAAGATCAAAGACTTCTTATAAGATTAAACATTGGTAGTGACGCACTCTGAAAATTTGAGATTAACGTTGACTATCGCTGGTGTATTGATGTGAATTACACTTTAAGTGTAGATTTTCGGCGTTATATTGACGTGAATCACACTTATTGTGTATAATATTTTGGTGGAATACTGCAGTATTCCCCTATGGGCCTATAGCTCAGGGGTAGAGCAACCGGCTCATAACCGGTCGGTCCCTGGTTCGAACCCAGGTGGGCCCACCATGATTTGAAAGAAAAACCGCTTGTATCAAATTGATGATACAAGCGGTTTTTTGTAGTTATAATGAGGTTCTTGTGCTATAAGACTAAATTAACCTGGCCGGTTTCTATGGCTAACTTAAGAGCATACATTGCTTCTGGATAGGCTGGATATTCCGGCCCCAGCACCACTTTTTTAGGATTCTTATAAATTGTTTTACTGACTACTTTACCATTTCTGCCATTAATCAAATATATCTGCTCTGTAGCTAATATAATTTTTTTAGTATTTAAGTCATAGTAATAATGGCACAGTAGTTCAGATACTGCATAACTGCGATGTGATGTCGAGATAACATATAGCTTCATTTTAATTTCTGGTGTTTCTGTTAATCCGTTTATTACTTCTATATTGTTATCGGCGTAGGTTGTCATGATCTCATCTTTTTCAATTACTGTATAATTCCCTATAGTGAGGTCATTTAAAGTAACAGCATGAGTTGTAGAAACAGGAAAGAACAACAAACCAATTAACATAACCCCTAAAATAAACTTTTTCACAATATCATTCCTTAACTTCAATGGCACATAATAAAAAATATATAATCGCATCAATTCTCTCCAGTGTTCTCTCTGTTACAGCAAAAACTTCCTGTTTAAATAAAGGCAGAATAAGATCCTTCATTATCGCACAACTTTGTATTATTACGGGTCGCTTTTACGGCAGCTCCTGAAAAATGACGCGTATTGGATTCGGTACCGACAATGATGATTAGTAGATTTATCTTACGAGTTCAACCGATTAATATACTCAATCTTTTCCGGTGTAAACACAATCCTTGTCACGCCGTTAGCGTAATAAGAGATTTCATACGGCTGATAGAGCATAGCGATTTTGCCCTCGCCGAGCAAAACATAGTTATTGTTACGAATCGGAATTTTTTTATCGAGAATTTGGAATTCATTGTACTGCAATTGATGTTCGCGAGAGCTGAAAACCGGCAGCATACCTTCCATAACTAATTTATACAATTGCTCATCGTCTTTGAGATGGACATAGTTGGTGGCCGGGATGAGATTTCCTGTATGCTTGTCAAAAACGAGACCTTGCGATGTGTAGTAGCCGTGCGCACTTTGACCGTTATACCAACCGCTTGTGATGATAAGCGATATATAATCATCATCTTCATAGGTGGTTTCGTAGTTTAAATTAACCGTGTACATTTTTTCTTTGTAATAGAGGTCGCGCATTTTATCCACATAAATGGCAATTTCAGTGTTAACTTTAGTTTGCGCTGCTTCATTGTACAGATAAACCAGCGGGTAGGTGAGGTTCATATTCACATCTGTTTGGTGCATTAGAACAGTATAGGCGTTGCTTGTAAATTGGGGACAACTAAGACAGGCCAGAAGACCGGATGAAATAAGAATTTTTTTCCACATACCATACCTCCGTTTACAATTAATATATTTAACACTAAACAGCTTACTTGTTGCTTCTTTCGACAGTGACATGAAAAACTCCTGCTATATCAAGTATTCAACTTATAAAAAGGATGTTTTATGATACAATAATAATAGAAATAAATATAATTACTAAGCACGGAGTTTGTTTATATTATTATATAGAAAGCATATTACAATAGATTTATAGAAAGATTGCGAGGAATGTGAGTGTGACAATGAAAAAGATGACCGATAGGTTAGAAGCGGTGTTTACCTTGATTCCCAAGGCTGAAGTCATTGCCGATATCGGTACCGATCACGGTTATTTGGCGGTAGAATTGGTGCGACGCGGACGTGCTGACAAAGCGATTGCCGGTGATGTAAATAAAGGCCCCTTAGCATCGGCCAAAGCCTATGTGGCGTCAACGGACGTGGCTCAATTTATCAATTGTCGTTTGGGCAATGGTTTGCAAGTGGTAAAAAAAGGCGAATTACAGGGCGCTGTCATTTGCGGTATGGGTGGTTTTTTAATGAGAGACATTATTGAAGCAGGTCCGGAATTATTGGACTTTTATGTACTCCAACCGCAGAATGGCCAAGCGGAACTGCGGCAGTATATGGTGCAACAGGGCTATCGCATTGTGCGCGAAGTGATTATGACGGACATGGGTAAACATTACCAAGCATTCTTAGCCCTTAAAAAAGGCCGAGAATCGGTCTATGTTACGGCTGATGGACCGGTTACACAAGCAACAATTGATGCAAAAGACCCTTATGACGCTCTGCCGGATACATCCCTATTGTGGCTGATAGGAGCGCTGGTTCAACGCGAAAAGCCGCCTTTGTGGCAAGATCACATGGCGCATTTACTTCATATTCGTGAATCGGCCTTGGCAGGTATGACGGATGCTATGGCGCATACGGAAAAATATCAAGCGTTAGCAGCTGAAGTTAAAGAGTTAAAAGAATTAATATAAGCTGATTTGCTAGATGAGTCCAGACAAATGGGCCAATCAATCGATTAATGAATCGACTAATGAATCGGCTAATGAAAATGAATAACAACTTTTATAAAATAAAGGAGGCAACTATGGCAACAGTGCAGGATATCGCCAAAATCGTAGAAAAATTGGCACCAAAGCATTTAAAAGAAGATTGGGATAATGTAGGCCTTTTGGTAGGCGAACGCAACATGGAAGTCAAGGGTGTTTTGACAACCCTTGACGTGACACCTGAAGTGGTTGCCGAAGCAGAAGCGAAAGGTTGCAACCTGATTGTGAGCCATCATCCGGTTATTTTTAAGGGGATGAAACAGATTACCGATGAGTCTGCCTTGGGCCGTTTGGTTATTGAATTAATCTCCAAGAAAATCGCCGTATACAGTGCCCATACGAATTTAGACATCGCACCGGGTGGCTTGAATGACTTGGCGGCGGCACAAATCGGCTTAGGTAATGTGAAAGGACTTGAGACTGTTCACGAACAAGGTTTTTGCAAAATTATTACCTTTGTACCGGCTACTCACCGTGATGCGGTAATGCAAGCCATGGGTGATGCGGGAGCCGGTCAAATTGGCAACTACAGTCATTGTGCTTTTTATACGGAAGGCACCGGAACCTTTAAGCCGTTGGACGGAGCTAATCCATATATCGGCGAAGTAGGGGAAGCAACTACGGTGCAAGAAAATCGCCTTGAAGCTATTGTGCCGCAGATTTTGGTAAATGCCGTTATCGAAGCACTGAAAGCCGCGCACCCTTATGAAGTGCCGGCCTATGAAGTGCATCAATTGGTGACACCGAGTGAAGAAGCGACCATCGGCCGCATCGGTGAATTAGCTGATACGTTAGACACGGAAGGCTTTATAGAACTCATTAAAGCTTGTTTCCCACGGGGACGAGCGCGTTTTGGCGGGGCTAAAGTGGACGCTATTACTAAAGTGGCCCTTTGCACAGGCAGTGGCGCCGAATTTATTAAAGTGGCTGCTAAAATGGGGGCACAAGCCTATGTAACGGGTGACGTGAAGTATCACGATATGCAACTTGCCAAAGAACTGGGCATCTTGGTTGCTGATGTTGGTCATTTTGGTACTGAAATTGGTGCGGCTGCTTTATTGGCTGCTCATATCGGTATCCAATTACAAGAACAAAAAATGACTGACGTGCCGGTTGTTATCAGTGATGTACATGAAGATTTTTTCTTCGCGTAAACGAATTAGGCTAAAATAAATTAGGCTTAAATAAATATTGATTAGATAGTTTTTTAGGTAAATAGATTTTTTAAGTAACAAACTATGCTAATTTGATTAGAGTGGGATATCTGGCATAAACAGTGTTGAAGGTCAATCTCAATTAGATGGTTATAAGCTTATTCGATACCTTTAGATGTGCTGTTAGTTCATACAATTATTGAGAAAAAGATAATTGACCTACTTCGCTGTATCTGCTAGACTTTAAGTAGCAAGTATGAAAGGTGATTGCGAGCGTAAGTTCGAGGAAAGTCCGAGCTCCATAGGGCAGGATGCCGGATAACGTCCGGCGTGGGTGACCATAGGGAATAGTGCCACAGAAAAGTAAACCGCCGCTTATGCGGTAAGGGTGGAACGGTGTCGGTAAGAGCGCACCAGCAATATAGTAATATATTGGCTCGGTAAACCCCATCCGGAGCAAGGCCGAATAGGGAAGGGATAAGGGTGGCCCGCCTACCTTTCGGGTTGTGCCGCTTGAGCCTATAAGCAATTATAGGCCTAGAAAGATAATCACCGCTGTGCAAACAGAACAGAACTCGGCTTATTGATTGCTTGCTTAAAACCGCTCTTCGGGGCGGTTTTATTTTAGTCCAAAATTGATTGGCAGATGAGTATAATTAAAACTAGAATGTAGAAAAATATAATACATTTTTTGACTAAACATTGTCACCACATACGTATAATAAAACAATACTAAGAGGATTAGGTATTAAGGAGGGATTGTAATGTCTGTTACAAAAATTGAAAGCTTAGAAGCATTGGAAAAAGTAGTAAAAGAATCATCTAAAGTGGTAGTTGCCGATTTTTGGGCCACTTGGTGCAAACCTTGTGAATTAATGAATCCCGAAATGGAAACATTAGCTGAAGACATGAAAGATGACATTGAAGTAGTTACCATTGATGTGGAAGCCCTAAAAGATGTTGCCTTGAAATATGAAATCCAAGGTATTCCTACCCTTATTTGCTTCAAAAACGGCAAAGAAAAAGATCGCATTGCAGGTTACAAAACGGCAGCTGTTGTAGAAGGCTTAATTCGTTCTATTATTAAATAATGTGTATTAAGTTATAGTTAAGTTTTGCCTGTAATACAGCAATTTCATGTAATATTCTATAGAAAATCTGAATACAACATGATATACTTACTATAATAATTAATATAAAAATTTAGATATTTTCCAAAGGACAGTAAAGTTATTGCAAGCGAGGGGGGTCCACCTGTGAAAGAGAAGACAAACAGTCTGTGGAAATTATTCCAGGAACGTAAACTCAGCCGCCGCACATTTATGAAAACATGTGTGGCTTTGACCGCCATTTTAGGCATGCCACCGACCTTTTTAAATAAAGTGGTGGAAGCGGCCGATACAAAAGAATTACCAACCGTAATTTGGTTACATGGCCATGAATGTACGGGATGTGATGAATCCTTCATCCGTTCTACGTCACCATTCGCTTCCGATGTGGTATTAAACATGATTGCGTTGGAATACGATGATACCTTATCTGCAGCGGCAGGTGCTCCTTTTGAAGCTCACCTACATAAATTATTAAACGATAAAAAAGGGCAGTATGTATTAGCCGTTGAAGGCGGTGTACCGCTTGACGATAACGGTACATACTGTATGGTTGGCGGACGTCCGTTCGTTGACGTGCTTAAAGAATGTGCCGCCGGCGCCGCTTTTATCATTGAATACGGTTCCTGTGCCGCTTGGGGCGGTGTTCAAGCAGCGAACCCTAACCCTACCAATACTGTATCGGTTTCCGAAGTAGTATCGGGTAAGAAAATCATTAAAGTACCGGGTTGTCCACCGATTCCTGAAGTTATGACCGGCGTTATCATGCACTATGCCTTGTTTGGTGAAATTCCGCCTCTCGATGTGGAAGGTCGTCCAAAACAATTCTATGGCAACCGCATTCACGATACATGCTATCGTCGTCCGTTCTTTGACTCCGGACTTTTTGTTGAAAAATACGATGATGAAGGGGCTAAAGCCGGTTGGTGTCTTTATAAAATGGGTTGCCGTGGTCCGGTAACATATAACTCCTGCGGTAACTTACGTTGGTGGAATGGTTTATCCTATCCGATTCAGTCCGGTTCGGGCTGTATCGGTTGCAGTGAAAAAGGCTTCTGGGATAACGGTGTTTTCACACAACGCTTGCCGCAAGTACAAGTGGCCAATACCGTTACCACCGCTGATACCATCGGTACTATTGCCGGTCTTACCGCTTTCGGTGCCGTTGTAGCTCATGGTGGTGTAACGTTGGCTAAACATAAATATGATACAATTCAGCTGGAAAAGAAAATGATAGCTGAACAGGAAGCAAAAAAAGCAGCGTCTGAGCAGACGAATAACGAAGGAGGTAACCACTAATGAAACGTGTAGTAGTTGATCCGATTACTCGTATTGAAGGTCATTTGCGGGTTGAGGTGAATGTAGATGAAGCAACCGGTAAGGTAGAAGACGCGTTGTCCAGTGGTACTGCTTGGCGTGGTATTGAATTGGTAGCTAAAGGTCGCGATCCTCGTGATGTGTGGGCTTTTGTGCAGCGTATTTGCGGTGTTTGTACATCTACGCATGCCATTGCATCCTTGCGTTCCGTCGAAGATGCTTTAGGCATTCAAATTCCTAAAAATGCGAACTATATTCGTAACATCATGCATAGTTGTTTAGATGCGCATGACCATATCGTTCACTTTTATCATTTGCATGCTCTCGACTGGGTTAGTCCAATCGAAGCGTTAAAAGCCAATCCGGCGCAAACAGCAGCCCTTCAGGAAACCGTGCTTAAAAACTACAACTTGAGCGGTTTAGAACCGGCTGAAACACAAAGTACTTCATCGGCGTATCCGAAAGAATTCCCTAAAGGCAATGCAACTTACTATGCCGCTATTCAAGCGAAAGTTAAAAAAATCGTAGACAGCGGTCAATTGGGTATTTTTGCCGCTCAGTGGTGGGATCATCCTGATTATCAATTATTGCCGCCGGAAGTTCATTTGATGGGCGTAGCTCATTACCTCAATATTTTGGACCGTCAGCGTGATATTGTAACACCGCATGTTGTATTTGGCGGTAAAAACCCACATCCGCATTTCTGTATCGGCGGTATGCCTTGCTCCATCTCCATGGATGACATGAATGCACCGGTTAATGCGGCGCGCCTCGCAACAGTTGATGAATCCATTTCGTTGGCTAAGGATTTGGTAAATTACTTCTATGTACCTGACGTGTTGGCTATCGGTCAGATTTACGCCAAAGCGGGTATGGTTGATGGCGGCGGTTTATCCAAGAAACGCGCCATGGCTTACGGTGACTATCCGGATGAACCATACAGCGGTATTTCCAACGGCGATTATTTCAAAAAAATCTTAGTCCGTGCCAACGGTGTAGTTGAAGATTTCGGCCTCGGCGTAGATAAAGCTAAATTTATCCCAATGGATGGTCCTGATTTGATGAACCCTGACTTCTTATCAGAAGAAGTTGAACACTCTTGGTATGAATATCCAAACGGTACTAAGACAGCCCATCCGTCTGAAGGGATTACCAAACCTAACTATACCGGTCCTAAGACAGGTACGAAGGAACATTGGGAATTCCTCGATGAAACTAAGAAATATTCGTGGATTAAATCCCCAACATTTAAAGGCAAAGCCTGCGAAGTGGGTCCATTGGCAAAATATATCGTAGTGTATACGAAAGTTAAACAAGGCATCATCAGTAACCCATCTTGGGCAGAACAGATGATTGTAAAACAAATTGATACCGTTTCTTCCGTATTGGGCGTTCCGGCTCATGTATGGATGTGTAGTACGGTAGGCCGTACCGCTTGTCGTGCCCTCGATGCACAGGTTGCGGTTAATATGAGCCAATACATGTTCAATAAACTCGTAGCCAATATTAAAGGCGGCGACGAAGTAGTAGCCGATATGAGCAAATTCGATCCTAACTCTTGGCCAAAAGAAGCCAAAGGCGTTGGTGTTCTTGATGCGCCTCGTGGTGCCCTCGGTCACTGGAGCGTTATTAAAGATGCAAAAATCGACAACTATCAGTGTATCGTACCATCCACTTGGAATGCATGTCCTAAGACAATGGCCAATGAACATGGTGCTTACGAATCTAACATGATTGATACGCACGTTAAAATTGCGGATAAACCGCTCGAAATTTTGAAAGGGATTCACTCGTTTGACCCTTGCCTTGCTTGTGCAACCCACTTGTACAATAAGAAAGGTGAAAAAATCGTCTCTGTTAATACGGATGCTTTGTGCAAATAATAGGGGGGATTCATATGTTAGAACAACCGGAAAAAAAGCCGTATCGTGTATTTAGTCTGTGGTTGCGTATTTTTCACTGGACCATGGTGCTTTGCGTTACGTTCCTGTTCTGGACCGGTCTCTATATTGGTGATCCCGGTTTCAGCATGTTCGTAGGAAAAGAACCGGCAGAAGCTATTAACAGCTGGTTTTCCATGGAAATGATTCGACGCGTTCATTTCGGATTTGCATTTATCCTCATTTTTGCCTTTATATTCCGCATTTATGGGGCTATTCGCTATCGCGGTGACCGTTTATTACCTAAGTTCCGTAAACGCTTATATTGGGACGGTTTAAAACAAACCACGTTACACTATTTGATGTTGCCACGTCAGGAAGAACACCGTGTGCTTCGTAACTCCTTAGCACGTACCAGTTATTTAATTGTGTATATTATGATGTTCTTCGAAATCTGCACGGGTCTGGCTATGTATTCGCAGATTCGTCCGGAAAGCTGGCTGGCCATTGTATTTAATCCGATTAATTTACTGTTCAATGAATATCAGATCCATATCATTCATCATTATATTGCTTGGTTCTTCTTGTTGTTCACGGTGGCCCATGTATACTTGGCTTTCCGCGAAGACGTAATGGAAGAATCCGGGGAAGTATCCAGTATGGTATCGGGGATGAAATTCTATCCGCAGGATCCGGAAGATATTGAGGATTTATATGGTAAACGAGAATAGTATTACCGTGTTGGGCGTAGGTAATATTTTGCTTACCGATGAAGGGTTGGGCGTACATGTCGTACATCAATTAGAAAAAGAGTACGAATTTAGCCCGGCCGTAAATATAATTGACGGCGGCACCATGGGGATGGAGCTCCTCAGCTATATGCGAGGCATGAAAAAACTGCTCTTGGTGGATGCTGTTAACGGTGGTGAAAAGCCCGGTACAATTTATGAGTTTCCCCATCAGGAAACAGAAAACTACTTCACCGGGAATATTTCGGTTCACGAAGTGGGCATGCAGGATATTTTGCGCATTCGTGCGTTGCAAGAAGATCCCCTGGAAGATGCTATGGTTATAGGCGTAGAGCCGGCCAGTCTTGAAGTAGGTTTTGAGCCTTCTGAAATTGTACAGGCGGCCTTGCCGGACGTGATACAGCGTGTTATTCGGCAACTAAACGCTTGGGGAATTGAGGTATGTAAGAAATGATAGAAAATTATGGCAATGTGCAGGCCATTTTAAGAGAATTGCAATTGGCGTTAAAACGACTTCGTGAAACGGGGGAGACTCATACAATCTATATTGAAAAAACGGGTCTTACCATGGAAGAACAAGTTGAAGTCATGGAAACGCTGGGGCGTGGTAACATTACCATTAATTTTACGGAAACCGATCAGCCCGTAGAGTGGTATGAAACACAATTCTCCGGTATTTGGCTCGGTACATTTCGCAATGCTCGTGATGAAGCCATTGTGTACACGCTTGAAGTAGGTCGTTATCCAAGCCTCTGTGGCGCTTTTGACGAAGATATTGAAGCTGCTGAAGAGGAACTTCAGACGTGGATTGACGCTGCCGATATGTAAAACAATAAGTAACTTACAACTAGTAAGTTACAGTAAGTAAGTTAATATGTTTTTGACACCTGTGAATCTTTAAAAAAGGTTTCACGGGTGTTTTTTTTATGTGATTGTCCATACAGAATATTATAAATTTAGCGATATTAACAAAAATGCTTGCCGATTTTGCTGATTTTATGGAGTTTTCTAAACGCTCCATGAAGGAAATCAAGGTGGTTCGGCCTTTTTGGAGTTATAGGACAAAAAGTGTGTGTAAAAAGTGCTGTAAACCTAGATAGATACTGGGTTTATAGCACTTTTATCTTTTTTTGACAAAGATAAAGGGTGGACAAAAAGTGTGTGTAAAAACATGC
>ENA-OQIZ01000059-OQIZ01000059.1-human-gut-metagenome-genome-assembly--contig:-NODE-59-length-95673-cov-29.460668_pt1 | contig 95673 bp, 64 predicted proteins | sample MGYA00242593_ERZ504758 | MGnify/ENA primary metagenome ERZ504758 (study PRJEB26092, sample SAMD00036364) | human gut metagenome | host: Homo sapiens | study: EMG produced TPA metagenomics assembly of...
CCCTTTCCGAACCCGGAAGCTAAGGCCTGGTCGCGGCGATGGTACTGCACTCGAGAGGGTGTGGGAGAGTAGCACGCCGCCGCATTCAACGTCGGGGTTCCCGTCGAGCGTGACGCTCCGGGAACCCTTTTTCTTGTTCCCGCACACGGGTGTTTCCTCCGCCCATTGGAGGTTTTCGGACGCCGGAAGGACTGCCGGCGGGATGATTCCTCCATCGGCTGGAGGTTTCGGGACGCCGGAAGGCCCGTGGGCGGAAGGATTCCTCCACCCACTGGGTGTTTTGTTCCGCCGGAAGGCCCGTGGGCGGGCGGATCGCTCCAGTCACTGGGGGATCCCAGGAATTTCAGGGGAGCTTCCTGCCCTTATCCGATGGTGGAATAGACTGGGGAACTATGCATTATTTCGTACCCAAACGCTGCGTCGAATCGAACAAAATCATGTATCGCGACAAAGCGACGGCCCGGCAGGCCGCCGACCAGGGCTGGCGTGAACGCGGCACTGAACTATGGGTGTATCGGTGCGAATTCTGCGGAACCTGGCATCTCACACATCACGATCCACAATCCAGCTACACGTACGTGCCCTTCAATCAGCAGATTAAACCGCATTCCCGCAAAAAAGGCTACAAACCACGTCGTAAGTAGTTCCGTTAGCGCTCGAGGCGGAAGCCTTGGCGCTTGGCGTTTGGAGCTACGGCCTTGCTGGTCACACCGGAATCGACCGCATTCGACGCGATCTGATCGCTGAACGGATCAACTGGGCGCTCGGTATTGCGCAAATCGTAATACCGATGCACTTCCTCGTCAAAATCCTGCAAACCGGCAAGCAACGTCTCATTGTTCGACGGATACTCATTCTCAAAGAACTGCATGGAGCGCGGCATACGCGGCTTGAGTGCGGGATCCTGATCGGGCTTGCCAATCGCAAGTCCGAGCACAGGGTACGTGTATTCCGGAAGATTCAGCAGATCAATCAAAGCCGGAACATCGTTAAGCAGCGAGCCGAGAATCACACAGCCAAGGCCGAGCGAATAAGCGGCCGTCTCCATCGCATGAAGCGCCAAAACTGCGTCATTCTGTGCCTGAGTGTAACGATAACTGCCATTCAACGTAAACTCGTCGGAAGCGGTCTCAACGCCCTTGGAAGCTGCGATGGCCGCATTGCGATGCTCGTCAAGCACAAACACGTACAGCAGTGGCGCGGTCGCGATATATGGCTGCCCGCCGATTTCGGCAAGACGCTTCTTTGCGGCCGGATCGGTGATGCGGATTGCCGACCAGTCGTTCAGGAATTGGCTGCTTGCGGCATGCTGGGCCACGGTTTCGAGAGTTTCGACGATATCGTCGCTCAGCGGCTTCGGCTTGAATTTGCGGATGGAACGACGCTCCAGCAGAGTGTCGACAGTTGCATTATGCAGAATATTACTCATGTTGACTATTTATATCCCATCCGCGTAATTGCGCAAGTATTTTCGCCCGCAAGCGCATTCCTTCCAATCGCAGTTTCGTGCAGTTTCGTGCAGTTTCGTGCGGTTCCAACCGCAGCTTCAATTGCAGATCTGAATCGCACGCTTCGAAATATGGAAGTTGGAGTGGGATTGTTTGCGGATCTGGCGAAATTTGCGCTTATCGGCAAATCTAGCGGATTCCACGGTTTCAGCGGATTCGGCGCGATTGACGGGAGTGGCGGCGATCGACCAGCGCCTGCGATCCGCGGTCGGATAGTTGCGATACCAGCGCGCCGAGTCCTGCGGAAGCCACGCCGAACACGAGATTCAGCGCCAGTTCCTTGCGTTTGTCGGTGGTGCCGTCCGGCAACACGGCTTTGCGGCCGACCGACTTGCGCCATGCCAGTTCGAACAGTTTGCCGAACACGAGTCCGGCCAGCGTGGGGGCGGCCACCTTGAACATCTTGTCGCAAAGATCGTCGGGATCGTTGATTCGCTGTTCGCGCAGGGCATTCACTTTCTCGTCGACGTCATGCAGCGACGCTACGATGCGGTCTGCGCTGGATTCCGGGTCAGGCATTTCACTCATGATTTCCAGTGTAGACCGTGCCGTCGGATTTCGGTTGGATTTCGCCGGCGCATGCGTGCGTTGCGAAGCGCTTAAGACACGTGGTGGAAGATTGCTGGTGAAACGCTTTTCGTCGGCTAGAGTAGGAGTATGACAGATACTCAAGTCGGAAGCAAGGATGCTTCTTCAATCGCGCCCGGCCGCCTGGTACTGCTGCGCCATGGCCAGACTGTGTGGAGCGAATCGGGCCAGCATACCGGCCGAACCAATATTCCGTTGACCGATACCGGTTGCGAGCAGGCTCGTGCGGCGGGCGAGCGTCTTCGTGAGGCGTTCCCCAATGGTTTCGACCAAGGCTGCATGTTCGCAAGCCCCCTGCGTCGCGCCCAGCAGACCGCGCAACTGGCTGGTTATGGCGATTTCAAAGTGCTTGACGAGATTGCGGAATGGGATTACGGCCGTGCCGAAGGGCGTACACGCCAGGAGGTGAGCGAGGCTGGAGGCTTCCAGTGGGATGTATGGCGCGACGGTCCGCGTTCCCTTCCCGAATCGTTGGAGGGCGACTGGGTTGAGACGTTGCCAAGCGGCGAGCAGGTTCCGGTGCACAATGGCCCTGGCGAGACGGTTGAGGAGGCCGCCGCGCGCACCCGCGATGCGATCGACGCGGTGATGCCGCTGCTCAATGCCGGTCATGACGTGCTGTTGGTGGCGCACGCGCATGTGTTGCGCATCCTCACCTCGCAGTGGCTGGACGTCGATCCGCATTTCGCGCGTTTGCTGCGCCTCGACACCGCGCATTATTGCGTGCTGAGCCAATATAAGGGAGACAACGTTATCGAGCATTGGAATTGCTAGGTGCGTTGCGCTGGGCTGAACGTCGGTAGTTTGACATCGTTTACAAACCGCCGACGTTTTTTTGTTGCCGTACGGCGTCAGGTTCGCGATTCACTGCGATTGTTGCCGTGTGATATGGAGGGTGTGTCGCAAACGGTTTCATAAAGACAGTGTGATGAAAACCGTTAAAAATAAAGTATTTTGAGAAAAACCTGCGAGCGTAAAATCACCCTAAAAATGGTTTTTCTTGCTTACGTTTGCAAAAATGGGAGAAATGCGGCACAATAGTGCATGTCAGGAATCGTGAGGAAGCGATTTCACAGGATGTTGACCAGCGGGGTGCTGGGAAACAGGAATGGAAGAGAAAGGTTCGATGATGAATCGTACTATCAAGGCAGCAGTTGGAATGGTCGCCATCGCGGCGATGTCCGTAGGCACGTTGGGCGCTTGCGGATCGAGCTCCAGCTCCGACGACGGCAAGGGCAAGGTCTACTACCTGAACTTCAAGCCGGAATCCAGCGACGAATGGCAGAAGCTGGCCAAGGATTACACCAAGGAAACCGGTGTCGAGGTCAAGGTCCAGACCGCTGCCTCCGGCACCTACGAGCAGACCCTGAAGTCCGAGATCGCCAAGTCCGAGGCCCCGACCCTGTTCCAGGTCAACGGTCCGGTCGGCTATCAGAACTGGAAGTCCTACACTGATGACATGACGGACACTGAGCCGTACAAGCAGCTCATCAACAAGGACGTCGCCCTCAAGGATGGGAGCAAGGTCGTTGGCGTTCCATACGCTATGGAGACCTATGGCCTGATTTACAACAAGGATCTGCTGGCCAAGTACATCGCCACCGATGGCGCCAAGATCAAGGACGTCAAGGATATCGACAACTTCGACACCCTGAAGGCCGTGGCCGATGACATCCAGGCCAAGAAGGACCAGCTCGGAGTCAAGGGCGCGTTCACTTCCGCTGGTTTCGATTCCAGCTCCGATTGGCGTTTTAAGACCCATCTGGCCAACCTACCGCTGTACTACGAGTTCAAGGATGACAACGTCACCGAGCAGCCGGAGACCATCAAGGGTACCTACCTGCCGGAGTACAAGAACATCTTCGACCTGTACCTGAAGGATTCCACCACCGAACCGACCCAGCTGAGCTCCAAGACCGGTGATGACGCTACCTCCGAGTTCTCCCTCGGCGAGGCCGTGTTCTATCAGAACGGCACTTGGGCATGGACCGATCTGCAGAAGAACGGCATGAAGGCCGAGTCCATCGGCATGCTCCCGATCTACACGGGCGTCAAGGGCGAGGAGAACCAGGGTCTGGCCACTGGCTCCGAGAACTACTGGTGCATTAACTCCAAGGCTTCCGACGCCGATAAGAAGGCCACCAAGGACTTCCTGAAGTGGGTCGTCACCAGCAAGACCGGCATCGAGTCCCTGTCCAGCGCCATGGGCTTCACCACTCCGTTCAAGTCCTTCAGCGATGTCAAGTCCGACAATCCGCTGGTGCAGGCCGCTGTTGAAGATCAGAATTCTGACAAGACCGCAGTCTCTTGGAACTTCACCATGATGCCGTCCGAAGAGTGGAAGAACCAGCTCGGTTCCGCCCTCCTCGAGTACGCGCAGGGCACCGGCGACTGGGATGCCGTCAAGACCGCATTCGTGGACGGTTGGAAGACCGAGTACGACGCGTCTCACTGATCGTCTCGAAAAACCAATCGTAATCGCGCATGACGAATCGGTCCGCGCGTCGCGTAGCGCGGAAATACCATCGGCGCGTGATTGATCGAATAACTGCATAACTGAATAATTGAACAAGCAACGAGCTGCAATCGGAAGTCTTCCTTTCCTCTCCTGATTGCAGTTCGTTTTTTTATGCGGCGACGTACGGTTGTAGGACACGCCGTGCGTCGGAGGGATTGCGTTGCAGTAATGAAAGCGTTATCATTGTTAATAACAAGCAGAAAAGATGTTGATTTAAAAATGTTCTTATCTGTAGTTTGAAGAAAATGTAACCGCTATCATTTTGCAACGATGCGAACGAAAGTGAAAACATATGGTGCAACAAGAAATTGATACTACCGATCCGGCGTTGTGGTGGAAGCAGGCCGTGGTCTACCAGGTGTACCCGCGTTCCTTCAAGGACTCCCGCGGTTCGGGCCTGGGCAGCATCGCAGGCGTCACCGAGAAGATCGACTACCTCGCCGAACTCGGCGTGGATGCCATCTGGCTGAGCCCGTTCTACCCGTCCCAGCTTGCCGACGGCGGCTACGACGTGGACGACTACCGCAACGTCGACCCGAAGCTCGGCACCATGGACGATTTCGACGAGCTCGCCAAGGCCGCCCACGAGCACGGCATCAAGGTCGTGGTCGACATCGTGCCGAACCACAGCTCCAACCTGCACGAATGGTTCAAGGCCGCCCTCGCGGCCGCCCCAGGCTCCCCGGAACGCGACCGTTACATCTTCCGCGACGGCAAGGGCCCGAACGGCGACCAGCCGCCGACTGATTGGATCGCAAGCTTCGGCGGTCCGGCGTGGACGCGCGTTCCTGACGGCCAGTGGTATCTGCACATGTTCACCAAGGAGCAGCCGGACTGGAACTGGAAGAACCCCGAGGTGCGCGCCGACTTCATCAAGACGCTGCGCTTCTGGCTCGACCATGGTGCGGACGGCTTCCGCGTGGACGTGGCGCACGGCCTCGCCAAGGATCTTGACCGCGACGACCTCGAAAGCTACAAGGTCTGCGAGCATGTGCTTCCCTCGGACGGGTCGCACCCGTTGTATGACCGTGATGAGGTGCATGACATCTACCGCGAGTGGCGCAAGGTGTTCAACGAGTACAATCCGCCGGCATTCGCCGTGGCCGAAGCCTGGGTCAATCCGGATCGCCAGCATCTGTATGCGTCGACCGAAGAGCTCGGACAGGTGTTCAACTTCGAGTTCGCCAAGAAGGACTGGATTCGCGACGACATGCACCTGGCCATCGAGGAAGGCTTGGAAAGCGCGGAACGTTCCGGCTCCTCCGCGACTTGGGTGATGAGCAACCACGACGTGCCTCGTCACGCCAGCCGTTATGGATTGCCGCAGGTTCCAGCCTCGTCGCATCATCAGCTGGCCAAGGATTGGCTGCTGCGCGACGGTACCACCTATGAGGAGAACCGCGAATTGGGCGCCAAGCGTGCCCGTGCCGCGATTCTTATGGAACTTGCCTTGCCTGGATCCACCTACATCTACCAGGGTGAGGAACTGGGACTGCCGGAAGTCGCGGATATTCCTTGGGATGAGCTGGAAGATCCCACCGCATTCAACAGCGTGCGCGAGCAAATCGAAAAAGGCCGTGACGGCTGCCGTGTGCCGCTGCCCTGGGTCGCCGCAGACGCACCGAAGCTCGATGATCCCGATGACGAATTCGGCCACGATGGTTCTTTCGGTTTCTCTCCTGCGGGCGCCGAGCATGATCCACACCTACCACAGCCGAAATGGTACAAGGATTTCGCCGTCGACGTGGAGGATGCCGACCCGAATTCCATGCTGAACCTGTACCGCAAGGCGCTGTCGTTGAGGCATAACCTGATGCCGCAGGACACCGAACTGCAGTGGCTGGACGAAGATCGTCCATCTGACGTGCGGGACGGCGCGGATGGACAACGCGGCGGAGTCATCGCCTACAGTCGTTCCAACGGTTGGGCGAGCGTCACCAATTTTGGCGAACGTCCGGCCGAACTACCGCAAGGCGATGTCATCCTCGCGTCGGGTGAACTCACCGAGGATGGCCGATTGCCGCAGGACACCACCGTTTGGCTCCAGCTGTAGGTGCGTGGCTTCACTGTTTCGGATCAGCAGCGGTAGGATGACGCGGCCGCGGCGTTTATCGAATGCGCCCCGGCCGCTTTCGCGTGTTCCGGGAGTGTTGCGTTCGATGGATTGTCGCTGTATGGCTTGCGGCGGCTTGCGTTGCTATCGGTTTATTCCACTGCCGACGCGACGCCGGTGTCGATGCGACTTGTGGTGTTGCGCAACACCAGCAAAGGATCCTGCAGTTCATGCGGATGTTCAAGAGGTTCGTTACGTAGGAGCTGCAGCACTTTTCTACCGGCTATGCGCCCTAGCTCGATTGGCTTCTGGCGAATGGTGGAAAGATCCGCTGCCTGTGCGATTTCGGCGTCGTCAAAGCCGAGCACTGAAATGTCTTCCGGCACATTCAGCTGCTGCTTGCGTAGTTCCTTGACCAGTGCGATGGCGACTTGGTCGGTTTCCACGCAGACGGCGGTGGGGCGTTCCGGAAGGGATAGCAGCTTCGCGGTCAGTTGTGAGGCGAGGTCGGATTTGCTCAGCGGCGCATCGTGCGCGTCGGCTGTGAGCAGGCTGAATGTGATTTCATCGGCGGCGTTGGCCTGTGCGGCATCCGCGAACGCCTGGGTGCGTTGGCTGGTGTTGTAGACCATGTCGGCCGGAATGTAGTCGCTGCAGAACGCGATGTTGGTATGCCCCAGAGAGCGCAGCAATTGTACGGCCATGGTCATCGCACTGGAGTTGTCGATGCTGATGGAAGCGTCGAAATAACCCGATTCCGCAGGAACGTTGACGCCCACGGTCGGCAGGTCTATGGTTTGGAGCTGGTCGCGCATGGCGGGCATAAGCTGGAATGAGGAAATGATGATGGCGTCCGCGTTGCGGCTTTTCGGCAGCTGGGAGAAAAACCGGTCCAGTTCGCTGCGGTCGGTGATGAAGGCCGGTGTGACGTCATAGCCGACCGGCGCGAGCTCCTCGTAGACCCCTTGGAGCACTCCGGAATTGAACCACTCGTTGAGTTTGCCCGAGACCAGGAGGATGACGCGCATAGTTTTTCCGGATGCTAGGGCGGAAGCGCTTTTTGAGAGTGTGAAGTTGAGTTGATCCGCTGCCCGCTGAACTTTGATGCGGGTCTCTTCTGTGACGTTGGTCGCGCCACGAAGTGCTCGGGAAACGGTGGCTTGCGACACTCCTGCCAATTCGGCTACGTTGGCGATGGTCGGTTTGGCCATGTGTCTCCTTTGATGAAAATGATTAACGCTTCCATGATACTAAAAGCCCTGATTTTAGACGAAAACACGCTGTAGATTCATGGATTTGTACCACAGAAATGTAAGCGCTGTCACGAAGTGGTGAAGTTCAACATGGTAGCAAAAAACAGACGCTATGCGAACGGTGCTCGTTCGGATCGTTTAGCGATGTAGACGAGCCGTAGTGGAACGCACGATCAGCTGCGCCGGGAACGTTTTGAACGGTTCGTCAAGCGGGCGCTCCTCAATGAGATCGAGCGTCATGCGGGCCGCCTCCTGCGCCATTTCGACAGGCGTCTGGCGCACGGTGGTCAGGCCGAGGTCGCGCGCGTAAATGCTGTCGTCGTAGCCGATGATGGAAATATCGTTCGGCACGGTGAATCCGTTGCGTTCCAGCTGGAACAGCAGCGGCACCGCGATGCCGTCTTCCTGGCAGGCGATCGCGGTCGGCGTATGGTCGAGGCTGAGCAGCTGCGTCACGACTTTGCTGATGTTGTTCTTGCTTTCGTCGGTGACGAGCACGCGCGGTTCGACGCCGTTGGCTTGGCAGCACGCCATGAACGATTCGAAACGTCCCTGCACGCTGAAGTGGAGCGTCACTTCGCGGTCGGTGCGAATGTAGGCGATGTCACGGTGGCCGAGCGTCATAAGATGGCGTGCGGCAAGTTCGGATCCCTGCTTGTCGTCGATGCGCACGGCCGCGCTGAAACCGCGCTCTTCCGGCAGACTCGAGTTGATGCCGATGATTGGCACATTGACGGACTTGAGCTGATCGATCTCGTTGGCGTCGATATCGAAGGAAATGACGATTACCGCGTCGACGTTGCGGCGCACCGGCAGCATGTCGAAGAATTCACGACGTTCCTCGATGCTCGACATCTGGTAGATGGAAATGTCGTATCCCTCGTCGTGGAAGATCTGGTTGAGGCCTTCGATGATGGATGAGCTGAACCACAGGTTGAGCCGTCCGGAAACCAGGACCGCGATGCGTAGCGCGCGACCGGTTTTCAGCGCGGCTGCGGAACGTGAAATGGAGAAGTTCAGCTCGTCCGCGGCTTTCATCACCTTGTCTCGGGTGGCTTTCGACACGAGATCCGGGCGTGTGAAGGAACGCGAAACCGTTGAAATGGATACGTGCGCAAGCTGCGCTACATCTTGAATACTGCTTTTCATGTTTTTCCTTGTGACTGCTTACGTTCCAACATACTGTATTGCGACGTCTTTGCAATACATGCATTACAAACGTTTTCATTATAGCAGAAGAGGCTTAAAATGCTTGATATTACAACGAGTTTTGATAATCAAAAAACATGGCAACGTTGGTAAATTTGCGTCTCAAGACATGCAAAAATGACAACGTTTGACATTTCGTGTCATGCCGTTTATCATGACGAGTGTAAATGCCGGAAAGGTGGAGAACAGAGCAGTGATCCGCTGATTCGGCCAACAATTGCAGGAATTCCGCACCGCGGTGCCGCGGTGATCGGAATGGAGAAGGAAAGAAAGCAGGCAGGCTATGATCAGCATGGCTGGCAAGGCGATACGGAAATGGTGGGCGCTGTTTGCGCTGCCAACGTTCGCCGCATTCATTATTGGATTCGTCGTTCCATTCATCATGGGCGTCTACCTGAGCTTTTGCAAGTTCACAACGGTTACCGACGCCGAGTTCGTAGGGCTTAAGAACTACACCCGCGCACTGCAGGACAAGGAATTCCTGCACGCGTTGGGCTTCTCCACATTGCTGACGATCGTCACCACGATTGTGATCAACGTGGTCGCGTTCTTCATCGCCTACATGCTCACCAAGGCGATCAAGGGATCGAACATTTTCCGTTCGGTGTTCTTCATGCCGAACCTGATCGGCGGCATCATTCTGGGCTACATCTGGATGCTGCTGCTCAACGGCATTCTCGCGCACTGGGCGCGCTCGCTGACCTATAGCGCGACGTACGGCTTCTGGGGTCTGGTCGTACTGGTGTGCTGGCAGCAGATCGGCTACATGATGATCATCTACATCGCCGGCATGCAGTCGCTGCCGACCGATGTGCTTGAAGCGGCTTCCGTGGATGGCGCGAACGGCACGCAGACCATGTTCAAGATCATCATTCCGTTGATGATGCCGTCGATTACCGTGTGCTCGTTCCTGTGCGTGACCAACGGATTCAAGCTGTATGACCAGAACCTCGCATTGACGAACGGCGCTCCGTCGAACATGTCTGAAGGCTTGGCGCTGAACATCACCCGTACCTTCTATGGCCGTGTCGGCTGGGAAGGCGTTGGACAGGCCAAGGCAGTGCTGTTCTTCGTGCTTGTCGCGATTGTTGCGCTGATTCAGAATAAGCTGACGACTTCCAAGGAGGTGGAAGCATGATTTCCGGAGAGAAGGTCAAGCATGGCGGATTGTGGACCGTACTGTTTTCCTTGGTGTCGCTGGCATGGGTCTTCCCGATCGTGCTGGTGATCATCAACTCCTTCAAGCAGAAGGCGTATATTTCGCGTGATGCGTTCTCCATTCCGACCGGCAAGGCGTTCGTTGGATTGGAAAACTATACCCGTGGCATTGAAACCACGAATTTCTTCGCCAGCTTCGGCTGGACCCTGCTGATCACGGTCGGCTCGGTGATTCTGATCTTGGTGTGCACTTCGATGTGCGCATGGTGGATCGTGCGTGTGAACAACTGGGCTGCGAAGCTGCTGTACACGCTGTTCCTGTTCAACATGATCGTGCCGTTCCAGATGGTGATGTTCACGCTTTCGAAGCTCGCCGATATGCTGAAGCTCAACACTCCGTGGGGCTTGTGCATTGTGTACTTGGGATTCGGCGCAGGCCTGGCCGTGTTCATCTTCACCGGTGTGGTCAAGGGCATTCCGCAGTCGTTGGAAGAGTCCGCAATGATTGACGGCGCTTCCGTGCCTCGCATTTTCTTCCAGATCGTGGTGCCGATTATGAAGCCGTCGATCGTGTCTGTTGCGATTCTGCAGGCAATGTGGATTTGGAACGACTACCTGCTGCCGTATCTGACGCTCGATTTGGGCAAGTACAAGACGATTTCCGTGGCTATTCAGTACCTCAAGGGCGGTTATGGTTCCGTTGATATGGGTGCCATGATGGCCTGCCTGGTGATGGCCATCATCCCGATCATCGTCTTCTATCTCATCTGCCAGAAGCACATTGTCAAGGGTGTAATGGCTGGTGCAGTCAAGGGATGATCGAAGATCATCCCTTGTGGGACAGCGCAGTGCGCTGTCCCATGCACCAGCCTGAGCGAGGCCGATAGGCCTCGCGAAGGTAGCATTGAGCCCGGCCGCAAGGCCGGGCTCTTTCATATCCGAATCAGAAAACTACTTCACATATTTACGGAACACGTGCTCGAAAATCGGCACGTGAATCATAATCATGGTGCCGTAGCCCAAAACGAGTAGCAGGAACAGGCCTTGCGGCATGTAAAACCAGCTGCCTACCAAAAGCGCGATGTAAATCGCGTCGATGGCGGCCATGCCGAGCGTGTGCCCGATATTGCTCACGCCGAATACGAAGGCGTTGCCGAGCGTGCGCCAGAACGAGTTTTCGAAGCGTGACTGCAATGCCCATATCCATTCGAATCCGATGACCCATACGATGCTCAACGCGAATTTCGGAATCAGCAGCGGCGTGATCTGCAGCACGATCCATGAGTACACGCTAATCGACCCGGCAATGCCGAAAATCAGCCAATATCCGGTTGCTTTTGCGAAGTTTGATCGGAATGCGGCGAAGTAATTGCGGGTGACCGTGCCTTCGCCGGCGAGCGAGCGTCGTGCCGCGTCGTGGCCGGCGGTCAGTGCCGCGCCGATGGTGATGATCGGAATGCTGGTGACCAACATGAGGATGTTGATCCAAATCGCGTCGACGGCGTCGCTGAGGCCGCGCATAAAGCCGGAATCGGGTGATAGGAACTTCATGCGCACCAGTCTACTCGGCAGTGCGGCAATCGTTGTCATACATAAAACCGTTTAGCGCATACTATTTCTTGCAAAAAACTCCTGTTATCGTTGTCATTGAACGGAGCGTTGAATGCAGATAAAGAAAAGTCCCGTCAAATATTTCGTTTGACGGGACTTTGTGGTGTTGCATAAGGAAATCTTATTTTCGTGAAATCACCATCGGAGGAAGCTTACTTTTCGCCGTTCATGATGGCGGAAAGCGACTTCACGCGAGGCAGGTCGAACACTTCGTCGGTGTGCACCGCCTTGTGGTCGGGACCTGCCAGCGGCACGCGCCAGTTGCGGTATTCGCTGGACGTGCCCGGCTGGTTCTGCGAACGGGTTTCGCCGACGCCGTCCACCAGCGCCGCCTGCAGAAGCACGGATGGCGAGCGGAGCAGCATCTTGTGCATCGCCTCGACGATCTCTTGAATATGGTCGTCGACGTCCGCGGCGATTTCCGGCGTGATCAGTTCGCTTTCGACCAGTCGGTCAAGCATGGCCTGACGTTCCGCGGTTGCGGACGCCTGGAATTCCTCGACCGGACCGGTGAGCAGGTTCAGTTCTTCGCGCAGCTTGACATGCTCGAACTGCAGGTAGCCTGCGGTCGGCGGCAGATCGTGCGTGGTGACGGATGCCAACGCATACTCGCGGTAATCGGCCGGATCGGCATACGGGTCGCCGGCGTTGGGGGAGTCGTCCACACGGGCGAACCATTCCACCGTGCAGCCGAGCAGACCGTGCTCGGCAAGCACGGTGCGCACGTAATCCGGCACGGTGCCGAGGTCTTCGCCGACCACTAGGCCGTTCACGCGGGAAGCCTCGATCGTGAGGATCGCGATCATCGCCTCATAGTCGTAGGTGACGTATGCGCCGCCGCGTGCGCCTTCGCCCTGCGGAATCCACCACAGGCGGAACAGGCCGAGCACATGGTCGATGCGCACCGCGCCCGCGTGCGAGAACATGTTGTGCACCATTTCGCGGTACACGCCATAACCGGTTTTGGCGAGATAGTTCGGATTGAACGGCGGCTGGCCCCAGTCTTGGCCCTGCTGGTTGTAGAAGTCCGGCGGGCAGCCAACGGTGACGCTGCCGACGGCGAAGCGTTCCGGATTCCACCACACGTCGGCGCCCAGCGAGTGCACGCCCACAGCCATGTCTTGCATGAGGCCCAATGCCATGCCGCTTTCGCGTGCGGCGGTCTGCGCGGCGGTCACCTGTTCGTCGGCGATCCACTGCAGCCAGCATTCGAATTCGACCATGTCGGCATGATCGCGCATGAGTTCGGCCACTTCCGGCGAATCACGGTTCGTCTCCGCGAACCATGTGCCCTCCCATGGGGCGCCCCACATCTGGAAGGCCACCGACCACGCGGCGAATGCGCGCAGATCCGGGCCGGCCGCCTCCTTGAACGCTTCGAATGCGGCCTGACGCTCGGCGGAACGCGGCACCTTAAACACGAGCTGCAGCGCCTGGCGCTTGTGCCACCACGCGGAGTTGATGTCGAGTTCGTCGGCATTGTCGTTGGCGGGAGCGACTTCGGCGTGCAAGCGCTCGACTTCGGCCAACGCGGCCTTGTCAAGCCCCGCATATTCCTCGATATCCTGCGGGCGAATGTAGGTGACGTTCATGAATCGGCGCGATTCCGGCAGGTACGGCGACGGTTCGAGCGGCTCGACCGGCGCGGTTGCGTGGATCGGGTTGATGAGCATGAAATCGGCATGCGACTTTTCGGCGGCGTCGGTGAGCAGCAGCTTCAGATCGCCGTAGTCGCCCACGCCCCACGATTCGGCGGAGCGGATGGAATACATTTGCGCCATCCAACCCCAACGCTGCTTTTCGGCAACCGCAGGCGGCAGCGGTACGCGTGCCGGGGCGCAGATCAGTCGCGCCTCGCCGTGCAGCGGGCCCGCGTTGACGCGCAGCGTGTGGTAGCCGGCGGGAATGTCGTCCGGCAGGGTGAGCGTGAGCGAGCCGTCGGTCTGCGGGGCCAAATACATGCACAGGTTGCCCTCATACCGCGTGCCGTCCTCAAGCAACAGGCGTAGCGTCACGTCGTGGCCCTTCGCGCGGATCGGCGTGGTCGCTTCCTTGCCGATGAACTTCACGATGGTCGGTTCCACAAGGGTGTCTGCGATGCGCTGCTTGGTGAGTTCGTACGATGCCGCGATCGCTTCATCGCTGGATGCGTCCACGCCGAGCGCCGCAAGTACGGAGACGAGCACTTCGTCGCGGATTTCCACGTAGGTGCCGAGCTGGTCGATATACGACGTTGAGATGCCGTTGAGTTTGGCGAGCTGAATAAGCGGTCGTGCGATGCGTTCCGCGCTTTCGGTTTGCTGGGTTGCCGTCATAGGTTCCTTCTTTCCGGGGCCGTTGCTGGCCGGTGATGCTGCATTGCCGCGCGATTGGCGCGCTTCGGTGCGTATGTCAACCGTTCTGCTATATACTGTAGCATATGATGACATCGTTTTCAATAGGCGTGTTATTGGGTGTAAACGTTGAAGTATTGCGATTTCTTAACTACTTTATGGACGTTAGATAGTGAAAATGCTTTTTCTGTTTGCTTATCGTTTGCAAGGTGTTTGAAAGTGGATATGACTGCTGTCCTACCGTCGTTGCCACCGCTGTTTCCGAAGTGCGATGGCGTTGCCGATCCATGGGCGCACGCGGCTGGCGTGAACGGCCGTCGAAGCATGGTCGTCGACTTGCCTCGCACCGATCCCGAAGGTTGGGATGCCGATCGCATGCCGGAAGTGCCAATTGCGCAAACGGTTGTTTGGGAAACGCATGTCGGCGATTTCAGCAACGATCCCGCGGGAGGATTCCCCGAATCCCATCGTGGAAAATATTGCGTTCACCGACCTGGGAACGACGTTGGACGGTCATCCTGATTTTCCGACGGGATTGTCGTATCTCAAAAAGCTTGGCATTACCGCGGTGCAGCTGATGCCGATCTACGATTTCGGTTCCGTCGACGAAACGATCTGCAGCCGATACAACTGGGGTTACGATCCCGTCAATTACAACGTTCCTGAAGGATCGTACTCCACGAATCCGTATGACGGGTCCGTGCGCATCCGCGAGGTCAAGCAGATGGTGCAGGCGTTGCATAATGCCGGCATCAAAGTGATTATGGACGTGGTCTACAATCACATGTTCTCGCCCGACAACTGGTTCGAGCGCATCGTGCCCGAATACTTCCTGCGCCGCAAGCCGAACGGGGCGTTGTCGAACGGCTCCGGATGCGGATGCGATATGGCCACGGAACGTGCGATGTTCCGCCGTTTTGTGGTGGAATCCGTGGCGTATTGGGCGAGGGAATACCATCTTGACGGCTTCCGATTCGACCTGATGGGCCTGATCGACGTCGACACCATGAACGCCGTGCGCGCCGCTTTGGACGAAATCCCCGACCGTGGGCCGAGCATTCTTATGTATGGCGAACCGTGGTCGGCCAGCGCTACCGCGGCTTTGCCGGGCACCGTGCTTGCCGACAAGGCCGGATTGCCGCAGCTTGATAATCGCATCGGGCATTTTTGCGACACCACGCGAGACGCCATCAAGGGGCATGTGTTCTTCTCGGACCGTCCCGGATACGTTAACGGGGGTATGCATGAGAATGCGGCCTCCGTGCGCGACGCGGTGAACGCCTGGCGTGCCAGCAAACAGCCGGAAGGTGTTGCGGGTCAAGTGATCCAGTATGTTTCCGCGCATGACGATCTGACCTTGTGGGACAAGCTTTGCGCAAGTCTTGCCGCGAAATCGCTGGGCAGCGCCGTTAGTGAAGGCGACAACGAGAATTCCGTGGACGTGCCGAAGGCGTTGTATGACGCCGATCTTTCGGAAGCTGGGCTCGCCTCGGCCGGTTCCGCGATTGCCGGGGCCATGGCCACGGTGATGGATGCGAATCGTATGGCGGCGGGCATTGTGCTCACTTCCGCGGGCATTCCGTTCATGCTGTCTGGCGAGGAGTTCGCGCGTACGAAATACGGCAATTCCGATTCGTACGATTCGGCGCGCGAGCTGAATTGGCTTGATTGGACTCGTGCCTGGCGCATGCGCGATCTGGTGGAGTATTACACGAAACTGATCGCCTTGCGTAAGAGCTCGGCGGAATGGTTTGACGGCGATCGTGTGATCGTCAGCGTGGAAGGCGACGAACTGGTGTTCCGGGTCGGCGACTACTTGGTGGCGGTGAATCCGGGACGTCATATTGGCGCGATTGACGTTGCCTCGACTGCGGTTGCGCCGGTTTCGGAGTCGTCTCGCGTGTGGTGCGGCATGGGTTCGTCCACAAACGCATCCGCGGCGTGCATCAGTGCGGGAGATGGCGATTATTTGATCGTGCCACCGCATACGTTTGCAATCTGGCGGTTGCGGTAACCTCGTGCATAACGCATGTAACGCATTGGTTTGCAAGGGCAGCGGCTGCAAAGTGGCAATCGCCGCCGCCGGTAAAGCGGCGACGATGCCGATGAAAGGACCTGCTATGGAAAACGTGACGCATACCCCTAAATACGAGGTTGTGTTCTTCGATCTGTATGGAACGCTTATTGACATACGTACCGACGAACAGTGCGACGCGGCCTGGCAGGCCTTGTATGACACCGCTTGCGAGCTTGGAGCGCAATACGATTCGGTTGAGGCACTGCGTGAACGTTTCGAAAAACTTGAGGCGCGCGAAATGCTGCATCAGTCGAATCATGCCATCGTTCGCAATGGGTGGGACGAGTTCGACGTGCTGCCGGTGTACCGCTCGCTGCTCATGAATCGTAACGACGAGGCGGAACGGTTGCTGGCGTTGCCGCAGGCCGCTCAAAAGGCCGCGTGGGCGTTCCGTCAGGGTAGCACCAGCATGATCCGCCTGTATCCGGGTGCGCTGGAAATGATCGAAAAACTGCAGGAAGCCGGCATTGTCGTGGCGCTGCTCAGCAACGCGCAATCCTGCTATACCCGTGCCGAGTTGGAAATGACGGGACTTGCCAGCGTGCTTGACGACGTGATCATCTCCAGCGAGGAAAAGATTCGCAAGCCCGCGCGCGATTTGTATATGCTGGCGCTCGACCGTGAATTCGTTACCGCCAAGCATGCGCTGATGGTGGGCAATGACGAGAAGAACGATATTGTCGGTGCGCGTTCGGCGGGCATCGACGGCGTGTATTTCCGCACGGAGATTTCGCCGGCCGACGATCCGGATGCGTCGAGTTATGCGGTGCGTTCGTTTAAGGGTGCCGATTATGAAGGATTGCTGGATTACGTGCTGAACGCCTGATCTTTCGCATTGCGTGCGTACTGCTCGTGTATTGCGGGGCGTGCGTTGCGTTGCGCGTATTGCGCGGCGTGCGCCACGTTTACGGGGGTCACCTTTCGTAAAGCGTGTAAGGTATGTTGCATACATTTGCAGCATACGTTCGCAGGATTTTTGCAACAATGGCAAGATGATGCGAGTAAAGCTACGTGAAAGCACGAAAGACATAGTGTGAAACAATCGCGTGAAACATGTCGCACAGGGGTTACGTGAAAAACATATTGCGCGGAATGCTGTGCAAGCGCGTGAGACGCGAAGCTCCGCATATGGCAGCGATGCCGCAACGCGATACCGCGGCGTAATGTCGTGACGTGGCACAGTGTGCGCAGACGATTACGTGCGCGCATGATTGCTTGCGCGATGGAATCGAGGAAAACTCGAGGAGGACTTATGGAAGGCTACACCGAAAACGGCGCCGGAACCGACGTCACCGACCAGATCGGCTTTGCGGGCATGCGCCGCAAGAAAAAGCAGCGCCGCGGATTGAGCGTATTCCAGCTCAAGGTAATCGGCGCGGTGGCGCTGGTGCTTTCCGCCGGCAGTACCACGCTGGTGCCACTGATTTTCGGATCCGACACGAGCAACATGACGTCGCTTACGGCCATGGTGCTATGCGAAGTGGTGTCGTGGTTCGCCGCGCCGATCTACGCGTGGCTGCTGGTGCAAGGCTTCCAGCAGACGCGCAATCGCGTGGCATACGGCGTGCGGCTGCTGTTGTTGGCACTAATCGCCGAAGTGCCGTACGATCTCGCCACTTCGGGCAAGCCGTTCGATTTCGGCTCGCAGAATCCGGTGTTCGGCCTGTTCATCGCCTTCGCCATGCTCGCAGCAATGAAATGGGTGGCGCAGCGCTACCAAGGTGCCATGCTCGTGATCTCCGACATTGTGCTGGTAGTGGTTGCCGTATTGTGGGATCTGCTGTTGCGTGTCGGACTGCGCCAGCATCTGATGAGCCTGGGTGCGGTGACGCTTGGTTTCGTGCTGATTTTCTGGCTGATGCGCTCGCGTGAAAACACCATGATGTTCACGGCCGGTCTGTTCGGTGCGGTGATGATGATTGCGCCTGGCGTCGGTGTTGCATTCGTGCACTACTACAATGGCAAACTCGGATACAAACATTCATGGACTAAGTGGATGTTCTATGCCTTCTATCCGGTAATTTTGCTGATTTGCGCGGCTGTCGCATGAAATTTGATCATATTGCGAGAGTTTTGACAACGTTCGCACTATAATGAAAACAGATTGAGAGAGCGTCGTCGCTCCAAATACCCCCCGTTCCACTGTTGGCAGGAGTGCGATGATGCTGTGAGCTGCAAAGGGGCTGACATGGACAAGGCTGGCATTCGTGAGGTGGCCAAGGCCGCAGGAGTGTCGATTTCGACGGTTTCGCGCGCGTTCACGCGTCCGGAGCTCGTTTCCGAGCGTACCAGGCGCAAGGTGCTCGACGTCGCGGACCGGTTGGATTTTAATATCTCCCGTTCCGCGACGTCACTGAAGTCAGGGCAAACGTACCGTGTCGCCATGCTGATGAATGAGGAAATCACCAGCTGGTTCAATATGGAAGTATTCGCTGGAATCAATTCCGTCATGCATGATGCCGGATACGACATCTCTCTGTTCCAGCATGTCGATACCGGTGAGAACAGGCGTGACTTCTTTACGAATCTTCCGGTGCGACGCAACGTCGACGCCGTGTTCGTAACGTCGTTCGGCGTCGAGCCGGAGGAAATCCAGCAGCTGCAGCGTATTCATGTGCCGATCATCGGCATCAACACGCCATCGCAGGAAGGCTTCGACGCAACGATCTCCATCGACGATGAAGACGGCATGTTCTCGTCCGCGCAGCATCTGATCAATCTTGGGCACAAAAACATTGTGTACGTGTGCTCCGATGCAGTCGATTCGATCAATTCGTCGATCGACGCGCGCGGGCAGGGCTTCATTCGCGCATGCAAGACCATGGAGGGCACGCACGATTTCAAGTGGCGCGTGCTTTCCGTGCCGCGCGGCAAAACGTTCGCCGATTCGGCGTTGACCGCGCTGCTTGCGTTGGATGAGTTCCCCGACGGCATTTGCTGCCAGACCGATATGATGGCGATTCCGCTCGTGCTGCGCCTTGACCGGTATGGGCATCGCACGCCGCGCGACTATTCGATCATCGGCTTCGACGATTCCGCATATGCCGACACCGTGAACCTGACGACCATGCGTCAGGATCCGTTCGCCATGGGGCGTGCCGCAGCGCGGAAGGCCGTGAAGCTGATTGCGGGGGAGACTCTCGAAAATCCGTATGAGGTGGTGCGTGCCCAGCTTGTGCTCCGCGGCACCGACTCCGTCTACGGCGGAGATCGCTGATTTTTCTGCCACTCTTCTTCATGCCTCCGTACTTGCCGTTTTAATTCACACCGACAATACGGGGGTATTTTGCACATACTGCCAGCTGCCGCCGTCTGCACAACGCTGCTGGTGGTGTCTGCACAAGTTCCGTTGCGTGTCTTGGGCGTCGTAGACGACGGTGACTCGCTTTTTGCCGACCGCGTCGAGGTGCGATCCGGAGTGGATTTTCCGGTTTCGCTCGGGTACTTGCCGTCTTCGTAGGATGCGGGGCTTGCAACCATCATCATAGTTCATTTCGCAACCTTGGTTGTCACGGCTCGCTCCCTTACGCGCCCTTGTCTCATATGTAGCTGTTGGAGAGTGTGCGAGCCCTGAAAATTTATCCCTGTGGTCGGAGGTTTTGCCGCCTGTTGCGAGGTTATGAGATTTCCATGGTTGATTTGTGATTGTTGATTGTAACGAGTATGGCTGGCACGGCTGTGGCGGCGCGGGCGCATCGTGAAAGCCGATCGCGTGGCTGCCGGGCGCCACTCGTCCGGCAGGCGGGCGTAGTTTCTCTTCTTCCTTCTCGTATTCTGCCGGTCTTGCGACGCTGCGATGTGCGGGAATGTACTATCGCAACTATCGCAATTATCGCAAGATGAAGAAAGTGCGATGGTAGGGGAGAGATGAAGAAATCGGACATTTCCAATATTTCGAATGCTGAAAGTGCCGAACGCGCTGAAGAAAGTGTGCGATCGAGTGTGCAGCCGAGCGGGAAATTCGGCGGGAAAGCGGATCGACTGTTTGGCGCGGATCCTGCGGGACTCGACGAATCCGCGCGAGGCATTGCGGTGCTGGTGATCGTCGGCGTGGCAGTAGGACTGCTGTCAGGCATGTTCGGCATCGGCGGCGGCACCGTGATCGTGCCCGCGCTGGTATGGCTCGGACTGACACAACGCAATGCGGCGGCGACGTCAATGCTTGCGATCGTACCGACCTCGATTTCCGGCGTCATTTCTTACGCGACTTGCGGAAACGTGGACTGGCTCGCCGCGCTGCTGCTGTTTTGCGGCATGTTTGTGGGCGGGCAGATTGGCAGCTGGCTGCTTTCGCGTTTGCCGGAACTTGTGCTGCGATGGATTTTCGTAGTGTTTCTCGTGTTTGTGGTGGTGAACCAGATAAGTTTTGTGCCGTCGCGCGACCAGCACATTGCGATGAGTGCGCTGACCGGAGTTTGCCTGGTGCTGCTGGGCGTGGTGATTGGCATATTGGCGGGACTGCTGGGGATTGGCGGCGGGGCGCTCGCCGTGCCCGCGCTATCGATGCTGTTCGGCGCTTCCGATCTGATTGCGCGAGGCACGTCGCTGCTGGCCATGTTTCCGAACTCGATCACGACGAGCGTGGCAAACCTGAAACGAAGGCTGGTACATGTGAAGGCCGCGCTGATTATTGGCTTGGTGGCTGCCGTTACCGCGCCATTCGGTACGTGGATGGCGGGCGCGGTCTCGCCCCGTGTCGGATCGATTCTGTTCGCCTGCTACCTGTGCGTGCTCCTGATTCGCAGCCTCTTCGTAGCCGTCAAGGCCACTCGTTCCGCCCCGCGCCTCTTCCTGACGCGCCGCACCCCTGCCTGACGCGCCGCACCCCTGCCTGACGCGCCGCGCCTCTTCCTGACCGTTTGCCCTTCATGCGACAAAAGCATGAGTCATAATTCAGTATTTAGGGGGTATTGGGAATGATGGTTGACGGAAAGAGGATTTGAGATAAGTGTTCACTTTGTGAAGACGAGAGTTCACGTTTCGTTCGTCCAAAACGCCTCGGAAGTTGGTTTGCGAAACCTGGCGTGGAGATTGCAATACAGCACAGGCTGAAGAAAGAAGAAAAAGATGAGCAATCGAAAGGCTCTCAAAGGAGCGATTGCGGCAATCGCTTCCGTTGCAACGCTCGGCGCGCTTGCGGCACCGGCCAGTACACCACCCCGGCCGTGCTCGAATCGCACTCCACCGAGCGTGGCTGCTACGGCCCGCAAGGCAAGACCGACGGCAGCTCCAACGACGCGCTCAAGCGCTGCCTCGCCAACCAGCTCAAGGAAAACGGCGGCATCGGTTCCATTTCCGAGCAGCTGCTCGATACCCGCGCTGACGTGACCATCGGCGGTGGTTCCAAGTACTTCCGCCAGACCGTGCAGGGCGGCGAATACGCTGGCAAGACCGTGTGGGAGCAGGCCAAGGAAATGGGCTACCAGACCGTCGAGAACGATCCGGCCGCAATCGCGATGATCGTCAAGACCGCCAAGATCAGCCGCTGAAAATCTGAAGAGACCTGAAAATCTGAAGAGACCTGAAGATCGCAGCTGAAGATCATAACTGAAGATCGCAAATAAGATCCGGATCGCACGCATTGCAGTGTGGTCCGGATCTTTTGCTTCATCGCACGATTCAGGTTTGGTGACTTCACGATTTGTGGTCTGACCTCACGATTTCATTTTTTAAGCCTTTTTCCGAATCGTGAGGTCGCCAAATCGAAATCGTGAGGTCAATGCAGACAGGGCGGGCCGCAAATCCAAAATGAGATGGGTCATTCAACGCAACAAGCGTTGTGAGACAATATCCTTCGAGATGTCTATCTCGCAAACCGGGAGATTATCTCTCGACATCCAAAGTATTATCAACAAAGTATTACCAGCAAAGGAGCATTCGTGCGTATTTACAATCTGACGGATAATGACGATGCCGCGATTGTCGCGCAGCAGGGCATTTTCCAGGTCATGGAGTGGAAGCGCGATTTTTCCGTGACGTACGGCAGCGCCATGGACGCCTACTATGCGTCCGAAATGAACGTGCGCCGCCGTCAACTGGTCTGCAATCTCAATGGCAAGACCGGCGCGGTTGTGCAGGCGGGCGCCATGCAGTGGACCGTCGGCCATGTCGAAGTGACGACCGGTGTGAAGGGCGTTGGCGATTTCATCGGCAAGCTGGCGCGTGGCGCGGTCACCAACGAGTCCGCGGTCAAGCCGGAATACGTGGGCAATGGCGTGGTTGTGCTCGAACCGACCTACCGTCATGTGCTGCTGCTCGATCCGAGCCAGATGGGCGGCGCCATCACCGTGAACGACGGCCTGTTCTACGCTTGCGAAACCACGATTCAGCAGCATGCGGTTATGGTTTCGCGTCCGAGCGCGATGGTGGCCGGCGGCGAGGGCCTGTTCAACCTGTCGCTGATGGGCCAGGGAACGGTTGCGTTGGAGTCGCCGGTGCCCGCTTCCGAAATCGTGACCGTCGATTTGGAGAACGACGAGCTGAAGGTGGACGGCAATTTCGCGATCGCGTGGACGAACGGCCTGCAGTTCACGGTCGAGCGTTCCACGAAGACGCTGATCGGTTCGGCTGCGAGCGGCGAGGGCTTGGTCAACGTGTATCGCGGTACGGGTCGTGTGCTTCTCGCGCCGGTCGCCGCCAATCTGGCTAATCCGAACGCGGGTTCCGGTGCGGCCTGATTTGGCCGGTTGATTGCAGTTAATGGCGATTCGTCAACGAAAGGCAGTTGAAACGTTGACGGATTGCGTTCGCGCCCTGCCGATGGTGAGACGGCAGGTTTTGTTGAGATTGCGATTTTCGGCTGCTTTTCAATGGTGATCGCGCCTTGAAGTCGTGTCTTGAGATTGCGTCTGAAGTTGCGCTTGAGATTGTGTCTGATAAAAAGTTGAGCGAAGGGAGCTCAACTTTTTTGTAGATTTGGGAATAATCGCTTGCGATTCAAAGTTGAGTGGTGTAGGCTCAAGTTTTGGAAAGTCCGGGAGGCGGCAAACCGAAACTCGGGCGAAAGAACGAATAGAACAGAAAACGCATAGCGAACCTATCTACAAAGGAGACAAGTTATGGGACGCGCAGTTGGCATCGATCTGGGTACTACTAATTCCTGCATCGCAACTCTTGAAGGTGGCCAGCCCACCGTTATCGTGAACGCTGAAGGCGCTCGCACCACGCCGTCCGTCGTGGCATTCAGCAAGTCCGGCGAGATCCTCGTCGGCGAAGTCGCCAAGCGTCAGGCCGTGACCAACGTCGACCGCACCATCAGCTCCGTCAAGCGCCACATGGGCACCGACTGGACCGTTGAAATCGACGGCAAGAAGTGGACTCCGCAGGAGATCTCCGCACAGGTGCTGATGAAGCTGAAGCGCGACGCCGAAGCCTATCTCGGCGAACCGGTCACCGACGCCGTGATCACCTGCCCGGCATACTTCAACGACGCTCAGCGTCAGGCCACCAAGGACGCCGGCACCATCGCAGGCCTGAACGTGCTGCGTATCATCAACGAGCCGACCGCAGCCGCACTGGCCTACGGCCTCGAAAAGGGCAAGGAAGACGAAACCATCCTGGTCTTCGACCTCGGTGGCGGCACCTTCGATGTGTCCCTGCTGGAGATCGGCAAGGACGACGACGGCTTCTCCACCATTCAGGTGCAGGCCACCAACGGCGACAACCACCTGGGCGGCGACGATTGGGATCAGAAGATCATCGACTGGCTCGTCGGCGAAGTCAAGAACAAGTACGGCATCGACCTGAGCAAGGACAAGATCGCCCTGCAGCGCCTGAAGGAAGCCGCAGAGCAGGCCAAGAAGGAGCTGAGCTCCTCCTCGAGCACCTCCATCTCCATGCAGTACCTGGCCATGACCCCTGACGGCACTCCGGTGCACCTGGACGAAACCCTGACCCGCGCACACTTCGAGAGCATGACCTCCGACCTGCTGGGCCGCTGCCGCACCCCGTTCAACAACGTGCTGCACGACGCTGGCATCGGTGTTTCCGACATCGACCATGTGGTGCTCGTCGGCGGTTCCACTCGTATGCCGGCCGTCAAGGAGCTCGTCAAGGAGCTTACCGGCGGTAAGGAAGCCAACCAGTCCGTGAACCCGGATGAAGTCGTGGCCGTCGGCGCAGCCGTGCAGTCCGGCGTCATCAAGGGCGACCGCAAGGACGTGCTGCTCATCGACGTGACCCCGCTGTCCCTCGGCATCGAGACCAAGGGTGGCATCATGACCAAGCTCATCGACCGCAACACCGCCATTCCGACCAAGCGTTCCGAGGTCTTCTCCACCGCTGAAGACAACCAGCCGTCCGTGCTCATCCAGGTCTATCAGGGCGAGCGTGAGTTCGCTCGCGACAACAAGCCGCTGGGCACCTTCGAGCTGACCGGCATCGCTCCGGCTCCGCGTGGCGTTCCGCAGATCGAGGTCACCTTCGATATCGACGCCAACGGCATCGTGCACGTGTCCGCCAAGGACAAGGGCACCGGCAAGGAACAGTCCATGACCATCACCGGCGGTTCCGGCCTGGGCAAGGACGAAATCGACCGCATGGTCAAGGAAGCCGAAGCTCACGAAGCCGAAGACAAGAAGCGCAAGGAAGACGCCGAAACCCGCAACCAGGCCGAATCCTTCGCCTATCAGACCGAGAAGCTCGTCAACGACAATAAAGACAAGCTCTCCGACGATGTGGCCAAGGAAGTCACCGATAAGGTCAACGAGCTCAAGGAAGCCCTGAAGGGTGAGGACATTGAGAAGATCAAGTCCGCCCAGAGCGAGCTGATGACCTCCGCCCAGAAGATCGGCCAGGCCCTCTACGCACAGCAGGGTGCCGCCGATGCCGCAGGCGCCGCAGGTGCCGCCGGTTCCGCTCCCGCTGACGACGACGTGGTTGACGCCGAAGTCGTGGACGATGACGACAAGGACAACAAGTAATCATGTCCGACTTCAACAAGGACGAATATCTGAACGACCTGCCCGACATGGACAACCTGTCCGGGCAGGCCGGCCCTGCAGCCGGTGCATCGCAGGAATCGCAGAATAATGGCGATTCTGCAGCAAGTGCAACTTCCGATTCTGCAGATTCTGCAGCAACTGCAGCGAACGCAGCATCTTCCGAATCGCAAGAAAACGGCGATGCTGCGGATGGTGCGACGCAAGATGGTGAAGATACGCTGACTCCGCTTGGCCAGGCCAAGAAGGAAGCGGCGGAATACTTGGAAGCCCTTCAGCGCGAGCGTGCGGAATTCATCAACTTCCGCAATCGTTCGCAGAAGGAGCAGGAACGCTTCCGCCAGCACGGCATCATCGACGTGCTGACCGCACTGCTGCCGGCACTTGATGACATCGATCGCATTCGCGAACACAGCGAAATGGACGAATCCTTCAAAGCCGTTTCCGCCAAAATCGACAAGGCGTTCGAAAAGTTCGGCGTCGAGAAGTTCGGCGAAAAAGGCGAGGATTTCGACCCGACCAAGCATGACGCGATCCTGCACAAGCCGGATCCGCAGGCCGAGAAGGAAACCGTCGACACCGTGGTGGAAGCCGGCTACCGCATCGGCGACCGCGTGATTCGCGCGGCTCGCGTGGTCGTGGCGTCCCCGCAGAGCTAGCGCAGTGACAGCGATTTCAACAACAACAGGCATTTGACATCAGCAACCTCGTGAAAGGAGGCACATCATGGCTGAGAATGAATGGCTGAGCAAGGATTTCTACAAGGTCCTCGGTGTCTCCAAAGACGCCACGGACGATGAGATTACCAAAGCGTACCGCAAGCTGGCGCGCAAGTACCATCCTGATCTGAACAAGACCAAGGAAGCGGAGGAAAAGTTCAAAGACATCTCCGAAGCGTACGACGTGCTCAGCAACAAAGACAACCGCCAGAAGTACGACGCCATCCGCCAGTTCGGCATGGGCGGCGCGCGCTTCGCCGGCGGCTCCGGTGCGGGCGGATTCGACGCGGGGGCATTCTCCGACATTTTCGGCTCGATGTTCGGCGGTGGCGCTGGCGCTGGAGCGTATGGCACGGGCGGCAACGGCTCGCGCATCCGCTTCCAGACCGGTGGCGGCAATCCGAATATCAACGATATTTTCTCGATGTTCGGTGGCGGCGCTGGTGGCCCTGCCGGGGCTGGCAACCCCTACGGGGGCAGCTACGAGCAGGCTGCGCAGCCGGAAGATGGCGAAGACCGCAATTCCAAGATCAATCTGACTTTCCGCCAGTCGGTCAAGGGGGCAACGGTTTCACTGTCTGCCGACGGAAAAAAGTTCAAGACGCATGTTCCAGCGGGCGTGCGTGACGGGCAGAAAATCCGTATTCCAGGCAAGGGCAAGCCGGGTCGTAACGGCGGAAAAAACGGCGATCTGTACCTGCAGATCAACGTTGCCGAAGATCCGAAATTCAGCCTGCGCAAGCGTGACATCATCATGGATCTGCCAATCACCGTCGGTCAGGCTGTGGCGGGCGCGAAAGTGACCGCACAGGATATCGACGGCAACGAAGTCACCTTCAAAGTGCCGGCAGGCTCGTCCAGCGGCACCGAAGTGCGCATCTCCGGCAGGGGCGTGGCCAACAGGCAGGGCGACGGCGATCTGATCGGGCGTGTGCAAATCCGCATTCCCGACAAGCCGAGCCTGAAAGTCAAGCATGCGGCGAAGGAATTCGACAAGGAGTGCGGCGATTTCGCTGACGAACTTGCCAAGGAGCGCTGATTGCCATGGCACGCGCATCCCGGACCTCCCAAGCCCGTGCGGCGCGGCAGGCCAAAATGCTGTACGACATGTGCGCAATGGCGATCGTGGCCGGCAGGGCCGATCTGGACGGGGCGGACGAAGTTGGTTTCGACATCGAACTGCCGATGTTCACGGTCGGTCGCGCCGGCGAACTCGCCAACGTGCATCCGCAGACGCTCCGCCAATACGATCGTTTGGGGCTGGTGGTGCCGCAACGCACGGACGGTGGCGCTCGCCGGTATTCGCTGCGAGACATCTCGCGCCTTGCGAAAGCGCAGCAGCTGAGTCAGGAAGAAGGCATCAACCTGGCTGGCATCGCGCGGATCCTTTCCTTGGAAGAGGAGAACCGCGAGCTGCGCCGGCAAGTCGAGCGATTGCGCCGGCCGGCCGGTTCCAGCGTGTTCGCGGCCGATGCGGACGGTGGCATTGTGGAAATCGAACGTTCCCGCCGCGCTCGCATGTGGCGTCGGCAGATTCAGGTCGACGCCCGTCAGCTGCCGTCGCGCGAGTCCGTGGAGGCCGCGCGTGTCGCGGCTGATGCGTACGACACGCGCGGTGGGGGTGTCGCAGGCGAAAACGAGGGGATTGAGAGGGGTAAACCCGTTTCTCAGCCGATTTCCAGGTCTATCGTGCTTTGGGGGATTGACTGATTTTCAGAAAACATTGAAAAAAAATTCAAAAACAGGCATATCTTGCAACAGATGTGCCTGTTTTGTTATATAGTTTTACCAAATGCATTGCTTCCTGCGACGATGTCGTCGTTGTGGGAAATAATGTTGAGTATCCGCGTTCTAACTGTCACTCTTCCGGTCGTCAAGGTGCTTCGGTGAAAGATGGTTCTCTTTGCCCATGAATAATCATGGAGGAGGGGGTAAGATATGCGGCGAGAACAGGAAAGGTTAGGAGCGTACAGTGCCAAGAGTTGCGTTCACAGCTAAGACCCGCAAGTATCTCGGGTCTCTGGATGCCGTGGAATCGGTCACCCAGTATCGTATTTGTTACTCCAAGGAGTTTCGCGATGATTGCATGCGCAGGTATGCCGAAGGTGGCTCGCCTGCCGCGATTTTCCGCGAGGCCGGGCTTGATCCGAAGATCATCGGATACAAGCGCGTGGAACGTTGCATCGCTCGCTGGAAGGCGGAAGATGCGGAAAAGGCCGCTGAAACCGCTGTGGAAAACAGTGAAAATCAGGGAGAGTAAATTTCAAATCTCCCGATACAAGTGAAATTTTCGAATTTCATGGATTATAGCGATGGGGGTTGCCGATAATTCGTGAAAAAAATCGGATGATTTTGCGAATACGTAGGCGTGAAGTATTGCGTCGATATGGGAAGCGCTCGGAGGGAGGACCGTCCGGGCGCTTTTCGTTTGCCTCGCTTGTATGCCTGTTTGTTGTCTGCCGTTTTGCCGCAACTCGCGAATGCTGCCGTCTTGCCGCTCTGCTGAAATGGCAGTGGAAGTCGCGATGGACGGCGCTGTCCGGGAATCCGGTGCTCCGCGTCCGACGGTCGTAAGGAAGGAACATCATGACCGAGACGAACCTGATGATCAAGGCCGTGTTTTGGGATATGGACGGCACGCTGATCGATTCCGAACCGTATTGGCATGAGGGTGAGATGAAAATCGCAGCCGCGCATGGCGGATATTGGGATGAGGAGCTCGCCTGGCAGGGTTCGGGCACGCCGGTTCCGGATGTGGCCCGTCGCATGGTGGAGCATGGTTGCCAGCTGTCGATTGAAGAGATCGGCCAGGGCATGATCGATTACGTCGCCCAAAAGGAATTCGAGCGCATTCCGTGGATCGAAGGCGTGGAAGACGTGCTTGTCGCGCTGCGTGACGCTGGCGTTCCTTCGATGCTGGTCACCACGTCGCCGCGTCATCTTGCGGAGAATCTGGTTGCCCAAGCGCCGGCTGGCGCGTTTGCGGGCTACGTGTGCGGCGATGATGATGTTGAGAAGAAGCCGTCTCCGGCACCGTACTTGGAGGCGGGTCGTCGCCTGGGCATCGCTCCGGAAGATATGAAGTACTGCATTGCGATTGAGGATTCCATGTCGGGCCTGCGTTCGGCCGTCGCCTCCGGCGCGACGACGATCGGCCAGACCGGGTTCATGCAGATCGACAATTCCAACGGCCCGCAGTTCGCCTCGATCAAGGGCTACGAGGGCATCGATGCGGCCTCGCTTGACGCATTCGTACGTCAGCGCACGTCTCAAGCCTAAATTTGCGCCCTATCTCGCTTATATATGGCAGGTGCTTTGGTGTAAACCCTACTTAGGGTGCACCCTATATGCGGTTTGCGCAAGGATGTCTGCCATATATAAGCGAGATGGCTCACGTCAAACTCCGAAATCTGCCATATATAAGGCAGATATATGAGTTCGGGGGTGTTTGGCGAGGATTGGCTGGTTGGTGACCGGCATGTATGGGTCATGCATGGGTAAAGAAAAAGCCCGCTGCGGTGGAATGAATGCAGCGGGCTTAGTGGAGCCGACGGTAGTCGAAACCGCGACCTCTTCGATGCGAACGAAGCGCTCTACCAACTGAGCTACGGCCCCATGTCTTAAGACAACTCTCGTGATTCTAGTACGAGGTCTGTACTAATGCAATTCCCGATGGTCGCGTGTTGCCATGATTGCTATGAAAAGCATACGAAAATGGCGTCTTCCGAATAATCGAAAGACGCCATTTTTACCAAGAAAAGGAGAGAAACGAAAGATCAGGCTTCTGCGGTTTCGGTAGAAGCTTTCTTCTTACCGAACTTAGCCTTAAGCAGACCGACGATCGTAGGAATCAGCGACAGCACGAGAATCGCAATGATGACCAGCTCGAAATGCTTCTGTACGGCCGGAATGCCGCCGAAGAAGTAGCCGAGCAGCGTGAACAGGGTGGACCAGCACAGGCCGCCGAGCACGGAGAACGGGGTGAAACGGCTCCAACGCATGCCGGAAATGCCGGAAATGAACGGCATGAACGTGCGTATGAACGGGAAGAAACGGCCGAGGAACACGGCGAGCGGGCCCCACTTTTCGATCATGCCTTCGGTTTTGGCGAGGCGTTCGGGGGTCATAGCCTTGACTCTGCCGGATTCGATGATGCGACGGCCGAAGAAGTGGCCGATCCAGTAGTTGCACTGGTCGCCGATGATCGGAGCGCACCAGACCACGGGCAGCAGCGCGAACAGCGGTAGTGCGGAAACGCCGGTCTGGGCGTCGGGCGCGGCGAAGAAGCCGGCGGCGAACAGCAGGGAGTCGCCCGGCAGGAACGGGAAAAACACGACGCCGGTTTCGACGAACACAATCAGGAAGATGAAACCAAGCGTGGGGGCAACGCCCATGGAGATCCAGCTGGCGATCGCCGTGCGCGGATCCTTGAGCAGATTAATGAAGAAGTTGATAATTCCCATGAAATGCTCTCTGTGAGTACCTTACATCTAAACGTCCAAAATTAAGTGGTTCAGGTTGCCTTGTGTGGGTTGGCCTTGCGGAACCAATGTCAGCCTACCAGCGACCCTCTAATGCGGCGCTTAGTAATGCCCGACGGTTGGCAAATCTGCACAAACGGACGCAAAGTGCCAACTGCGGTGGGTGATTTTGGTTCGGGGGTGTTTGGTGTTTGGTGTTTGGCTGTTTGGCTTTAGAGTGTGCGATATATCCGGTATGTCGCATATCGCTCATTGTGATTTGGCGTTGTGACCTCACGATTTTGGTTTTTTTGGGGGCCTCATGATTTTGATTTGGTGACCTCACGATTTGAAAAAGGCGGCGAAAAACGGAATCGTGAGGTCAACAAATCAAATAGTGGGGCCGCTGAACACGAATCGCGCATGTTGACGGTACGAAAGTGTGTTTCGATGGCGCGGAAGATAGAGTGGAAACCGCGGTAAGGCAATGCGAGAGCGGTTGGGGCAATGCAAGACTAGGCGAATACGGCAAATACAAGGGAGTGTGAATCGTGGCGGAAAATCTTGCGCAATCGGTTGATGGGAATCTGAATCGGCAATCGCGGGCGCTGCTCGAAGCGTTGCATGCGGCGACCGGAAAATTCTCCATGTTCGGTCATCAAAACGAAACCAGCAATGTGATTACCTCCGATACGGATTCCGACGTGCATGCCGTGACCGGCACATATCCGGCGGTCTGGGGCAATGATTCGGGCGCTGCCGGCACGGGCGCATATGGCACTCCGCTGCCGGAATCGCCGTATGCGCGCGATTTCAACGCTTTCGCGCGCAACAGCTTCATACGCAGGCCGATTCGCTGCCACGTATGTGCACGAGGTAAGTACGTGTGCGCGGTGTAAGCATGCGTTTGCGGGCGGATTCTTCCAGTCGGTGGAGGAATCTGCCCGCTTTTAGTCTTGTAAGCGGGCGGATTCTTCCAGTCACTGGAAGAATCAGGACGTTTTTAAGCCTGTTGGCGTCCGGATTGTTCCAATGTCTGGATGTTTTGGGACGTTACTGGGGCTGTAAGCGGGGTGATTGTTCCAGTGGGTGGGGGAATCACCCCGCTGAGGGTCTGTTTTGTGTCCGGATTGTTCCAGCGATTGGGGGTTTAGGACGCGGGGAGGGCTGTTTTCCTTTGCGTTGGATAGGCTGAAGGCATGGAACGCATGAATGAGACGTTGGACTTGAAACTGAATGAGTTGAGTGCGAATACGGCAGAAGTAACGGGAACTGCGGGAATGGTGAATACGGCGGAGATGGCAGAATCGCCGACAGCGGCGGAACAGTCTGGAACAGAACAGTCTGGTACGGGACTTGACGCCCTCGTGTGCGGAACCGACGTTCCGCAAGGCACGGTGGTGATGGCTGCCACGCCGATCGGCAACACGGCCGACGCCTCCGCACGCCTCATTGCGCTCCTGGAACGCGCCGACATCGTGGCCGCCGAAGACACCCGCCGTCTCTACGCGCTCGCCAACCGTCTCGGCGTGCACGTGAACGGCCGCGTGGTGGCCTACCACGATCACAACGAGCGAGACAAGTCCGACGGTCTGCTCGATCAGGTGGAAACCGGCGCTACCGTGCTGGTCGTGTCCGACGCGGGCATGCCGACCATCAACGATCCGGGCCTCGCGATCGTGCGTCGCGCCATCGAACGTGGTCTGCCCGTCACCTGCGCTCCCGGCCCGTCCGCAGTGCTGGACGCGCTGTGCCTTTCAGGACTGCCCACCGACCGCTTCTGCTATGAAGGATTCCTGCCGCGCAAGCATTCCGAACGCGTGCAATACCTGCGTACCCTGCGTTCTGAACGCCGCACCATCGTGTTTTACGAAACCCTGCATCGCATCGACGATTCCATGGCCGACCTGCTTGACGTGTTCGGTCCGAACCGCAAGATGGCGCTTTGCCGTGAACTTACCAAGGATTTTGAGCAGATCCGTCGCGGAACCATCGCGCAGATTCGCCAGAGCGTGATCGACGAGCCGCCGCGCGGCGAAATGGTGTTGGTCGTTGCCGGCGCTTCCGAAGAGGAGGCTGACGCTGCTGCCCCCGCATCGTTGAGCGTCGAAGACTTGGCGGTGCTGTCGATCGACCGTGCGCAGGAAGACAATCTGCGCATCAAAGACGCGATTTCGCAGGTCGTTGCCGAGCATCCCCTTGCGGACGGCTCGCTTGCCAATCGCAAGCAGGTCTACAATGCGGTTCTTGCGATGAAGCAGTGAGTCCATATTAGTTACCGTCCGGCGATTGCCTATCGTGCGATTGCCCGTCGCGCAAGTGTTAGCTGCATGCTTGCGATCCGCACGATTCCAACGATTCCAGCAGTATTTGCAGGGCGCGGGCCACGTCCGGCCCGCCGACTTGCGCAAGATAGTCCAACATCGCCGGTGTTGCGGAAGGATTGGCGACCAGCCATTTGCGCAGTTGCGGCGCGTATTCCGCGATATGCCATAGCACGTCCTGCGGTGTGTCCGGACTGCACGCCACCAGCGGCGTCAATGGAATTGGGGGAGACGGCGGATCCACCAGCGGTTTCGGCCGCGGTTTGGGCTGGTATGGCGGCGGTTCGCGGCGCGTCCGCTGTGCACGGTGTGCGAGATTCCGCGCATCCCGATGCGTCGCGCGATGCGTCCGTGGCCTGCGTTTTTCTTGGATTCCGAGCAGTCTGCGGAATTCGTTTGCTCTGTCGGCACCTATCCTGTCGGCGTGCGTCGCGCGCCGCGCCTTATGCCTGCTATGCGCTGCGCTCATATTCGTCGCTTCTTCCGTCGATCGCAAGAATGTAGTTGCGCGCCTGTGGCGCGTTGCGAATATGCTTCGTCTCCTGCATGATTTGCATGCAATCGTTGGAGCGGAAATGAAATTCCTGCATGAGCATGCAGATGATTTCGGAAACCAACGATTCGCTTTCGGGGGTGCAGTTCAATGCGAGATCGCATGCGGTGCGAACAGGCGTGGTCACGATGATCGGACCGACTTTGATGGTGTGTTCGTTTGGTGCGAGACGGTTGAAAACGTTGATTTTACGGCCGTAACGTAGCGCTCGATAGTGGGCTTTCGCGATAATGTCGATGGATTCGGGGAAGGTGCCGCCTAGCCAAACCCATGCGGCGGTGCGTGAACATGCCACGGACCGGCTCGGCAGCAATGTCGCGATGATGCAGGACCGCCCGTACAACGTGTCCGAATCGTGGCATGAATAGGCGTTCGCGCTGTCGAGCTTGCACAGCGCGCCGGATGAGGCCAGCAGGTTCAGGCACATCGGGCCCGGAAGGTCATCGTTGCCCAGAAGGGGTGGTGGAGTGTCCATGACGGTACCGTAGCGGATTCGAATTCCGTTGCGCCACCAGCCCCCGAAAATCTGTGGATATGTGGAAAATGATTGTTACGTAATGCAACAATGTGGATAGATCGGCAGATATGCAAATTATGATGCAAACTATTTCAAACGATTGAAATCGATGATCGCACGTCCATCCTCCAATAAAAATCCAACTACCGAAATACATGGAAAATGCGGGATATGGCGCTTTGTATAATCGGGCACCATGAGTCATATTTTGGTGAATGTTGCTTGGCCGTATGCTAACGGCCCCCGTCATATCGGTCACGTCGCCGGATTCGGCGTGCCCTCCGACGTATACGCGCGCTACGAGCGCATGAAGGGCAATGACGTGCTGATGGTGTCTGGCACCGACGAGCACGGCACCCCGATCCTGGTGGAAGCCGACAAGGAAGGCGTCAGCGCACAGGAGCTCGCCAACCGTTACAACCGTGTGATCGCCAAGGATCTGTGCGATCTCGGCCTGAGCTACGACCTGTTCACCCGCACCACCACCGGCAATCACGAGCAGGTGGTGCAGGAACTGTTCAAGCAGTGCCTCGCCAACGGCTACATTTATAAGGGCACCCAGAAGGTCGCCATCTCGCCGTCCACCGGCCGCACCCTGCCTGACCGTTACATCGAAGGCACCTGCCCGATCTGCGGTGCCGACGGTGCCCGCGGCGACCAGTGCGACGCCTGCGGCAACGAACTCGACCCGGACGAGCTCATCAATCCCGTTTCCAAAATCAACGGCGAAACCCCGCGCTTTGAGGAAACCGAACACTTCTTCCTCGACCTGCCGGCGCTCGCCGAAGCCAATCTCGCATGGCTGAAGACCCGCGAAGGCTGGCGTACCAACGTCATCAACTTCTCCATCGGCCTGTTCAAGGAAGTCAAGCCGCGTGCCATCACGCGTGACATCGACTGGGGCATTCCTGTTCCGGTTGCCGGCTGGATCGACAATCCGAACAAGAAGCTGTACGTGTGGTTTGACGCGGTGATCGGCTACTTGTCGGCATCCATCGAATGGGCTCGCCGCAAGGGCGATCCGGAAGCATGGCGCGCATGGTGGAATGATCCGGAAACCCCGGGCTACTACTTCATGGGCAAAGACAACATCACGTTCCACTCCCAGATCTGGCCGTCCGAAATGCTCGGCTACAACGGTCAGGGCTCCAAGGGCGGCGAAACCGGCAAGCTCGGTCCGCTGAACATGCCGGAGCAGGTCGTGGCTTCCGAATTCATGACCATGGAAGGCAAGAAGTTCTCGTCTTCGCGTGGCATCGTCATTTATGTGAAGGACATTCTCGCCCGCTACCCTGTGGATGCCGTGCGCTACTACATTTCCGTGGCCGGTCCGGAAAGCTCCGATTCCGACTTCACATGGGCTGAGTTCGTGCGCCACAACAACGAGGAGCTTGCCGCTTCCTGGGGCAACCTCGTCAACCGTGTGGCCAATCTGATGAACAAGAACTTCGGTGAGATTCCGGCGCTCGATGAGAGCGAAATGACCGATGAGGATCGCGCTCTGCTGAGCGAAACCAAGGCCGCGTTCGACACGGTCGGTTCGCTGATCGAGAACCATCGCCAGAAGAACGCGCTGAGCGAAGCCATGCGCGTGGTCGGCGACATCAACAAGTACATTTCCGCCACCGAACCGTGGAAGATCAAGGACAATCCGGCTCGCCTCGGCACCGTGCTGCATGTTGCCGCCCAGGCCGTGTCCGACGCGAACCACCTGCTGGCCCCGTTCCTGCCGCATTCCGCGCAGAAGGTGTGGGAGGCTCTCGGCGGCACAGGCACGTTCTCGCCGTTGCCACGCTTGGAAGAGGTCGAGGATCTCGACAAGCCGGGCTTCATGTATCCGATCATCACCGGCGACTACAAGCTGGGCGAAACCGTGCATCCGTGGGCTTCCGAGCCGATCGTGGCCGGCACTGCAGTGTCGAAGCCGCATCCGATTTTCGCGAAGATTCCGCCGGAGGCCGTTGAAGAGGAGCTCGCTCGCTTCGATTCGGAGCTGAAGGCTCGTCGTGAGGCCGAGGCGGCCCGTCTTGCCGCCGAAAAGGCCAAGCTGGAAGGCTGATTCGCTGATTCACCTGAGGATTCGGCTTGATTTGGCCTGATTTGCCGCTAAGGTGAGTTGTTCTGATTGCCGGTGCAAGGAATTACGAAGTTCTTGCACCGGCTTTTTATATCTGATTTTGCAAATCCGACTTGTAAATCTAATGCGCAATATTCGACTTTCTGTATACGATTTTACAAATCTATAGTGCAATCCGGATTGAATCGATTTCAAAATCCGTAACAATCGCTATTTCTCTTTGCCATTCCTCTCGTTACAATGGGGAAGTTGAGGGAAATGCGATGCTGCAGGGAGGCTCTTATGTTGGACGTCAAGCGAGTGCTGAAAGCCGCGCCTACGAAAATGCGTTCCCAAGAGCCGCTGCAGCAGTTGTGGACGCCTTGGGGCGAACAGATCGCCGGCGAATGGTTGTCTTCCAACGACGCCCACAAGGCGTTCTGCCCTGCAAAAGACGGCGAACGCAAACTGGAAAACGGCCGCACGCCAATCCTGAACGAGCATCCGCGCCCAACCATGGTGCGCGGCAATCACACCATGCTCAACGGATTCTGGGATTACGCGATCGTATCCATTCCCGAAAGCGGCAACGGCTCGAAATGGCGCAAATCCGCGGCTGTGCTCACCCGTGACGAAGCGGTGCAGGCAGTGAAGGAAGCGGCCATCCCCGAAACGTTCGACGGCAAGATTTTGGTGCCGTTCTCCCCGGAATCCGCGCTTTCCGGCGTGCATCAGACGATTTACCCAGACAATATGATCTGGTATCGCACGGTGGTGCATCCCGTGACGCTTGGGGGAGGGGAAGCGGTTCGGCAGATCGGCGATGCGAACCGCTTGATGCTGCATTTCGAAGCGGTCGATTACGTGTGCGCCTGCTTTATCAACGGGCAGTTTGCAGGGATGCATGTCGGGGGATATTTGCCGTTTGACGTCGATATTTCGGCATTCGTCGATCCCGATGATGCTTTCGAGATTGCGTTGTGCGTGTACGATCCGAACGATTCGGGCACGCAAATGCGCGGCAAGCAGAAAATCGAGCGCGAGGGGATTTGGTACACCGCGCAAAGCGGCATTTGGCAGAGCGTGTGGATGGAGATCGTGCCGGAAGCGTACGTGCAGACGCTTACGCTGAAGGGCGCCGCCGACGGCAGATTGTTTATTCGCGCAGAAATCGGCGGAGACAAGCCGAATGCCAAACTGCATATCGTCGTAGCCGATCCCGCGGACGGCACGATCGTCGCGGACGAACTGCTGCCGGCTGGCATGCGTAAGGTGCGCACGGAAATCGCAACGCGGGCCGAACACTTGTGGTCGCCGAACGATCCGTATTTGTATGACGTGACGGCGACGCTGGAATTTGGTGCGGCGAAATCGCAGGGAAAGCAGGAAAAGCTGCAGCAAGAATCGCAGGAAATTCAAGAGAAACCCGCGAAATCGCAGGAAAAGCAAGATATTGTGCGCTCGTATTGCGCGTTCCGCACGGTTGAGATTAAGCCTGATTTGAAGGGTATCGCGCGCTTCCATCTCAATGGCAAGCCGGTGTTCCTCAAGGGTGTGCTCGACCAGGGCTATTGGCCGGACGGCCTGCTGACCGCGCCGAGTGATGAAGCGCTGGTGCATGACATAACCGCCATGAAGGAATCCGGCTTTACTATGCTGCGCAAGCATATCAAAATCGAGTCGGCGCGCTGGTACTACCATTGCGACCGCCTCGGCATGCTGGTATGGCAGGACGCGGTGTCGGGTGGCGGCGAATACAACGCGTGGGTCACCAACCGCAAGCCGACGCTCATGCGTGCCACATGGAACAAGTACCGCGATGACACGGCGAAGCATTTCGCGGCGCTCGGTGCCGACGATTCGACGTACCGCCGCGACTGGTCGCGCACTTGCGATGCCATGGTGCACATGCTTGCCGGCCACCCGTCGATCGTCACGTGGGTGCTGTTCAACGAAGGGTGGGGGCAGTTCGACGCGTGCGATGCGGCGGAACGCATTCATGCGCTTGACCCGACGCGCCCGATCGACGCCACGAGTGGCTGGTACGACCAGCGTTGCGGCGATTTTCACAGCGTGCACAACTACTTCCGTCCGCTGGAAATCTACCCGGATAAGGGGCCGTTGCGTGGGTATGTGGCCGAATATGAAAAGCGGCATAAGCGGCGTCGTCGTGCCGCGCATTACGCGGTGTTGCCGGTTGCGCAGCATGGCGTTCGTGCGTTCGTGATTTCGGAATTCGGAGGATTGGCGCAGTTGGTTGCCGATCATGCTGCGGTTTCGCGCGCGTACGGCTACGGTGAATACGATTCGATTGAGGATTGGCGCACTGCCGTCCGTTCCGTGCTTGATTCGGCGGAATCGTTGGAATCACGCGGATTGGCGGGCTACGTGTATACGCAGGTTTCCGACGTCGAAGAAGAGCTCAACGGCCTCATGACCTACGATCGCCGCCTCAACAAATTCGCGCAATGATTCGCCGAGATTGAGTGCGGTCATGGCGGTCATGGAAGCGTTCTGCTTCTTGCGTTTCGGTGGCGCGTTCGGTACGTTGGGAACGGCGGCTATTATGGCGCCATCACAGCGAGCCACGGCGGAACGGAGCGAGGAGATGTGCGTTGCGTTTGCATTGGCCGCATTAACCGAGGGGGGTCTTGTGACCATGAATCATGTTCCGGAAGCGCCGCAGTCCGCAAGCGGCGATTATGCGTGGTTGGGAGCCGAGCCGGGTTCCGTAGCCGATCAGCTGTATATGTCGGCGGCCGACGAATGGAATCAGGCAATCAATTCGCGTTTTGTGAATGAATTGCTGGATGATACACTTCCAGAATCGATTTTGAAGTCTTATTTAATTCAGGATTTCAAGTTCTTTAATCAGGGCATCATGGCACATGCGATTGAACTTGCGCCGCGTCAGGAAACCAAAGATATGCTGGCGAAACAATCGCAATGGTTTGCTGACAATGAAGCAACATATTTTACCGGATTCCTTAAGGAATACGGAATTACTGACGAAGAATACAATAATTCCGAGCAGACTCCGGCAAATCGTGAATATTGCGAATATCTGACCAAGCTGGTTCAGGGAACTTGGGAAGAACTCATTACTGCGCTGTGCTGCATGGAATGGATTTATCTTGCCTGGGCCAAGCGCACCATCGACGCTGGCGTCGTTCAGCAGATTCCGGCGCACAAGGGTTGGGTTGATTTGCATGAGGGCGATTATTTCCGCGCCTGGACGGGCCGCCTGATCGCGCTCGTCAACGAGTATGCGTCGGTGGATGGCTCGGAGGCCGACGTGTTCCGCACCATCGTGCATCTCGAGCGTCGCTTCTTTGAGGATTCCTATCCGCAGCGGTGAGCGGTGAGCATGATATGAGGCAATGAGCGCCAATGCAAATTGGCGGTAACGCAATAACGCAAGCAGGGGGGATCCGCAGAATACGCGGACCCCCCGTAATTGTTGGGGCAACCGGCATGCCCCAACGTGTCAGATCAGCTCGATATCCACATCCAAGTGGAGCGGCTTATCGGCTGGAATGTGGTACTGCGGGTGCACCGGGCTCATCCAGGAATCGTCGCCGCCGACGCCCATTTGCGCGGCGAGCACGCGCAGGAACATGTGCTTCGGAGCGGGCAGTTCGTCCTGATGCTGGGCTTCTTCCAACATGAATGCGCTGTACGGCTGCAGGCTGAGCGCGAACGCTGATTCGCCGTGACGGCTCACACGCATGCCATGACCGGCATCATCCGTGATCTCAGCCCAACGCACATCCTCATGGTTGCCGGTTTCCTGCGGCATGAGGTACGGCGCATGATCGTCGTAAGCGTTGGTGTTCCAAATGCCCAGCTTGGCATGCTTGCGGTCGGCGTAGGTTTCGTCGGGTCCGGGGCCGTAGAAGCGCAGGTTGGAGTATTCGACCGGCAGCGTCCATTCCAAACCGAAAGCCGGAATGGTCGGGGCTTCCTGAGTTTCACCCGGATAGTCGACGCTCAAGTGCAGCTTGCCGGTGGTGTCTGCCACATACGTGATGGTGACGTGCGTGCGCTGCGGAGTGGCGAGCTCGTACTCGTATACGGCTTTCAGCGTATCGTCATTGACCTGTTCGATGGTGTTGTTGACGCACTTGGCGTAACGGCCTGCGCCGACCCACTGCGCGCGGTCGTAACCGTGGCCTGCACCGCGATCGTTGTCGGTCAGCGCGCGGAACGTGGTGAGCGTGGGCTTGCGCAGCACGAATTCACGGCCGTCAAGCGTGTACGAAACAATGCCGCCCTGCGTACGCGACAGCAGAATCTCACGACCGGATCCCTGCACGCCAGCATTCCAACGGCCAACGGTCACGATGCCGTCAACAGGCTTCGTCTCGCTGGCAGCAACCGGCTTGGAGCCTGCAACCACGGTCTGGCCGAACGACAGCTCGTAGCCCTTCGACGCCCACTCTTCCGCGGCGGCAAGGCGTTGGCTCACTTCGAGCGTGAGCTCGTTGGCTTGGCCTCGGTAGGCCTCCAACGGCCATTCAATATCGAAGTGCTTGGTTTCGCCAGCCGGCACATCAAAACGCTGTTCGGCCTGCCATACCGGCTCGCCATCCGCAAGCACGCGCGTAACGAACACATAGTCGGCGGTGGAAACGAACAGATTGTCATTCGCGATCTCAACGCCGGTTTCACCCGGCACAATGCGCACGTTGGCATACAGCTGCTTGACGTCTTGCGCCTTTGGCGACGGCGTGCGATCGGCGAACACAATACCGTCTCCGGCAAACTCGTAATCGCTCGGACGATCGCCGAAATCGCCGCCGTAGCAGAGACGTTCATCGCCATCGGGCAAGCGCACAAGAATCGCCTGATCAATGAAATCCCAAATAAATCCGCCCTGATATTGCGGATAGCGTTCCAAAGCCGTGTATTCGTCCATGTTGCCGACGGAATTGCCCATGGCGTGCATGTATTCGCAGGAAATATACGGTTTCTTCGGGTTGGACTTGAGGTATTCCTCGATTTCGTCGGCGTGCGCGTACATGCGGCTTTCGATGTCGGTCACGTCGTCATACTTGCGATTGTGGGTCACGCCCTCGTAGTGCACTGGTCGGTTCGGGTCGAGTTCGTGCACGTGGACGCTCATCGCGCGGAACACGTCTCCCGCATACGATTCGTTGCCAAGCGACCAGATGACTACGGAAGCATGGTTGTAGTCGCGCTTCATCATGCTGTTCACACGGTCCACGCACGCGCCCTCCCATTCGGGCTTGCTGCCCGGAACGGCGGAATCCTCGGTGACCACGTCTCCCGGCAGGCACCAGCTGCCGTGCGTTTCAAGATTGGTTTCGTCGATCAGGTAGATGCCGTATTCGTCGCACAGGTCGTACCAGTATTCCTGGTTGGGGTAGTGCGAGGTGCGGATGGCGTTGATGTTGTGCCTCTTGCAGAACGTGATGTCGTCGATCATGTCTTGCCTGGTGATGGCGCGGCCGCGCTTCGCGTCGAATTCGTGGCGGTCGGCGCCCTTGAAGACCACGCGCTTGCCGTTGAGCTTCATGATGCCGTCTTCGATGCGGAAGCGACGGAAGCCGACGCGCTGCGTTGCGGTTTCAACGATCGCGCCATCATGGCCGATCACCACAACTTGCAGTTCGTACAGTGCCGGGCTCTCGGCGCTCCACGGCTTGACGTCCAACGAGCCGGAAACGATGCCGGTTTCGTCGGATGCGGCCAATGCGGTTTCCCACACCACATTGCCACTCAAATCCTTCAGCGTCGCCGACACGGTGGCGGCATTCTTCGCATTGCGCACCGCGAGTAGCGCGTCGAGCGAACCGGTGGCGGTTTCCGGATTCCAATCCGCTTCGACCTTCATATCTTCAATGTGCACATGCGGCTGTGCGGCGAGTTCCACGGAACGGAACAGGCCGTGCAAACGCCAGTAATCCTGATCTTCCAGCCAGGATGCGCTTGCGTATTCGTAGCAGGCGACGGCCACGACGTTTTCGCCGTCGTGCAGCGCTTCGGTGATGTCGAATTCGTTCGGGGTGTAGCCGTCTTCGCCGTAGCCGACGAACACGCCGTTGACCCACACGTAGATCGCGGTGGCCATGCCGTGGAACGTGATGCTGACGGTGCCGCCATTTTGACGGGCCGTATCAAGACGCTCGGCGACGGTGAACGTGCGGCGATACAGTGCCACATGGTTGGTTTCGGGAACGTTCGGCTCCTGCGGATTCTCATGGCCGTCCCACGGGTACTGAATATTCACGTACTTGTGGTTCATGTATCCCGCGTTCTGCAGGTGGGAGGGCACGTCGATGCGGCCGAAAGCGGAATCGTCGAAATCCTCGGCTGCGAACGGCTCTTCCTCAAGATCGATGTCGGAGGCCTGCACCATTTCCACGCGCCATTCGCCGTCGAGGCTTTGCTTCAAATCGCTCGGCTCGCCGATCGCGGGAATGTGAGAAAAGGTTACGTGATTGGAATGTGCCGGCGTGCGATTCACTGCGAACACCGTGGGGTCGGTGAGCCACGCGGCGGATGCGGTGGTGATCTTATCTGCCATGATTTCCTCGTTTCCGAAACATAACTTCGTTGTTGATGTAGGTTTAGTTGGTGTGTACTTTTGTGTACTCAGAGTAATAAACTCTTTTACTAGCATGGTAAACGTTGTTTACTTAAATTGCAAATCTGCGTGTTGCTTTATTTGCAACTGAATTTACTTATATGGCGATAGGTGACGGCAAATGGCGGTAGTAATCATGATTGCAGATGTCAGTATTTGATAATCGTAAGAACTGCGATTGCGACACGCCGTTTGGGGGCTTTGTTTACTAAGGAATTTTACTTTTGATAGTAAACAACGTATACTCAATTTTCGAGGTCAACGGGTGATCTCATCAAAATCTTCTAAGGAGAAGAGATAATGAGCAATACGACCACTACTGCGAACGGCACGGCTCGTTGCGGAAAGCTCGGCCAGCGCGTAGCGTACGCGTGCGGCAACCTTGGCCAGTCCGCGTTCTATAACGCACTGAGCACCTACTTCGTCGTCTATGTGACGAGCTCCTTGTTCGCTGGTGTCGATAAAGGCGTCGCCACCAAGCTGATCGGCATCATCACCGGCCTGGTCGTGGTGATCCGTATCGCGGAGATCTTCATCGACCCGCTGCTGGGCAACATCATCGACAACACCACCACCAAGTGGGGCCGTTTCCGCCCATGGCAGTTCCTCGCCGGCGCGATTTCGTCCGTGCTGATCGTGCTAGTGTACACCGGCCTGTTCGGCTTGGTGAACGTGAACACCACGTGGTTCATCGTACTGTTCGTCATCACCTTCGTCGTGCTCGACGTGTTCTACTCCCTGCGTGACATCTCCTACTGGGGTATGATCCCTGCATTGAGTTCCGACTCCCACGAGCGCTCCACCTACACCGCACTCGGCTCCTTCACCGGCTCCATCGGCTACAACGGCATCACCGTCGTGGTCATCCCGATCGTCACCTACTTCAGCTGGGTGTTCACCGGCAAGTACGTCGAAAGCCAGTCCGGCTGGACCTGCTTCGGTATTATCGTCGGCCTGCTCGGCCTCTTGACCGCATGGACCGTTGCCTTCGGCACCAAGGAGAACGAGAGCGCCCTGCGCTCCAAGGCCCAGAAGAACGGCAACCCGATCGAAGCCTTCAAGGCCATCTTCCAGAACGACCAGCTGCTGTGGGTTGCCTTGAGCTACCTGCTGTACGCCATCGCCAACGTGGCCACCACCGGCGTGCTGATCTTCCTGTTCAAGTTCATCCTCGACAACCAGGCCGCATACTCCCTCACCGGCGTGATCGCACTGGTCGCAGGCTTGGTTATGGCTCCGCTGTACCCGATCCTGAACAAGCGCATTCCGCGCCGTTACCTGTACATCGGTGGCATGATCTCCATGATCGCCGGCTATGTGATGCTCGGCATCTTCTCCGACAACATCATCATGGTGTTCGTGGCTCTGGTGCTTTTCTACGTGCCGGGTACCCTCATTCAGATGACCGCCATCCTGTCGCTGACCGACTCCATCGAATACGGCCAGCTCAAGAACGGCAAGCGCAACGAGGCCGTCACCCTGTCCGTCCGCCCGATGCTCGACAAGATCGGTGGCGCCATGTCCAACGGCATCGTCGGCATCATCGCCGTGGCCGCTGGCATGACCGGCAATGCGACCGCAGCCGACATGACCGCATCCAACATCCACATCTTCAAGATCTGCGCCTTCTACATTCCGCTCGTGCTCATCATCCTGAGCCTGATCGTGTTTCTGTTCAAGGTGAAGATCACTGAGAAGATGCACGATGAGATCGTCAAGGAGCTCGAAGTGAAGCTCGCCAACGGTGAGATCGAAGCCGACGACGCTCAGACCGTGGAAGCCGTCGAGGCGGTTGCCGTGGCTGAAACCGCTGGAACTGCTGGAACCGCGACTCCGGCGGGCCAACCTGAATCCCGATAACTGAACTTCCCCTTCCTTTCCGACAACCAGGGCCGCCTGAAGCACTCCATCCGCTGCAGGCGGCCTTTCATTCTTTTCGTCTCCATGCCTCTCATCCCGTCCGGGTTTCTCCACTCACTGGAACAATCTGGACGATAAAAGGCCTGTCAGCGGGAGGATTCCTCCGCTCACTGGAGGTTTTTGGACAGTACGGGGGTATTTTGCGGTCCGGATTCTTCCAGCGACTGGAGGAATATGGATGCTTGGAGAGTTGCAGACGGGGCGATTCTTCCGGTGGCTGGAGGTTTTTGGACGTTAGCAGGTCTGTTAGCGGGTAGCTTCCTCCACCGACTGGAGGTTTTGGGTCGCGCTAAGGCGTCCGGAGCTATGCTTCGCCGATGAGGGAGCCGCGTTCGTGGATCGTCGGTACCAGTGTGCGGATCACGATGGTGGCCTGTCCGCGCAGGGTGAGATCCTCGCCTTGCCTGCAACGGTGAATTTGCGGCGCCTCCTGATAATCCGTGGTCACGGTGCGGCTGATTTCGTTTTCCATCGCGTCGATGAATTGAGTATTGACGATTTCCGGCGCACCATATACCGAAATGTCGCGCAGATCCAACAATCCTGCCGGTATGGCCATGACGCGCCCGAGCAACGCGCCCGCTTCGGTGAGAATATGCGTACGCGCGGCGGGATCCTGCGAGATGCGTTGCTGCAACCTGTCACCGGAAACGAATGATTCGAGACATCCCTGTTTGCCGCATTCGCAGATTGGCCCGTTCGGGTCGACCACCACGTGTGCGATTTCTCCGGCAGTGAAGGAACTTCCTTCGATGATGACGTCGTTGAGGCATAATGCCGCGCCGACGCCCCGCCCGATGGAGATGAGCATGGAATTGGGGGAGCAGTCGCCGAAGAATCGTTCCGCCACAAGTGCCGCATTGGTGTCGTTGCCTACGATCACGGGCACTCCGGTGGCGTTTTCCACTTCGGTTTTCAGCGGCAGTTCGCTCCACCCCAAGTGCACGGATTTGCGCACCACGCCGTTGGGTTCCACAATGCCGGTCACCGCGATGCCGATGCCAAGGGTCGGCAGTGGCGTTGAGCTGATGAGCTGCCTGCAGAGGTCGATCACGTCATTGACGCTGCAGCCATGGTCGACGGGAAGCTCGGTGCGGTCCACGATTCTGCCGGAAAGATCCGCCAGCGCTCCTTTGACGAGCATCGGATTCGACAGGTCGACGGAGACGATTCGCCAGAAATCGGTGTCGATGGCGAGCACTTGTGAACGTTTACCGCGCCCTTCGCGATTGTCGGGGCCGAGTTCGCGCAGAATGCGATTGTCGACCATTTCGCCGGTCACTTCGCTGGTGGTGAAGCGCGAAAGTCCGATGAGTTTGCCGATATTGGCTCGCGACATTTGCGTTGCGGGGAAAAGCTGCTCGAATGCGGCGGTGATATTGCTGATTCGAATGTCGGAAGGTGATGCCTTTGCTTGGGTACCGCTCACGATGTCCTCGCTTTCTTGTGTGGAGCCGATACATATTGTAGTTTGTGGCGATACAAGTGCGTTATGTAATTTTTATTGGCAATAAAGATTACTAAACAAGAGTATACGGCATTTTTCCTCGAATTGCGATTGCTTTACGATTGTTACTAAATGGCGGAATTTCAGCTTTTTTGTGGAATAGCAATCGCGTGCCGGATTTAAATGTAAGGAAACTTGACAAAAAAGGATTACGTAGGTATGCTGTGACTATCCGGTGCAAGGAGGTGCCGGAATAATCTCACGAAGGAGAGAGATATGCGATCCCACACTCAGCGTTTGATGGTTTGCGCAGCTTCTTTCGCGGCTCTGTGCATGGGTCTTGCAGGATGCGGTTCCAATACGGCCAGCACCGGCGGGGATTCCGGGGAGGTCGTCAACCTCACGTACATGCACCGTCTTCCGGATTCCGAAGGCATGACCTTGGTCAAAGACATTGTTGCCAAGTGGAACAAGGATCATCCGAACATTCAGGTCAAGGCCACCAAGTTCGATGGTGCCGCACAAGATATGATCAAGAAGCTGGAAACCGACGTCAAGGCCGGCAATGCTCCGGATCTTGCACAGGTCGGCTACGCCGAAGTGCCTGAGGTGTTCACCAAGGGCTTGCTCGAAGACGTGACCGAAGAGGCCGCGAAGTACAAAAGCGACTTCGCCGAAGGCCCATATTCCATGATGCAGGTTGATGGCAAGACCTACGGCCTGCCGCAAGATACCGGCCCGCTTGTGTACTTCTACAACCAGAAGGCTTTCGATGAGCTGGGCATCAAGGTTCCCAAAACCAAGGATGAGCTGATCGAAGCGGCAAAGACCGCGGCCGCGTCCGGCAAGTACATCATGGATTACGAAGCCGATGAGGCCGGCAACATCTTCGCAGGTTTGGCAAATGCTTCCGACCCGTGGTACACCGTCAAGAATGACGCTTGGGTGGTCAACACCAACGGCAGCGGTTCGCAGGCTTTTGCTGAAACCTTCCAGGAACTGATCGACAACAAGGCCACGCTGACCAACCCGCGTTGGGTGCCGTCGTTCGACGCATCCCTGCAGGATGGCACGCTGATCGGCAACATCGGCGCCGCTTGGGAGGCTCCGCTATTCAAGGACTCCGCAGGAGACACCGGCAAGGGTGACTGGCGTGTCACCCAGATCGGTGACTGGTTCGGCAATGGCACCAGCACCGGCCCTGACGGTGGTTCCGGCGTCGCAGTGCTCAAGGGTTGTGAGCACAAGGCCGAAGCCATGGAATTCCTCGACTGGTTCAACACTCAGGTTGAGGATCTGACCTCCCAAGGTCTGATTGTGGCCGCCAGCACCGAAACCGCGAAGACCCCTGAATCCTGGAACGAATTCTACGGCGGCCAAGACGTGATGAAGGAATTCGCTACTGCCAACGACAACATGGTCGCATTCAACTACATGCCGGGCTACTCCGCGGTCTCCGCAGCTATGCAGGAAGCCGCCGACAAGGCAGCCGACGGTTCCGGCAAGGTGGCGGACGTGTTCCCTGTGGCACAGCAGACCTCCATCGACACCCTCAAGAACTACGGCCTGTCCGTAGCGAAGTGATCGACGTATGGAACCAGGGATCACCCGCTCTGATTCCATAACCCCTCCAACGACGGTGTGGAGCCAACGCAACACACGGCTCCACACCGTTCCTTATGAAAATATTCCTTGTGAATATTCCCTATGAATCGATCTAGCTGATTCGACGGAGCGGCTGAAACCGGCACTCCTCTCCCGTGATGACGATTTGGATACGGCGATTCGAACTGTGAAAGATGCCATCAACGATGAATGGCATCCGATGCGAAAGATAGGTACATCATGACTGCAACAACGCAAGCGGCGAAACCAAAGCGCACTGATGCGCAACGCCGCGAGAATCGAACAGGATGGGCGTTCATGGCGCCATTCGGCATACTGTTCGCCATTGTATTCATCATCCCGATTTTCTATGCCATCTATTCCAGCTTCTTCCGTCAGGTCACCGAGGGCGGCGGCGCGTACGGCGGCGGCGAATTGGTGAATAAATTCGTAGGATTCCAGAATTTCGAGTACGTGCTTACGTCCGGCAATTTTTGGTCCGGTGTGGGCAGGGTGCTGATTTACACCCTCATTCAGGTGCCGCTGATGATCATCATCGCGTTGGCTTTGGCGATGGTCATCGATTCGTTCGTGGTCAAGCACATCACGGGTTTCCGTCTCGGCTACTTCCTGCCGTACGCCATTCCAGGTGTGGTCGCATCCATCATTTGGGTGTACCTGTATAACGGTCAGATTTCGCCGATCGTCAAAGGTCTTGCGGCCATCGGAATAAACGTTGATTTCTTCAGCAAGAACGTTGTGCTCGCTTCCATGGCAAACATCACCACATGGACGTTCACCGGCTACAACATGCTGATTTTCTTGGCAGCACTGCAGGCGATTCCGCACGAACTGTACGAAGCCGCACGCATTGATGGCGCAAGTGGATGGCAGATCTCCATGCGCATCAAACTGCCGAACGTGCGTTCCGCGGCGCTGCTGTCCATGTTGCTGTCCATCGTCGGCACAATCCAGCTATTCAACGAACCGCAGATCATGCAGACCGCCGATCCGGGCATCTCCAAAACCTATACGCCAATGATGATGGCCATGAACACTTCCCAAGGCACGCTGACTCCGGGCGGTGACGGACCCGCATCGGCGGTCGCCATCGTCATGGCACTGATCGCAGGCGTTCTCGCCATGATCTACGCACTGGTCGAGAGGAAGGCGAACGAACAATGAGCAACGCAGTCGCAGCAAGAAAAGACGAACGCGCCCGCAGAAAAGCGGAACGCATGATGGAAAAGCAACGCGAAGCGGCCGAACACGATCTGCCGCGCTCCATGCGCCCATCGCCGATCACCAAAACCATTACCGTGATCGTGCTCGTCGTAGCGCTGATCTACTTCCTCTTCCCAATCTATTGGGCCATCATCGCATCCACCAAAACACCATCGCAGCTGACCAGCAGCAACGGATTGTGGTTCGCCGTCGGACTTGACCAGATTCCCGACGCCATCGCAACCAACTATTCGAAGCTTATGGGGTGGACCCGTGGCCAATTCTGGCGTTGGGTGCTGAATTCCCTGATCTACTCCGGGGTTTCCGCACTGATCGGCACCATCATTTCGGTGATGGCAGGCTATGCCACCGCAAAATTCAACTTCCGTGGCAAGGCCATCGCCATCGGCGTGGTCATGGGATGCATGCTGATGCCGGTCGCACTGCTCACCATTCCGCAGTACTCCATCTTCCACGCACTGCACCTGACCAACACCATGCTGGCGATCATCATCCCGTGCTGCGTTTCGCCATTCGGCTTCTTCCTCGGACGCGTGTACGCGCAAACCTCCGTACCGAACGAACTGCTGGAAGCGGCCCGCATCGACGGCGCCGGTGAAGCGAGAATCTTCTTCACCATCGTGCTCCGACTGCTCGCCCCAGCCATGGTGACCATCTTCCTGTTCCTCTTCGTAGGAACGTGGAACAACTTCCTGCTGCCGTTGATGATGGTTTCCTCCGACACCCTCAAGCCGGTCACGCTCGGCCTGTATGGCATGGTATCGCTCGCAACCTTCAACGATCGTGGATCGCTGATGATGGGCGCACTGCTCGGCGTACTGCCGGTGATCGTGCTCTTCCTCGGCTTGCAGCGCTACTGGCAGGCCGGTCTTGCGGCAGGCGCGGTCAAGGGTTGACGGGCATCCATCCAACTCCATGCGTGGCATGCAAACGCCACGCATGGAGTTGGATCAACAGAACAACCGTAATCCGGGCCCCACTATTTCAGGCAGGTACATGCAATGAACGCAAGACTGCACCATAACGGCCGTTCGCAAGGATGCGTCGGCATCGACATCGGCGGAACGAAAATCGAAGGCGTGCTGCTCGACGCAACAGACCGCGTCATCGACGTCTGCCGTATGCCATCGCACTCCGGTGAAAGCAATGTCGTAACCGACATCGTGCGCGTCGCCCGCATACTGTCCAACGAAGCGCTGCCCATCGGCATTGGCATTCCAGGGCAGGTGAACTGCGCGACCGGGCAAGTGAGCAACGTCGTCAATCTTGATATTGAAACGTTGGAACTTGGCGAACGCGTCAGCGCAATCATGCACGCTCCGGTGCACGTGGAAAACGATGTGAACGCGGCTGCGGTCGGAGCCGCGGAATTCGTGGAACAAGTCGACGGCAACGCAACCGTCGTATTCCTCAACTTCGGCACGGGACTGGCCGCAGGACTCGTGCGCGGCGGGCAAGCCGAACACGGGTACAGCGGATCCATCGGCGAAATCGGGCACCTACCCATCGACCCCAACGGATTCGAATGCCCATGCGGGCAGCGTGGATGCTTGGAAACCGTGGCATCCGGCGGGGCCGTGGCAAAACTTTGGCCCTCCGCAAACCCGCCCATGCCTGATCTCATCCGCAAAGCGCGGCAAGGAGACGGGCATGCCAACGACGTGCTCACCATGGTGGCCCACGCCATGGGCGACACCATCCAAATCGTCGCGCAAGCCTACGATCCGCAACGCATCATCATTGGCGGAGGCATGGCGAAAACCGGTGACGCACTCATCGAAGTCATCCAAGCCGAACTGAGCCGCAGAGCCGAAGGATGCCGATTCCTGACCACACTCGACATCGCATCGAACATCAGAATCGCAGCCATTGACCAACCAATCGGCGCAATCGGCGCGGCGCTCGCGGCAAAACGAGCGCAACCGCAATCGTGAATGCGTGATACTTCAGGCAGACTGGAACAAGCGCAACAATTCCGGAAATCCAGATCCGGCAATCCCGGCAATCCCGGCAATCCGAGAATCACAATCGAGAATTGAAATCGATAATCGACAATCGAAAGGCGAATCGATGGCAAGCGAGAACACCCGCAAATGGGCGATCATTCCCGAACCGAACAGCATGACGGTCGGCGAAGGCACGGTGCTGTTGCCCTATGCGGGGCGCGTGAACGAATCCATTGCGATTGGCGATGGCGATTTCCTGCTTGCGCATCAGCTTGTTGCCGACATACGTTCCGCGACAGGCACTGATTGGGATATTGCGACGGGCGATATGTGGTCGGGCTTCATCAGATTGCGTATTGCGGATTCGCGGGATTTCGATTCGCAGGATGGCGGTACCGCCGGCGCATACACGCTGACTATCAACACTGACGGCATTACGATTACCGGTTGCGATTTCGAGGGTGTGCGCAACGGCGTGCAGACCCTGCGTCAACTCATACGGCAAAACGGTGCCGTACTGCCGGAACTGCAGATTGCAGATGCCCCCGCATGCCAAATCAGGGGATATTATTTGGACGCGACGCGCGGCCGCGTGCCAACGCTCGCATGGCTCAAACAGTGGGCCGACAAACTCTGCCTCTACAAATACAACCAATTGCAGCTGTACATCGAGCATACGTTCGCATTCGACGGTATGAGCGAAACATGGCGCGGATCAAGCCCGCTCACGCCGGCAGACACACTCGAATTCGACCAATACTGCGCGAACCTTGGCATCGAACTCGTGCCGTCAGTCTCCACATTCGGACACCAATATGTGGCGATGCGCACGCAGGAACTGCGCGAACTCGGCGAATTCCCCGAAGACGCAGACCGGCCGTTCAGCTTCATCGAACGCATGAGGCACCACACGCTCAACGTCGCCGACGATCGAGCCTTCGCATTCTCTGCGCAACTGGTCGACTCGTATCTGCAACTTTTCCGTTCGAAGCGATTCAACATCTGCGCCGACGAAACCTTCGACCTCGGCAAAGGCAAGTCGAAGCAGGAAGCGCAACGCGTGGGCGTCGCAGCGCTGTACGCAACATACGTGGGCAAACTCTGCGAACACCTGTCTAAGCAGGGCCGCGAACCCATGTTCTGGGGAGATATCGCCATCGAAATGCCGGAAATTCTCGAAACTCTGCCGAACAATGTCACCCTGCTGAACTGGCAGTACGAACCGGAAGCAACCGACGAAAAAATCCAACTCGTGGCGCAAGCCGGAGCCAAACAAATCGTATGCCCGGCCGTATGGGGGTGGAATGCGCTGCTCCCGCGCATCGACGATGCGTGGAACAACATCGCACGCATCGCACGCTACGGCCTCGACTGTGGTGCGGAAGGCATGCTCGTCACCGATTGGGGCGATTTTGGGCATGTCAACGATCCGCGCATGGCCGTGCCCGGCATGATATTCGGTGCGCAATATGCGTGGAATCCTGCCGGAGATACTGCTGAAGATGATTTGCTTGAGCGTATTTCGCGCGTCGAATATGGCGATTGCAGCGCACGATTCGTTGCATTGCTTCGTAACGCTTCCGCGCAAGCCGTATTCACTTGGCGTGAGCTTGTGGAATATCTCGAATTGGATGACGGCACGGGAAACTGCAATACCGATGTTGCGCAAACCATTCCCTGCCTGGCCGATCGCTTGGTTGATCATTTATCTGACTGTGGAAACGCAATGACTGTGCGTGAAGCACGCAATCGCATGATGCGCAATATGGCAACGACAATCGAACGAATTCCGCAAGCCAATCGTGCATTGCAACAATGCATGGTCGACATCGCGCCGATTGCGGCACATATGGGAAATCCGGGCATTACTGCTGCCGTACGCATCGCCATGGAAGGGCAGCTGCTGCTCAATCGAGTGGGATTCGCGCTCGCCGAAGCACATGACGTGCGTGATGCGCATGACGCTGGCGATTGGCGGCCTTCCGATTATCGTGCGCTGGCGCGCGAGCTCGAATGCTGGTGCGAGGCCTATGCGAAGGAATGGAACGCGACAAGCCAACCGTCGGAACTGCATCGCATTCAGGAAACCGTGTGGAAAGCAGCCGACGAGCTTCGCCGAATCAGCAAATAAATCATCAAACAAATCCTCAAGAAATCAGCAAAACGAAAAACGTCAATCCAATGCCAATGAAAGGAACATCATGACCGAAGTCATCATCGTGAAAAACGAGCGCGAAGCAGGCGATATTTACGGCCGTTCAGTCGCCGATCTCATCAAAACCAAGCCGAATGCGGTGCTGGGACTGGCAACCGGATCCAGTCCGCTCGCCGCATACCAGTCGCTCGCACGCATTGTGCACAGCGAGCATATTGACGTATCGCAGGTGCGTGGTTTCGCATTGGACGAATATTTGGGATTGCCGCTTGATCACCCGCAGTCATATCATTCCACCATTCACCGCACGGTCGTGGAACCGCTTGGACTGAACCCTGATTTGGTGCACGTGCCTGGTGACGTGCTCGACGGGGCGCCGCTGAGCGACGGCGAACGCATTGCGGCTGCCGGCCCTGCCTACGATAAGGCAATCGAAGAGGCCGGTGGCATAGATGTGCAGATTCTGGGCATTGGCACGGATGGGCATGTGGGCTTCAATGAGCCGGGATCGTCGCTTGCTTCCGGCACGCGCGTCAAAACGTTGGTTGAGCAGACGCGCATCGATAACGCCCGATTCTTTGACGACGACATCGACAAGGTGCCCACGCATTGCATCACGCAGGGTATCGGCACGATTCTCAAAGCCCGCCACTTGGTGCTGCTTGCCTTCGGTTCGGGCAAGGCCGAGGCTGTGGCCGAAACGGTGGAGGGCGGTGTGAGTGCGTTCTGCCCGGCGTCCGCGCTGCAAATGCATCCGCACGCCACCATCATTGTGGACGAGGAGGCCGCGAGCCGCCTGCGTCACAAGGACTACTACCGTTACGCCTACGCCCACAAGCCCGCCTGGCAGCACATCTGATTGCTGCTCCGCAGTCGGTGTCCGCTAGCGTCCGGATTCTTCCACTCGCTGGAACATTCTGGACGTTTTTCGGCCTCCCAGCGGGAGGATTCCTCCACTCGCTGGAAGGTTTTGGGCAGTACGGGGGTATTTGGCAGTCCAGATTCCTCCACTGACTGGAGGAATTGGGACTCTAAGGTGGCTGTTAGCGGGAGGATTTCTCCACTGACTGGAAGGATTGGGTTGCTGATGGGCTTGTCAGCGGGGTAATTCTTCCACTGAATGGAAGAATTGGATGCTAATTGAGGAAAATGGCTGTGAGTGAATTGGAAGGTATGAAGATGGAACAGTCTCGTGAGCGGTTTGCGAATGAGGTGGACGTTGCGTTGGCGCAGTCGGCCCGTCCGTTTGCGATTCATAATGCGCGCAAAGTCGATGCGCGAGGTGTTGCGGAACATTATTGGCTGGTTTCCGATGGTAGCGCGATTATTGCGACTGGGAATCGGGACGCTGATTTTGCTGCGGCTTGCGCAAGCGTCGGTTTGAATGCCGATACTGATTCCGATTCGGTCAGTTCGGCTGATTCCGGCAATGCCATGACCGGTTCGGCCGGTTCCGTAACCGACGCTGCAGGTCGCATGATGACTCCCGGTTATGTTGACATTCATGCGCACGGTTCGTGGGGCAGTTCCTTCGATGATGGCGTGCAGGGCATACGTTTGGCTCGCGCGGGTCACATGATGCACGGCACCACCCGCCAAGTACTCAGTTTGATCACCAATCCGCTTGACGTGATGTGCGCCAATCTCGAAACCGTGCACGGCATGATGAGCGCCCGCCCTGACATTCTCGGCGCGCATCTGGAAGGACCGTTCCTTGCGCTGTCTCGCAAGGGTGCGCATGATCCGGAATGTTTGAAGGATCCGGTTCCCGAATATGTTGATCGGCTTTTGCAAGCGGCAGGCGGCTGTCTGCGTCAGATCACCATCGCCCCCGAATTGCCGCACGGCATTGATGCGATTCGTCGCTTCGCGGCGGCCGGAGTGGTTCCTGCGGTAGGACATTGCGATGCCGATTATGCGACCGCTCGCAAGGGTTTCGACGCGGGCGCGGGCATTATGACGCACATGTTCAATGCGATGAATGGCTTGCATCATCGCGAGCCTGGTCCAATTCCGGCTGCTGTTGAGGATCCACGCGTCACTATCGAGTTGATCAATGATGGTTTTCATGTGCAGAATCCGATGGTGCGTTTGGGATTTGGTTTCGCACCGCATCGCACGGCATTCGTGACTGATGCCATGGCTGCTACCGACTGCCCGGACGGTCATTATCTGCTGGGTGCGTTGGATGTGGATGTGATCGATGGTCACGCTCGGCTCGTGTCGAATGGTGCGATTGCCGGTTCCACGCTGACGTTGGAAAAGGCTGTTCAGCGTGCGGTGCTCGAATTGGGATTCACGCCCGCCGACGCGGTGGAGGCCGCCACGTTGACTCCGGCCAAAGCATTCGGTTTCGACCGCGCGAACCCGGTCACCAAGCAACCTCTCGGTCTGCTTGCTCCCGGCTACGCTGCCGACGTGCTTCTGCTCGATCCCGCCACCTGGTCCGTCACCCACGTCTGGTGTGACGCTCGCCCTCTCCGCTAAGGCGAGATTACTGAAGCGAGATTACTGAAGCACAATTGCAGGGCCGGCTCCGCAACAGGATGCCGGCCCTTGCCGTATCTCAAGTTTTTATATTTAGTCTTGCGGGGTGAAGCTGTCGCGTGCGACGAGACTGGTGGAGATTCGCATATGCTGGCTGATTTTGCGGTCGGCGGTCAGCGCTTCGGCAAGCATAAGCACCGCGGCTTTCGCAAGCTCGTCCTGGCTAATGTCGTACGACGACAATGCGGGAGACGTGTATTTTGCGATCTCCTGATTGTTGATGCTGATCACTTTGATATCTCGCGGCACCATCACATTTTCGGTGGCAAATGCCTGCAGCACGCCAACCGCCAACGGATCGGCTGCGACGATTACCGCGTCGGGCAGATCGTCCGCATGATCCTGCACCAACTGACGCCCCTGCAAACGTCCGTTTTCCACAGTGAACGGGCCGTCCGCATACACCAATCCTTGCGCATCCAATCCCAAGCGCAACGCCCAATTGCGGAATGCGAACGTACGAATATCTTCCGGATATTCATGCTTGCCCATAATGTTGCCCAAGCCGCCAATGAAGCCGATCCGAGAGCAACCCGACCCCATAAGCGCGTCGATCGCATCCAATATGGTTTGTTCCAAATCCGGCTGTACCGAATCGAACAATGCCGGCGCAGGATTGATGTCGATGAATACGCCGTGGGGGAGCTTCTTATGCAAGCGGTGAAGCGTCTTGTGATTTAGTGGGGACGGGCCGATCGAAATAAATCCCGCGTATTTATCGGCATCGGCGATCAGCGAATCCACGTCCTCGTGCATGGTCACGTTCATACGCTGCTCTTCGGCATGCTTGACGAGCACTTCGCGCAGCTCGTCGAAATACGCGTCCTGCAAGCCCTTGTCGGGTACGACATTGTCGAGAATCGCAACATCCTGCGGAATGGTGATGCGCTGGTATTGCGGTACGTTCTTGTATCCCATTTCCAGACCGGCGTTTAGAATCTTCTCGCGGGTGGAATCCTTCACCGAAAAAGTGGGATCGTCCTTCAAAACCCTGGAAACAGTGGCTTGGGAGAAACCTACCCGTTTCGCTATCTCTCTGATAGTGGCCATGTGAATCCTCCTCAAAGCCATCGTTGGCTAAACACGTTTACTAATTAATTTAGCACACATGCTCCCATCTCGCCATATTTCCTCCAAGCGTTTCACGAGATGAAGCAATCGTGCGACAAACGAGACTCCTCTTTACTCAGCTTGCCTCGGGGCGGCTTCGGGCAATGAAGTGCCCATGGTTTCGAGGCGCATGAGGAACTCGTTGGCGCTCATGGCGTTGCTCAACAGCGTGCCCTCGGCGAGCGTGCCTCCGATGGAACGGATGAACTCAACCTGGTCCAGGGACTCCACGCCATCGGACACCACATGGAACGCATCGTTATCGCGCGAAATCTCGAGCGTGCGCTGCATGATCTGCTTTGCGCGAGGCGTACGGAAATCGCGAACCACCGTCTTGTCGAATCGTGCGAAATCCAATGGCAGATGCGCGAACGCGGCAACCTCCGAATACGTGGTGCCAGCATTGGTCAAACCCAACTCGACGTTCGGCAAAGCGGCAAGAGCGGCAACCTCATCATCAACTTCATCATGCACCACATGAATGGCATGCGATCCCAACTGCAGGCCGAAACGCAGCTGTGGCTGCTCATGAGTCAACTGCTCCAAGCGCTCGTGGAAGATGGACGCGCCTAATTCCGAACCATTCATGCAAATGTCCACAATATCCAATTCGGGTGCCACCTTGCGGAATGCGGTCATGTCTTTCACGCAGGTTTCCAGCACGTCGAGCGTCAGCTGCACGCTCATGTTGAGACGATGCGCTTCAGCCGTTACGAAATACGGTGCCAGCGTACGGCCCTTCGCGTCATGCACGCGCACAATCGTATCCAGCGAAGTGATACGTTTCGTATTCACATCGAAAATCGGCTGGTAGAGCACGGAAATCGTATTGTCTTCGATCGCATGGCGAAGCACGTCGGAAGCGTTGAAATAGTCTCCCGAACCATTCTGCGCGGCGAGCGTGGACGTCATGCCGTCGACCACGGGCAGATTGGAGCTCTCCGACTCGTAGATGTGCGCGCTCGCATCGGCGAGGAGCACGGAGAAGCCGTCTGTCGCATTCGAGAACGAAATGCTGCTCGATACGTCCACGGAAACCTCGCCTTCTTCGGTGTATACCGGCATGACGGCAAGATTGCGCATGCGCGTGGCCAACTCCTCCACATCGCTGGTTGACGTCACATCGGTTACGATCATGGCGAATTCCGCGCCGTTCACGCGCGAAAGCGTGGCGTTTCCCGGCAGCAGCTGGCTTAAACGCATGCCCACGGATCGCAGCACGGCATTGCCGATTTTGCGTCCATAATGTTCGTTGACGGTGCGCAAGTGCTCCACGCCGAAATACACCACGGCAACCAGATTATGCACATTCTCGGTCTGCAGACTCTTCAAATGCCCGATGAACGCACGATACGTGAGTGCGCCGGTCAGCGTATTCGTTTCCGATTCGGTGCGTAGCAGCGTCACTTCCTTGTTCACGCGTAACGATTCGGTAAGCACTTCGCCGCAGGTGAGCAATATCGTCTCGTCGGTCGACATGAACGGACGATTCCAAATACTGCGTTCCATCGCGAGATAATACTGTCGCGAGCCGGTGGAAATAGGCGCGGAATAGCGGTAGGAATACCCTCTTTTATCAAGATTGTTTGCATTGCTGATGAAACAGCGCATGCGGGTGAGGCCACGATTGATGCGTCTTACGACGGTCTCTTCCGGCACTTGATTCGGCAACGGCAGCGCGTCGCTCACATTCGCTATGCATTTCAACGCACTTCGGGATCGCGTGAGCCGGCTCATCGTATCGACCGTCATCAGCAACAGCGAGTAGGCGATCAGTGCCAGCATGAACACGGAAAGCACGGTGGCAGTATCCGAGCCAATATTGGCGAACTCCAGAATTTCAGGAATCCACACAATCGCCATCAAATCAGCCAAAGCCATGGCAAGAATGTGAGACAGCGAATACTCGCGCATGGCTTTACGAATCGGAATTTGTACAAAAAAGAACGTTACAATATCACAAATCAATCGAATAATCGGCACTGCAACAGTCATAATCAGTAATGGCAGCAACCAATGCTGGAATTGATAAGGATTAATCGCAGCATTGACGGAATTCTGGCTGATGATAATTGACAGTACGTGAGAAGTGTTCGCAAATAATATTTTGATCAGTGGGATTGGCGCAAGCGTGGTTCCGGCGCGAAGAATGCCGATTTTCAGACTGCGTGCGGTGATGATCGACGTGATGATGGTAACGATGATCAGGAACATGGCCACGTCGGGAAAATAGCCGGTTACCAGCAGTATGACGGTCAACGGTGGCAGCACGGTGTGTTCGGCGGCAACGCGATACGACGAACGCTTTTTGTGGTAGATCAGGCACAGCAGAAAGCACAGCGACCATATGCAGATGCGCGCAGGGTCTTCCATAAGTTGCTGCACGCCTTCCTGTGCATGGAATGCGATTGCGGCCGCAATGCACAACGCATAGATGATGGCCAGAATGGTGAGTCTGGCTGGTTTTCTGATGCCGTCTTTTGGCTGGCTGCCGGTGGCTGCCTGATGCTTTGATTGCTTCGATGTCATGATTGCCTGATTTCGTTCCCCTGTTGCGTGCCGCTTTTACTGAAAAGTAGCGACTGCCTTGTGTTCCTGCCTTGTATTGTGTCTGTGGTTGCGTCTCGCTGCGGCAAGCGTTTATAACACCGGTCCGATGATGCGCCACGGTGCGTTCGTGCCTTCCTCGGCGCTGTCCGGCTGCTCGTTTTCGTTGTTGCCCAACGATTCGTAGATATTGCCGTTCCAGATCACCTTGTCGCCTTGCTTGTACAGTACTCCCGGTTCCCACGTGGGGTAGGCCTGCTGCGAGGAATTCCAGCTGGCATTGTCGAAGTCGACGAGCGTGCCCGGCGTGCCTCGGAATCCTGACCCCAATGTGGTGGCGAATTCGCCGTCCGTCTGTTTCATGCCGCTGCAGAACGTTTTGAGCGTGTTGGTGTTCGTATAGTTTTCGCCGCATTGCTGGTCGCGGTTCAGCGACCACATGCTTAAGTGGCCCAGGCTTGTTTCCAGTGCGAACGTGTTGATTTCGCGCGCATTGTCGAGCGTGAAATACTCGTTTTTGGTATCGTTCTGGCCGATGAGCACGGTGGCTCCCAACAGCTCCCAGATCTGATGGTCGCTGAAGAGTTTGCCGCGACTGTACAGCAACGTTTTGTATTGCGCGTGGGCCGCGTTCAGCGAACTTTTGATCAGCATGGATTGCGTGATCGACGTGGACGCCACGTTGAAATCCATGGTCATGAGATTCACGGTGGATAGCGTCACGCCGGCATCCAGAAACGCGTTCACGGTTTGCATTCCTTGCGTTGTAAGACCTTTCGCGTCGGCTGGAAGCGTCAAACTGATGATCAGATCGTGACTGGTATCGTCTTTCCCTTTGTTTTTGGCTTTTTCGTTGGCGATGAGTTTTGCCACGGCTTGCGCTCGCCGGGTTGCGGTTTCGCTGTACCCGTCGAGATTCGAGTTTTCGATGTCGAAGTCGAGCGAGGTGATGTGATAGCGGTCGATCACCTGCTGGTATGCGTCGGCAAGGGAATCGACGTCGGAACATGCGCTGGCAAGTTCGGTGCCGTTCTGCCCGCCGAAGCTGACGGTTACCGTGCGATCGGTTTTGTAGGTTTGCGCGATACGGCTGTCGAGATCGAGCGTGGAGGCCGCTTCGTCGAGCGTGTAGTAGCCGCCCCAGCTTGGCTGGCAGCCGTCGCCGGCGGTGACGAATCCGAGAATCACATTCCGGTAGACGTTGCCTACCTTGGATTCGAACTCGTATGAGGGTGTTGCGGTCACGTCCACATAGCCGCCGAACCAGGGTTCCGGCAATTTCTTAGCCGCCGTTCGCGTGAACGTGATCCACGACCATGTGCCGGCCGCGACGAGCGCGATGCACAGTATCGCTATGAACAGTCGGAGGAAGGAAAATCGTCTTCCTGGAAACAGGGGTTTCATCATTCCCTTTCGAAATCGTCAGGTCACCAATGCTGATGGGGACATTGGGGCGTCTAGCAGGCTGTGTCCCGCTGGGCTTCAGTGCATATGCGGGGGATTTTACGGGGGATTAAGCTTTCCTCTCGTGCGCTGTTTTTCTTATATCTCGCTTACAGTTAGGGAGTGTAGTCTGTGGCTAGTACGACGATTTCAACAGTGATGTATGGTTTATGCAGGTGAGGTAGCGCTGATAAGGCAAAGGGGTATATGGTGGCAAAAATAGGGGATTTTGACGGCGATGACCGCAGGCACCAGTGGGGTGCTGAAACCTCCACGCAACCGCTTGCGATCATGCATGCCAAGCCTTCGCCAACGCGCGTTGTGCGTGGTTACGTTGCCATCATCTGCACGGTTGTTTCATGGCTGATCTACATGATCACGATGATTCTGTCGTTGTTCGTCAACAATCCTTCACTCACGTTACGTTTCGTGGTTGAAGGCGTGCTGTACATGACGATTGTGACCACGCTGATTTTCAGCGCGCTCGTCTACTTGACCACACGGCAAGGGGCGCTATACCGTTTCATCCGGCATGAACGCGTGCCTCGGGCGATGCTCGACGACCATTTCGCACACAACTATGATAAGGGAATCACAGTGCTGATTCCTTCGTACGTGGAACAGCCGAAAGTCGTCGAAAAAACGATCTGGTCGGCGGCATTGCAGGAATTTCCCGACCTTGCAGTCGTACTCCTAATCGACGATCCTCCGCATCCTAACAATGACGAAGCGCGAGCGATTCTCAAAGCAAGCCGCGAACTCATGCCGAAAGTATTGGCCGAATTGGCGGCACCTGCGGAACGTTTCACCAAAGCGCGCGACGAAACCGTTGCGGCGCTCGCCGATCAGATGGACGCAAGGCGTAGTGTGGTCGCACGCTGTGCGGAAGACTATCGTGCGGCCGCGCAATGGTTGGAGCATAAGGCCGACACATGGCTGGTCGAAGATCATACCGACGATTTCTTCTGCGACCAGGTATTGCGCGGTCTTGCACGCGACCTGCGTTTGACGGAACAGGCGTTGAACGAATCGATCACCCTGCAGCAGCATGTCGACGCGAATCGCATTCTGCAACTGTACGAACGTTTGGTACGCATTTTCACCGCAAAAGGATGGTCGTTCGAACGCAAGCTGTATGCGTCGACCTCCCGTGAAGGCAACAAAGCCATGAATCTGAATTCGTTCATCGGATTGATGGGGCACTCGCTCAAGCGCGTGGAAACGTCGGACGGGGTGATTCTGCGTGACGTGCGCGAGGGGGAATCTCCCGATTTCGTGATGCGCAATTCCGAATACGTGCTGACGTTGGACGCCGATTCCATGCTGTTACGCGACTACTGCCTGCGCTTGGTGTACCAGATGGAACAGCCCGGCAATGAGCGCGTGGCCGTGATCCAAACCCCGTATTCCTCGTATCGTGGCGCGCCGACGCGAATCGAACGCATCGCGGCCGCCACCACCGACATTCAGCACATGCTGCATCAGGGCATGACCTACTATGACGCCACGTTCTGGGTAGGTGCGAACGCGGTGATCCGCAAGGCCGCGCTCGACGATATCTGCGTGGTGTCGACTGAGGGCACGCGCACGGTGAAAACGTATATTCAGGATCGCACGGTGATCGAAGACACCGAATCCAGTATCGATTTGGGTTATTTCGGCTGGCATTTGGTCAACTATCCGGAGCGGTTGAGCTATAGTGCCACCCCGCCTGATTTCGGTTCGTTGGTGGTGCAGCGGCGGCGTTGGGCGAATGGCGGTCTGCTGATCATCGGCAAATTCTTCCGTATTGTGCACGCGCGGCATCAGCAGGGCAATGATGTGAAGCTGGGTGAGTGGGCGCTGCGCGTGAACTATATGGCGTCCATCGCATGGTCGAGTTTCGGCCTGATGTTCCTCTTGGCATATCCGTTCGACCAGCGGTTGCTGAGCCCGTGGGTGGTGCTCGCGTCGCTGCCGTATTTTGCCACCATGTCGAGCGATTTGAAACGCAACGGGTATAAACGTTCCGATATTTTCCGTATTTACGGCTTCAACATCGTGCTGTTGACGGTGAATCTTTCCGGCACGCTCAAGTCGATTCAGCAGGGCATGACGAACACGAAGATTCCGTTCGCGCGTACGCCGAAAGTCAATAATCGTACCGCTTCTCCGGCATTGTATGTGACGATGCCGTGGGTGATCATCATTTACTCGTGCATGGTGTTCTACGCCGATACGCTTTCGCACAATTGGGGCAACGCGGTGTTCGCCGGTTTCAATGCGATCGTGACGTTCTGGGCGTTGACCGCGTATATCGGCATCTGGCATTCCGTGCAAGACATGGTGGTTGGTCTGGTCCGTTGGTTCTTCGTGCCGATCAAGGAGCCTCAGCAGGAGGCGGCCCGCAAGAAGGCCTCTTGGCGTGACGCCCTCTACTTCGGCGACCGCCAAATGATCTACGAGTCCCGCCCGCTGTAGCCTTGAGACTTCTCTAGCCCGTGTGTACGTGTACGGGCGGCGGTTGTAGATGCCTCCATTCCTATGCAACTTGCGTTTCCGTCTGCACGTCCTAGTGTTTGGGGAGGATGGCCGCACGTTTTTGGCTTGCTGACCTCACGATTTGGGAAAAAGCGGAAAATAAAATCGTAAGGTCGAAACCAAATCGCAATCGTGCGACGGGACTCAAGATTGCAACGGTCGGTACATCAAAATCATGATATGAAGGAACGGGGTCGCAGCATCCTGGTGTCCATCATTTCGAGGAATGACGGGTAGGTGTGTCGAAACGTTTGACAAAGCTGAGTTGCTGGCTTACGATTAGTGAAACGTTTCGACGAAACGATTCGATAAAATACGAGCGTGATTCTGCGGAAGAAATTCCGGAAGGCTCGGCGGATGGCTTTGTTGAACGATGGACGAGAGCTGCGGTACGCATGACGTGTAACGCAAATGACTTGGAGAGCCGAAGGAGGCGGAAGATGACGGGCATCAAAGATGTGGCTCGGGAGGCGGGGGTGTCAGTCAGCACCGTTTCGTACGTACTTTCCGGCAAGCGTTCCATCTCCGCCAAAACCACCGATAAGGTGATGGCCGCCGTTGAACGACTTGGATATACTCCGGATGCCAGCGCCCGTAAAATGCGTGGTATGCGTAATCATATTTTTGCGCTCAGCGCGCCGATTCGCGGTGATATCAATCAGGCCAAATACAACGCTTACTTTCTGCAGACCGCATGGCAGGCAAAGAACCGTGGCTACGATGTGCTGTTGCTTACCGGCGAGGACGCGGTGGCCGACATTCGGCGCGTGACGCAAAGCAACTTGGTTGATGGCGTGGTGCTGCTCGACATTGAGGAACATGACGAGCGTACCGCCCAGGCTGGCTCATATTCCAAACCCTGTGTGGCCATCGGTTACCCTGCAGAGCATGAAGGCTGTGCCTGTGTCGATATCGATTTTGCCACGGCTGGTCGTATGGCTGTGGATTGCCTGTATTCCAAGGGGCATCGGAGCGCTATGTTTTTGCGTGACAATGAGACCGATTACGATCGCGGTTCGGGCTATGTGCTGCTGTTCCGCAAGGCTTTGCTGGAACGTGCCGAAGAGTTGGGCATGACGATTCATGAATCCTCCAAGCATCGTGACGATCGCTTTGATGCCGCGGAATTCGTGCGTGAGCTTCGTTCTTTGGATGAGCGCCCCACGGCGATTGTCAACCAGGCGAACGCCAATGTGCTGAAGTTGGTATTGCAGCAATTACAGGCTTCGGGATTGCGGGTGCCAGATGATATTTCGGTATTGTCGTGCGGCACGTATTTCGAGGGAGAGCTGATGCCGCAGCCGATTACCGAGATGCCGGTCATGCCGCAGGAATTATGTTCTAAGGCTGTGGATCTGCTGGTCGACGCCATCGATGAGCATCGCGACATCAAGGGATTGGTGGAGCTGTCCGCTCCGGTCATGCATAGTCGAGGTTCCGTTACCAAAGTTGGTGACGTGTGAAAAGAAGGTTGTAGGAGTATGTCCGTGAAAGGCGGACGGATTTCCGTATCCATAATCGAAACGATTCGAAAGTAAGTGAAGGCGTTGTAGCCGAAGCGAAGATGGTGATTGCCGAATTGAAAAGCGCCAATCCGCGGCCATCGTCGAAACGTTTCGAAAAAAGGAGGCGACACATATCAATCTTCATAACTGAAAAACAACTTGAGACATAACTCAACAACACAACCACCAATAACAAAGGAGAACCATGAAGATCACACGAGGCATCGCACTTGCGGCCGCGGCGGCAATGTCGCTGACCACGCTCGCTGCATGCGGCAGCGACACCGCGCAAGACGAGGAAACGCCAGACAGCCTGTCGTTCTGGTATTACGAGGAAGACGACGCTGGCCAGACCCAGGCATGGCGTCGCGCCGCGGAAGCCTTCGAAAAGGAAACGGGTGTCAAAATCAATTTCGAACGCAAGTCGTTCACGCAGATCGCGCAGAACGGCAGCCAATTCCTCAATTCCGATGAGGCGCCGGATCTTATGGAATCCAATCGCGGCAACGGTTCGGCCGGCGTGCTCTCCACCATGGGGCTGCTCACCGATTTGGGTGATTACGTCGATCAATACGGTTGGGACAAGAAGGTGACCGGCGCCAATGCGGCCGTGGCCAAGTATGATGAAAACGGCATCATGGATGGTGACACCTGGTACGGCATGACCAGTTACGCGGAATTCCAGCGCGTCTACTACAACAAGGATCTGTTCGCCAAGTACGGGCTGGAGATTCCGACCACCTATGACGAGTTCGTGGACGTCTGCCAGAAATTCGTGGATGCCGGAGTGACGCCGATCGCCGCCGACGCGCAGGAATACGGCGTGATGTGGCTGTGGTGGCAGCTGGTTTCCAAGGAGGCCGACGCCAAATTCATCGACAACTGGCAGCTCTACAAGGGCGATGTCGACTGGAACTCCAAGATTCTCACCAATTCCGTGAGCACCATCAACGACTGGCTCGACAAGGGCTTCATCTCCCACAACGCCACCGGTATGAAGGCCGAAGACACCACGCAGGCATTCATCAAGGGGGAGTATCCGATCTATCAGACCGGCACCTGGAATCAGGGACGTTTCGTCAAGCAGATCACCACTTTCGATTGGGACGCCGCGGTGATGCCGGAATCGAATTTCGCGATTGGCTGCGCAGGCAATCTGCTGGTGATTCCGGAACGCTCTCACCACAAGGATCTCGCTGCGAAGTTCATTGACTACGTGCTTTCCGACGATGTGCAGAACTACCTCGGCAACGCCGGCGGAATTCCGGTGGCGGGCGACGCCAGCAAGATCAACGACGAGAAGAGCAAGGCCATGATCGAGGAATACGCCTCCTACGCCAATGATGGCAAGCTCAGCTACTACCCGGATTACGCCGCTTCCAACCTTACCGATGCTGTTCCGGCGGAATTCCAGGAACTGGTGAACGGCACCAAGAAGCCGGCCGACGTGCTCAAGGGTATCCACGAGAAGTACGACGTCGGTGTGGAAGACATGGGCGTCAAGACCAACTGATCGTATATCTGATCTCATATCCGACATCGCACGGGATTATTCCGGTTTTGCTCAGTATCAATCATGAATAATCCCGTGCGGTATCGCAAATTACAACTTGCGAACCAATATCGCAATCGTAAATATTCACAGGCAACGCAGCGCAACCAAAGGAAAAGCCAAAATGTCAAAGAAGACCAAAAACGGGGGAGTCTCAATGTCAAGGCTTCCCGGAAACCGTTCCGCAAAATTCGTACCATATCTTGTTCCCGGACTGGTAGGTCTGCTCGTTATCGTCGTTATTCCATTCGTGTGGAACATTTACTTGAGTTTCACTCGATGGCGTGGAGTCGGCCCGGTTAAATTCGTTGGATTGCAGAATTGGAAACGTCTGTTCGCTGATTCCACGTTCTGGATTTCATTCGCTAATTCATTCTGGATTATTGTGGCTATCGTAGTTATTCCTACGATTCTTGGACTATTTATTTCGTCACTGCTGACTGACGTTATTCAGAAGAAATTCGGCGGCAAGACGGCTTCCTTCCTGCGAGCCATGTTCTACCTGCCGCAGTTGCTGCCGGTTGCTGTCGCGGCCATCATCATGGGCTGGATCTTCCGTCCGGAAGATGGCGCGGTGAACGCGCTGCTCGTCAAGCTCGGCCTGGGATCGTTGCAGCATAACTGGCTCGGCAGCCCTGATAGCGCGCTTCCGGTGCTGATGTTCATTCTGGTGTGGATCCAGTTGGGCTATCCGATCGTGATCTTCATGTCCGGTCTGCAGCGCGTGGATCCTGAACTTTACGAGGCGGCCGGTCTTGACGGAGCCAACTGGTGGCAGAAATTCCGTGTGGTCACGCTGCCGTCCATCATTCCCGAGCTGCTGGTGGTCATCCTCACCGCCACCATCGGCGCGCTGAAAACCTTCGCACCGGTCTATCTGCTCACCAAAGGCGGGCCGGGAACGGCAACCACCGTGCCATCATACTATTCCTACAATCAATTCTTCCAAGTGCAACAAGTCGGCTACGGCGCGGCCATCTCCACAGCGCTCACCGTGGTCATCATCGTGTTCTCCATCGTGTTCACCATGGTGCAGAAGCACGTCGAAAAGGAACTGGTCTGAACGGTTCAAACCGCAACTGACCCGTAACATGTAAGACTCGCAAGACTTCGAAAGTCGAGGAAACAACCATGACGCAAACCATGACCGCATCGGCAGCGCGGAAAGCATCCAAGAAAACCCAACATGTGCGCTCGACCGGCGACTGGATCACCCTCATCGTGCTCATCGCAGCCGCACTGCTCGTGCTTTTCCCGTTGCTCGTGCTCACCGTCAACGCGTTCAAAACACCCGCCGATTACAATGCAACAGGCCCGCTTTCGCTGCCGAAGCATTTCACCATGGACGGCATCATCTCCTTCTGGACCACCACCAAGTTCCCGCTGAAATTCTGGAACAGCTTGGTTATTTCGCTGGTAGTGGCTGTGGCCGCCGTCGTGCTTTCCGTGCTGAACTCCTTCGCGCTCGGCATCGGCAGGGTCAAAGGCAACACTTGGATTGTGCTCGCCATCATGCTTGCCAATATGATGCCGCAGGAAGCGCTGCTCTACCCGCTGTACACCATGTTCAAGCAGGTCGGACTGTACAACACCAAACTGGCGATCATCATCATCTTCACCATCATTCAAAGTGCGTATGGCACGTATCTGCTGTCGTCCGTATACGGTACGTTCCCGCAGGCCATTCTCGAAGCGGCAGCCATTGACGGCGCCTCGCGCTGGCAGATTCTGCGTAAGGTGGTGCTGCCGATTTCCTGGCCGACCATCAGCGTGCTGTTCGTGTTCTTCTTCGTGTGGACGTGGAACGAATACATGATTCCGATGGCATTCCTGATGGGCGACGACGTGCAGACCATTCCGCTGGCGCTCGCCACATTGCAGGGCCAACGCACGATGGATGCGACCACACTTGCTTCGGCTTCGCTGCTGAGCATTGTGCCGACTATTATTTTCTTCATTATTTTCCAGCGCAAGTTGTCGCAGGGCATTACCGCTGGTGCCGTAAAGTAGCGGGAAAAGGGGTTTCTTATGACTCGAGATAACGATTGGAGCACCATGCAAAACAGCTCACGTCACGATATGCAGGTTGATTCGTTGGGTGCGTTCGCCGCGCGCAGTCCGCTGGACTTGCTTGCGGTTGCGGCACCAGGGCGCACACGTTGCGTGAACGCCGAGAATCCCACGGGCGGCAAGGGCGCTGCGGCCACTGCAGCCAGTGCACTTGGCCCGTCGCGCAAGGGCAGTCCGTGCATCCAGACCGTGAAAGCGGGGGAGAGCGTCACTTTGATGGATGTGGACGGTCCGGGCGTGATCCGCCATATTTGGATGACGGTCACCGACCGCACGTCGTCTACCGGTCCGAACGTGCTTCGCAACCTGATCCTGGAATTCTATTGGGATGGCGAGGAGACCCCGTCCGTGCAATGCCCGGTCGGCGACTTCTTCTGCTGCGGCCACGCGCAGGCCTGCCGAGTCAATTCGATGCCGGTGGTGGTCGTGCCCAATCGCGGTTTCAACTGCTACTTCTCCATGCCGTTCGAACATGCGCGCATCGTGCTCCGCAACGATCACAATGAAGACGTTCCCGCGTTCTTCTACCAGATCGACTACACCGAATATGACGCGCTTCCGGCCGGCACCATGCGTTTTCATGCGCAGTGGCGTCGCGAGCGCGTCACCGAACTGGCCCGCGACTATGTGGTGCTCGACGGCGTGCATGGTCGTGGCGCGTATATCGGCACGTATCTGGCGCTCACCGCGTTGGAAAGCCGCTGGTGGGGCGAGGGTGAAGTCAAGATGTACATCGATGGGGACGACCAGTATCCCACGTGGTGCAGCACCGGTGCCGAGGATTATTTCGGTGGCGCGTGGAGTTTCGCCGATTTCGACGAGCATGGGCGTATGCATGAGCAGACGTTCTGTGCGCCGTACGTCGGTTTCCCGTTCTATTCGCAGCGTCTCGCCTCGCATCGCGAGAGCGCGTATTGGGATGTGAATACGCCGGTGACCCGCGGATTGTATCGCTGGCACATTCCCGATCCGATTTATTTCGAACATGATTTGCGTGTGGAATGGCAGCAGATCGGTACTGAGGAGGGCGGCAATTTCGAGCGTCAGGACGACGTCGCTTCCGTCGCGTACTGGTATCAGCTCGAGCCGCATACACCGTTCGATCCGATTGGCGATCGTCGCTTCCGTCAGCCCCGCTGATTTTTGCCCCCGAGCTTACGATTTTCGGTCTATCCGGTCGGTTCGGGGGTGTTGTGCTGTCTGCGCGACTTGCGTTCTGCGTCTGCACAACCCGGGTTTTTAACCCGATTTTATGGGTTGTGCAGATGCAGGGTGCGGGTTGCGCAGGCGGGAAACGTGACTAGATGGGGTTAGATGTCACGGCGTCTGCTGCGCTGATTATCGTGCGAACGTTCTGCGCATCCAAGAGACAGCCAGCTGCGGCCAGATCTGGATACTCGGTTCAATGCCGTTGACGCCCTGCCATGCGGTTTCCGCAGTGCCCAACGACAGTCCATGCCCGCCTTGCGGGAATAGGTGCGCTTCGATGCTGACTCCGGCTTTCTTGCAAGCGTCGATCAGCATCAGTGTGTTTTCGTATGGCACGGTTTCGTCGGGAACGGTATGCCATGCGAAAACCGGCGGTGTTTTGGCGTCGATATGACGTTCGATCGACACGGATTCAAGCGCTTGTGAATCGTTGCGGCGTTCACCAAGCAGCGAATCGAAACTGCCGCGATGGGCGAGCGGGCCAGACGTGATCACCGGATAGGCGAGCATCAAACCATTCGGACGCACCGCATCCGGATCGTAACCATGAGCGACAAGAACATCGTCGCTGGTGGAGGTGGCGAGATTCGCAGCAAGATGACCACCTGCGGAAAAGCCAATCACGGCAATCGCATCCGGATCGACATGCCACTCGGCGGCATGCTCACGAATCATCGTCATCGCATCGGCAGCTTCCAACAGCGCAACTGGAAAAACGGAAGGCTTCACCGAATATCGCAGCACAAAAGCGTTGAAACCGGCCGCAAGAAACTGCATCGCAATCGGCTCCGCCTCACGATCCGACGTCATTTCGTAACCGCCGCCCGGAATCACAAGCACAGACGGACGCACACGGTCGGGAACGACTTCTTCGCTGTTATCAAGGCAATATCCGACGAATTTCGCTGCGCTGCCGTCGATGCCGGAGATTTCATATTCGAAATGTTTCATATATCCATCATAGGTGGAACACGGCGCACGTTATGCAGGAACTATTTGGTCCCGCTATTTTTCGTACCTTGTGATCCGTGGACGCAAATTGTGCAGTCGGGAGAGTGTGTCCTACTCGAGCAGCCAGTCGAGGATGTTGCGGTGTCGAATGTCTTGGTAGTCGCCGAGCCCGATGGTATCCAAGGTGAGCTGTGTGACGTAGAGGAGACCTCCATATGTGAGATACCGGTCGAACAGCGCATTGTCATTTGCTGTCGGTTGCAATGCATTTCGGTATTCCGAGAAAGACAACGGCAGCATCTTGAGCTCGACATATCGTCCGGTGAAATGGATGATTTTGCGTTTTTTCAGAATCGTCCAGTGAAATGGATGATTTTTGCGGAGTGGGTGAGTGATATAGACGTGCGATTGGGCAAATCGGAAGTAATGTTGCGATCATTCGACGGAATTCACGAATGTGTATGGCCGCTCACATGTCTGATACATTTTTCTCAGCTAATTGGCAGGAACACGTATCATTCCTCCAAGACTCGGGCGCTTATATAGAACATGTCAGCAGTTACGGCGGCTGGCGAGGTTCCTGAAGAACCCCATAACTGAACCCTTCTTCTCTCTTCTCTCTCAGCCGGCGGCCCTTCTCTCCGCCGGCTTTCTTCTTTTCTGAACACGATGCATGCGATTCGTGCGATTCGCGATTTATGTTTCGCGATTTTGCCGAAAAGAGTTGCAAGACAAACGGCCGACCATGCGTGAGTAATGCATGGTCGGCCGTTTGTGATGCTGGTGATTATGCGTGGTCGCGTGCAGGCATTCGTGATTCAGCAGCGCTCGTACGAGAACCTGCGCAGGCGTTCGAAGCATTCCACGCTTTCGTCAAGCCATGGCATGCCGATCACGAACACGTGGCCGAGCGTTTCGTGGCGGCGTGGCTTCGGGTCGAACAGTTCGAAATCGGCTCCCTTGCGGGCCAGTGCGGCAGCAAGCGCCAGATTGTCGGCCTCGAGGAAATCGTCGCCGCAGGTCACGATGAACAGTGGCGGCAGGTTGACGTTGAACGCCAGGCCTTCGGCGGTGAGGAACTTCGGGTCGGCGGCTTCGATGCCGTCGAAGAATTCGACGCCCAGCATCTGTTCGAGTCCGGTGCGGCGATTCGGATCGTAGCCTACGGTCAGTTCGCTTCCCATGGTTTCCAACGATGCGGAACTGTAGGCACCGCACACCGGAGCGGCACCGGCGAAACCAATGCCCGAAGGCTCATCCACGCCGAATGCGGCCGCGGCTTCGGCATTGTTTTCAATCGCCAACGTCAGCATGGTCAACGCGCCGCCTGCCGAATCGCCGGTGAGGAACACGGCGTTCGGATTAACCGGATAATCAGTCAAATGCGCCTTGATCCAACGCAATGCCGCCTGAACGTCCGCCAGCTGACCCCTCAAATCGGTTTGCGGGGCCGGTCGGTAGTTCAGTGAGAATACGGCGAAGCCCGTTTCGGCCAGATGCACGTTGAAGTTGCGGTTCAATTCCTTATATCCGTAAGTGAAACCGCCGCCGTGTATATCGATGTACACCGGCAGCGTATGCCCGCAGCGCAGCACCGCATCGTGCGGTAGATACAGGTCGAGCAAATGCCCTCTGCACTGCCCGGCTTCCGTATCGTAGCCACCGTCAGGCAGGTATGGAATATCTTCGATCACGTCGATTGTGTCAGGTGTGTGCCACAGTTCGGAACGCGGGGTGTCAACCGCGATCGCGCCGAAACGCATGTCGAGAATGCCGCGGACGCGCTCTTCGGAAAGGCCTTCGAGATCGCCGTCGGTTTCCGTCCAACGTTCCGCATGGTCGATCATCTCACGGGTGATGCCATATTTTGCCGCGCATTGTGCGCTGAGTTCCTCAATGGTCTGTGTGCTCGTCATCGACGCCGTCCTTTCATGATGTTCATGCGATTGCGGCCGTTCCGTCATCGGAATGCCGCACCTCGATATATCGTACCGGTTCGATATAGAAAGCGCTACTGCGATCACCCATATTCCTTTACGTCCAGAGCGAATTTATGTAACGGTACATGCGTTGATTTTATTGCGATTGCGACACGCCGAAATCACTCACGTTGCATCAAAAAACGGTTCGCATAGAATAAGTCGCGTTTGCGAATCCGAACAGGGGTTTCGACCGAGAGAGACGGCAACGGGACACTCGACAAACGACGGACGTGAATCGTAACGGCAACGAATGGCCGGAAAAGCAACGCAAAAACGCAAAAACAACCCACGAAAACCCAAACAACCAGCAAACAATCCGAAGGAACGCTACGTATGTACGTCGATCCGAATCGTAATACAGAAGCAGGCAACCTTAAATGGATCCTGCCATACTGCAAACCCGACCTGCCACGAGTGGCCGGCGCGATAGTGCTGTTCTGCGTCAACAACACCATGGCGCTCATCATTCCGCTATTGTCAGGCCTCATCGTGGACCGTGTCATCGTGCAAGGCCAAGTCGACGAACTGACGCGACTGTGCATCATGATGATCGTGTTCACCATCGTGCGCGTCGCCTCGCGCTACGGCTACCAAATGTGGATGGAACGCTTCGGGCAGAACTCCGTATTCCGTCTCGTCAGCGACGAATACGAGAAACTGCACGAACTCGACTTCACCTATTTCAACCACACGCGTACCGGCGACATCATGAGCCGCATGACCTCCGACACCGATGCCATACGCCACGCGCTGAGCTGGGTGAGCTACCAGGTGCTTGACTGCGTGGTCATGTTCATTGGCGCGCTCGCCATGATGTTCACCATCGACTGGCGGCTCGCGCTCGCGCTCGCATGCGTCACGCCGTTCATTTTCATCCTTACGCGCGGACTCTCCACGCACGCAAGACCACTGTTCTTCGCCATCCGCAACTCGCTTGCCGAAATGAACTCAATGGTCGAAGAAAACATCGAAGGCAACCGCGTGGTCAAAGCGTTCGTGCGCGAACCGTATGAAACCGAAAAATTCGACAAACACAACGACGATTACATGCAACGCAACATGGACCAGGCCTACAACAGCCGCAAATACATGCCATGGCTCGACGGTCTCGGCTTCTCACTGCAGCTGATCACGCTTGGATTCGGCGGATTCCTGGTCATCACCGGGCGCATGACCCTCGGCAATCTCGTGGCGTTCAACTCCTACCTGTGGATGATCGACGGGCCGGTACGCCAATCCGGATGGCTGATCAACGACTGGCAGCGATTCAACGCATCCTGCATCAAAATCCGCAAACTGCTCACCGCTCAGTCACGTATTACGGAAAAGCCGGAAAATACGGAAAAACCGGGAGACAGCGCCGACGCGAATCACGCCAGCACAGCGGCTGCAACCGCTGCAACAACCAACACAACCCGCATCGCAGGCAGCATCGACTTCCAGCATGTCAGCTTCGCCTTCCCCGACGAACCGGACACCCCCGTGCTCGAAGATGTGGATTTCCATGTTCCGGCAGGCGCCAAACTCGGCATTCTCGGCGAAACCGGCGCGGGCAAATCCACCCTCGTCAACCTCATCTCCCGCTTCTACGACCCCACCGAAGGCCATGTGCTCATCGACGGCGTCGACGCGCGAGACTGGCCGCTCGCCACACTGCGCTCGCAAGTGTGCGTCGTGGCGCAAGACACGTTCCTGTTCTCCGACACCATCGGCGGCAACATCAGCTTCGGCGCGGGCGAACAACGCGAATACGACGAACAGTACATTCGCCGCATGGCCACCATCGCCGGCGCGGACGGCTTCATCCGCAGCATGCCGGAAGGCTACGATACCGTGGTCGGAGAGCGTGGCGTCGGCCTTTCCGGCGGCCAAAAACAGCGCCTGAGCCTCGCACGCGCGCTCGCCGACAATCCGTCGATCCTCATCATGGACGATACGACCAGCGCCGTCGACATGGAAACGGAAGCGGAAATCCAGCGCCATCTGCGCGAACTGGACGAACAGAAAACCATCGTCACCATCGCACACCGTATTTCATCGGTGAAAGATTCCGATCTGATCCTCGTGCTTGAGCATGGCCGCATTGTGGAGCGCGGCACGCATGACGAACTGGTGGCCGCGCACGGCCGATATTGGGAGATCTACTACAGGCAGCTCGGCTTGCAGGCGGGTCGTTCGCAAGGTTTCGAAGCGTAGGCGCGGGAAAGCAGGAAAGGGGGAAAACCCATGGCAAAACGTAACACATACCGCGAAGATGAAGAGCTGGAAGAACAGATCAACCTGCATGATATTCTGCGCATCGGCGTCTATGTAAAGCCGTATATGTCGCGAATCATACGCATTCTTGCCGTCGTCGTCATGATGAGCTGCATTGCGGTAGTCGTGCCATATTTGACGAAAATCATGATTGACAGCGCGATTCCGTCGAAAAATCTCACCTTACTTGGTGAATTAACGGGGTTGATGGCCGTACTTATTGTGATGTATGAGTTTGGATTGCGTTATCGTACCGTCGAAATTACTCGCGTCGGTCAGCTCATGTTGAAAGACATGCGCCGCGATATTTTCACGCATATTCAGACGCTGCCGTTCAGCTATTTCGATTCGCGTCCGCACGGCAAAATCCTGATTCGCGTGGTCAATTATGTGAACACGCTTTCCGACACGTTGAGTTCCGGCCTGATCAATGTGATTTCCGACGTATTCACCTTCCTGATCACGCTGGTGGTCATGTTCGTGGTCGATTGGCGGCTTGCGCTGTTCAGCCTGGTGCTCTTCCCGTTCCTGATCGCGTGGGTGCTGGTATTGCAGCATTTCCAGCGCCGCGCGTATCAGGTGTTGTCGAACAAGCAGAGCAATCTCAACGCGTTCATTCACGAGTCGATCACCGGCGTGAAAACCACGCAGACCTTCGCCCAGGAGGCGGCGCAGTTCAAAACCTTCCAAGAGCAGCAAGACGACGTGCGCACCTCGTGGATGAAGGCCGTGCATATCCAGTTCCTCATGTGGCCGGGCATTCAAACCATTTCCGTCATGACGATCGCGTTCATCTACTATGTGGGCGTCACGGGCTTCGGCGCGGTGAACGTTTCCACCGGCGTGCTGATCGCATTCGTTGGCTATGCGAATAATTTCTGGAATCCGGTGATCAGCATCGGCAATTTCTACAATCAGCTGATCACTTGTTCCGCATATCTTGAGCGTATTTTCGAAACGCTTGACGTGCAGCCGGAGATTCGTAACGCGCCTGACGCGACTGAACTGCCGCAAATCGAAGGACGTGTCGATTTCAACGATGTAGTTTTCCGTTACGAGCCTGACGGTCGCAATATTCTCAATCTGGTTGATCTGCATGTTGAGCCAGGCAGCACCGTTGCGTTGGTTGGTCCGACCGGTGCCGGCAAAACCACGATTATCAATCTGCTGTCGCGTTTTTACGACGTTGCAGAAGGTTCGGTCACAATTGATGGTCATGATGTGCGTTCTGTCACATTGGAATCGTTGCGTCGGCAGATGGGCGTCATGCTGCAGGATACGTTCATTTTCTCCGGCAATGTGCGCGAGAACATCCGTTACGGCAAGTTGGATGCGACCGATGCTGAGATCGAAGCGGCCGCGAAGGCGGTGCATGCGCACGAGTTCATTATGGATTTGCCGAACGGATACGACACGGTGGTGGAGGAGCGCGGTTCCACGCTTTCCGCTGGTCAACGTCAGCTGATTGCATTCGCCCGCGTGCTGCTGGCCGATCCGCGCATTCTGATTCTCGACGAGGCCACGTCGAATATCGATACGCGTACCGAAGAGGCACTTCAGGCCGGATTGAACCACCTGCTGAAGGGACGCACGAGCTTCATCATCGCGCACCGACTGTCCACCATCGAGAACGCGGACATGATCTGCTACATCGATCATGGGCAGATCATGGAGCAAGGCAACCACGCCGAGCTGCTCGCCAAGCGTGGCGCCTACTATCGCCTCTACGACTCCCAATACGCCATGATCAAGGTCTAAATGGGCTGATTAGGGCTTGGACTGATTGGCTTGAAATCAGCCTTCCTGCTAGCCGCTTGTCGTTTTTCGGCCGGCGGCTAGCCGCAAATTATCAGGTACGAGGCGGAAGATAGGGAAGTCAGAAAGCAACGCATGTTGCTGCGCACAAAGATGACGCGTGAATGCGTCGATGAAACAACGCGGGAAGGTTTGGTATGGCAGTAGAGAAGCCAGTTCTCACCCAGGAGCAGCAAGATGCGGTCGCAGCGCTCGCATCCACCAACGTGTATGCGAAGCAATCGAAATTCAAAACCTTCCGCGAGCTGCCGCCGAAAGACAAGTGGCCGTACTTCAAGCAGAACTTTCTGACCGATGTGCTGATCATTATCGCAGTGGTCGGCTTGGTACTTGCTTTCGTCATCTCGTATGTGACCAAAGGTCCCGAGGCCGAGCTGAGTCTTGAAGGTGTCGATATGGCGGAATATTCCGAACAGATTGATGCGTTGGGCGCTGATTTTGTGAAGACGCAAGGTATTGAAGACGAGCGTCTCGTGCGGACGGATGCCTCCATTGCGATTAGCGAGAATGCCGCGCAAGATGGTTCCGCATCGTTGACGGCTCGCGTTTCGGCAGGTCAGATCAACATGATTGTTGCCGAAACCGATATTTTCGCCGAAGTCAATGATCGCGGCGACATCACCAAACCCGCGGAAGTGATGAGTGCCGCCGATCTTGAGCAGGTCAAGGATGCGCTGGTCGACGCCAAAGGCAATCCGGTTTCCGATGTGAACGACGCTGTCGGATTCGACTTGTCCCATTCGAAAACATGGACTTCCATGAAGGGACTGCCGAAAGAAGGGGTTATTCTCGGATTCAGCAATATCACGGAATCCAAGGATATGCCGATTCAATTCGTGGAATATCTGCAATTCGAGTAGGTATTTGCTGGTCTTCGAACGGTCATTTCAGTTGCTGAATATTTGCTGAATGTGCGTAGACACGCATATCGCGGTTGCCCCGTTTTCCGCTTAAGCTAGTGAGGGTACGTCAAACGATGCACGTCAACGGATAGGCGGCATTCGGAATTCGAAGGAGATGGCAATGGAGAACGGCAATATGACTCCCCTTGTTCCTCGGCAGGATGGGCGCCTTGAATGGGGCAATGGTGTGGTCTCCATGCTGTTTGACATTGCCGCCGATTCCCCCGTTCGCCTCTGCAACGTTGTAGGGCGCAACATGGTTCCGATCGATGGTCGCTTGTCTGACGATGGAAAGCCAGTGGTTGAAAAGGATCCGCGTCCGATTGTTGAGGTGTGTGCCGCCAATACCGGTTCGCAAGACAACCGACTGACGCTGATTGCCACAGTTGCCGGCAGCCAATTGCGATTCGTTTCCGCGCTTGCTTCCGAACCTGAACCAGGTTCCGCCGATCCGTTCCGTTTGGAGATCACGCAGTTCGCGCCGTATGCCGATCTTGAACCGAAAGGTCGTGAATTCGAGCCGACGGCAAGCGAACGTGACGCAGCCGATTCCGCCGCGAATTCCGCGTCCGAGGCGGTTTCCGCCGATTCCAATGCAGGCTTGGTGGTCACTTCCGTATTCGAGGCGTTCCCGAATCTTTCCGCAGTGCGCACCTACACGCGTCTGCAGTCCGCTAGGCAACTGCCGATTGAAGCGGTGTCGTCGTTGAATCTGACCGTTCCGATGCGCGTCAACTGCGGCAAGGTGCATCGTTCGAATATTTTCTGGGGCGATGCCGCTTGGGCTGTGGAAAACGATTGGCGTGTTCGTCCGCTGCGTGACACTCAGGTGCGTAACCGCAACCAGAAAATCAATCCTGGTCAGTCTAGTTCGCGTTTTGCCATGAGCTCGACTTCTACATGGAGCTCGGGAGAGCATGAGCCGGCCGGCATTCTGCAGGTGGAAGGTTCGGTACGCCGCGCCCGCGATTTTTCCGTAATGTGGCAGATCGAGCATAACGGTCCGTGGGAGTGGGAAGTCGGCGAGGACGATCCCGGTCTGCACGTCACTGCGTTCGGTCCGGAATATAAGGATCATGGTTGGTTCACCAATCTTGGTGAAGGCAATGATTTCGAGTCCGTTCCTGTGTCGTTTGCCATTGCCGCAGGCGATTGGCAGCAGGCTGTTGCCGAAATGACGTTGCAGCGTCGTGCGCTGCGCATTGCCAAGGCTCGTGAGTTGGGGCGCGTCGATCAGTTCGAGCATACGCAGGGTCTTGTGATCTACAACGATTACATGAATACGCTGTTCGGTGACCCTCGTATTGAGAAGGAACTGCCGCTGATTGAAGGTGCGGCAAGCGTTGGCGCGGATGTTTTCTGCATTGACGCCGGCTGGTACGACAGCACCGACGGCGGCTGGTGGGACATGGTCGGCGAATGGCAGGCCTCCACCAACCGTTTCGGCGACGCCGGTCTGCGCGGTCTTGCCGACACGATTCGTGCTCATGGCATGGGCTTGGGACTGTGGCTCGAACCTGAAGTGATCGGCGTGAAATCGCCGCTTGCGAGCATGTTGCCGGATTCCGCGTTCTTCCAGCGTCATGGTGTTCGCGTGTGCGATTCGGGTCGTTATCTGCTTGATTTCCGTTCTCCCGAAGCGCGAGAGCATGTTACGCGTACTGTTGATCGTTTGATTGACGATTTCGGTGCGGTGTTCTTCAAGTTCGACTACAACACCATTCCCGGCGTCGGCACTGATTTGAATGCCGAGTCCGTTGGCGATGGCCTGCTCGAGCATTGCCGCGCATATGTGGATTGGCTTGACGATCTGCGTCGCCGTCATCCGGATGTGATGATCGAAAACTGCGGTTCCGGTGCCATGCGCGCCGATTACGCGCAGTTGTCCCGCTTGGATTTGCAGTCCACTTCCGACCAGTGCGATCCTCTGATTTATGCTGCGATTGCGGCTGGTGCAGGTATGACGATTCTGCCGGAACAGCAGGGTAATTGGGGTTACGCTCAGCAAGAGATGGATGATGAGACTGCTGTGTTCACGCTTGCTACGGGTGTGCTCGGCAGGCTGTATCTGTCTGGTTTCATCGATCGCATGACGGAGCCGCGTCTTTCGCTCGTTCGCGACGCTATCGCCTTACATCGTAGTGTACTTGCCGACCAGCAGCATATGGTGCCGTTCTGGCCGTCCGGACTTCCCGACTTCGACGGCGATTGGCTTGCCGTCGGCTTGCGTCATGTCGAAACGGATATGCGTGACGCGTATGTGTACGGCAAATCCGCTTGGAATGAGCAGGCTGCCGAGCAGAACGATCAGCAACCTCAGCCGGAAGATAAGCCCGACTACATCATCGTGTGGCGTCGCGGCGGCACACCGTCCGTGAACATGCCGTTGGATGCGGATCAAACCATCGAACAGGTGTTCCCGAATCCTGCCGAACCGGACCATGCGCCCAATGCCAAACCGTGGACTATCGAACGCATGGATCCGGAAACGGTTCGCCTGAACGCCGCCACCTCCAAGCAACCCTCCGCCCGCATCTTTGCCATTCGCCGCCGCGACTGATCGGGGCTGAGCCAACCAATCGCTGAAATGCCGTATTTCCGGCTATCGTGCGTTCCACTGCAATCGGGCGCGGAACGCACGATAGCTATATGATCGCGGTCGTGGATTCACGTTCGACCAACTGATATCCGATGGTTGCGCGGCTCGGCGGCAGCACCGTGCCTGCATCATTGGAATTTCCGGCATTGCTGGAATTATCATTCACTTCGCCGCGTTCGATCCGTTCGACAATCATATCGACCGCGAATTTGGCAAGCTGGTCGAGATCCACTTGGATGGTGCTCAGCGAAGGGGTGGCGTAGGTTCCGGAAGTCACGCCGTCGAATCCGATCACCTTCACGTCTTGCGGCACATGGATGCCATAGTCGGCGAGGCCGCGAATCACGCCGAATGCGGCGAAATCATTGGCGCAGCACACTCCGTCGAACGCGATTGCGGGAATCTTGTCGGTCGTTTCGATCGATCTGCCCGTAATCTTGCCGCTTGCATCGTTGAAATCGGCGGTTCCGGCCGTGCCTGTTTCGCGGTCTCCAGCACCCGCGCCGGCTCCGCAGCCCGTCCTTCGCGCCGCCATGATCCGTTCGGCGATCGCGTGCCCGGCGGTAATGCCTTCGTCGGAGCGACCGCCTTCGAACACCATGGTTTCGTCATATGGCAATCCTGCGTCCAGCAACGCCGCGCACGCTCCTCGAAGTCGCAATGCAAATGCGTTCTGCGCATGCGCCAACTCGGCGCGCGGCACGAACGTATGCCCGACAATCGCAATATTCCGGCATCCCTGGGCGATCAGATACTGCATCGCAGCGCGTTCGCCCTCCTCGTTGGGAAAATTCACGGCATCCACGGTTGGCGTTTCCTCGCATGCGTCGAGCAGTACGAGAGGGCGCCCGCCGTTGAGTTTGGCGAGCGGTAGATTCGTGCCCAATCCGGTGGCGTGCAGAATCTCGCCGTCGAAGAGCTGCCCTGAGAACGGATTGCTGGTCAGCGCATGTTCGGCCGCGTCCGGCGAATACTGGGTTTGCTCGATGAACGGCGTGAGTCCGCGTGAGGTGATCTCGCGGCTCAATGTTTGCGTCAGCTTCGAATAGAACGGCGAATCGAATTCGTTGACGATGATGTGAATAATGTTGCTGCGACCTGATTTGAGCATGCTGGCTGTCAGATTGATGCGATAGTCGAGTTTTTTCGCTGCTGCCAGCACTTTGGCCCGCGTCGATTCCTTGACGCCGGCTTTGCCGTGCAGCGCATTCGATGCGGTCATGGGGGAGACGCCGGCTTCCGCCGCCACGTCGCGCAATGTCGGTTTGCCGTTTGCCATGCACCGCTCCTTACAGCCAAGTTTTTCTGTAACGATATTATATATGATGATTTTCTGGTAATCGTTGAAATTTCAAAGAATCACCGATATCCTATCATGATTGTGATTTCTGAAATATGCTATAAAATATGTAACGGTACATATCTGAAGTTTTCCAAGATGATGAAGTCGAACAAGTAAGTCAAGGATGACGTCAGATACTGTAAACGGCACGCTTTTCTAACGTTGTACAAGGAGAAGGCAATGGCGACTACCGAGGATCTGCTAAAAGCATGGCGACCGCCAATGGGCTGGAACAGCTGGGATTCCTACGGCACCACCGTCACCGATCGGGAGGTCCTGGCCAACGCGCGCTTCATGGCCGACCACCTCAAGGACGCCGGCTGAGACACCCTAGTCATCGATGCGGGTTGGTTCGACCCCCAACGCCCATGCGCACGGCTACTCCGACGGCACCCCGCTGTGCATCGATGCGTACGGTCGCCAGATTCCCGATGAGCGGCGCTTCCCCGAGCGCGGCCGGCGGTCGACCGGTGGCGAAACGGTGCCAGACAGACGTCGAATCGCAACCAATCGCACGTACCGCAACACCATTCAACCCAACAAACAACCAACACCATTCAAGGACACACCATGACCGACAAACTCATCGCAACCCTCAACAAGGCGGGCGTGCGCAACATCAGCACCGACCTGTGGGGCATCTTCTACGAAGACATCAGCTACTCCGGCGACGGCGGACTCAACGCCGACCTCGTACAGAACGGCGCATTCGAATACAATCGCGCCGACTCCTCCGACTGGAGCAACTACAGCTTCTGGCGCAAAATCGTGCCCGCCGGCTCCTTCGCAGCCTTCGACGTGCTCACCGACAATCCGGTAGCCGAAGAAAACCCGCACTATGCGTCCGTCGAAGTCGAACAGGCGCCGGCTTCGCTTGAAAATATCGGCTGGGACGGCATGGTCTTCCGTGCCGGCGAAACCTACGATTTCTCCGCATGGATGCGTATTTCCAGCAATTGCGAAGCTTCCGCACTTCCCGTCACCGTCGCTCTGATTGACGACGATGGAAATGCGATTGCAGAACAAGATATCACCGTCGATTCCAACGATTGGCGTAAGCAAGAGGTTTCGCTGACGGTTTCCGGTGAAAGCAATGCCATCGTTGTACATGAAGGCGCTTTGCGACTCACCTTCACCACGGAAGGTACCGTCGATCTTGATTTCGTTACCCTCGAACCACGCACCACCTACAACGGGCTCAAGCATTTCCGTCCCGATTTGGTCAAGGCGCTCGCCGATCTGCAGCCGCGCTTCATGCGCTTCCCGGGAGGCTGCATCACCCACGGTCTTGGCATGGATAACATGTACCACTGGGATCGCACCATCGGTGATGTTGAGCATCGGCCGCACAATTTCAACCTGTGGGGCTACCACCAGTCGTTCCGTATCGGCTACTACGAATACTTGTGCCTGTGCGAAACCATTGGCGCGAAGCCGCTGCCGGTGCTGCCCGCCGCCGTGAGCTGCCAGAACACCAGTCAGGGCCCGGTGCCGATCGCGCAGAAAGACATGCCGGCATACATCGATGAAGTGCTGCATTTGGTCGAATTCTGCAATGGCGATGCCGCGACCACCGAATGGGGTGCCAAGCGTGCCGCCATGGGTCATCCGGAACCGTTCAACCTTGAATATTTGGGCATCGGCAACGAAGATCTCATCGATGACGTGTTCAGGAACCGCTTCCAGCAGATCTTCGACGCGGTCAAGGCCACCTACCCGGATATTGTTGTGGTTGGCACGGTCGGTCCGGCTCCGAGCGGTCCCGACTACGAGGCTGGTTGGCAGTATGCGCGTGAAGCCGGAGTTCCCATCGTTGACGAGCATTCCTATCAGTCCTCCAGCTGGTGGTTCCACAATCTCGACCACTACGACACCACGGATCGTGAGGGCCCGAAGGTGTACTTGGGCGAGTATGGTTCGTGGAACACGCAGCTGATCAACGGTCTTTCCGAAGCGGCGTTCATGGGTCGCATGGAATTGAACGGCGATGCCGTGGTCATGTCTTCGTATGCGCCGCTGTTTGCCAAGAACGGACATCACAGCTGGAATCCTGATCTGATCTACTTCGACAACGAACGTACCTACCTGCCGTACAGCTACTGGGTGCAGCAGATGTATGCCACCACCACGTCCGATACCGCATGGCCGGTCGCGGTGGAAGGCAAGACCACGCTGCGTCGCGAACTGCCACCAACCGTTGGCCTGCGCTTGGAAGGTGCCGCTCACGCCGACATCACCAACTTCAGCGTTGACACCGCTGATGGCCGCCATGTCGATCTTGAGGACTGCCATTACGCAGGCAATGGTCCGATGAACACGAGCCTCAACATTGACTCTGACGCCTACACCATCAACGCCACCATCACCTACTATCAGGGTCGTTGGGGCTTGCAGCTGGTCCACGGCGACATCAACGGCAAGAACCACAACATCACCTCCTTCGGTCGTGCTTTCGAAATCAAGGTGGTGCGCGACGGTACCGCCTACAATCTTGACGGCACCGAATGGTCCATGGACGAAGTGTTCCCCGGAACCGTGTGGCAGGTGCGCATCGAAGTGGCCGATCGCGGCGAAAGCATGAAGCTGTATATCGATGGAGAGCTTGTTGCGCAGGGTGTTGAGAAGCCGGAAGAGCCCCGCCGTACCGTCACCGTGGCTCGCAATGATGCTGAAGGCGTCACCTACGTGCGTATCGTCAACGCGCTCGACGCTGAAGCCGAGATTGATCTGAACCAAGTGCTTGAAGAGCTTGGTGTTTCCGCGGAATCCCGCGCTTCGGCAACCGCCACCGTGCTCGCCGGAACCGACCCGTACGCCGGTGAAATCGGCAAGGCTTCGCCAACCGTTCCGGTTGAAACCGCAATCGACCTAACCAGCGGCGCCTACACCGCCCCCTCCTGGTCCTTCACCACCCTCACCCTCCATGACTAATCGCGGAAAGCGTTTCAGCGCTACGCCGCAAAACATATGGAGGTGCGTTGGTCAATCCCACTGCCATCGATGAATAACGCGGCTTCCGAAGCAAGACTGCCATCGAGCGTAGGCTGGAGGCATGAGCAAACACCATCGTGACCGCAGCTGGGCGCCAGCACCGCAACCACTTCCCGAGAACGCGCACGTCATCGACAACCACACGCATGTGGCGTCCGTCGTGCCGTTCTCGCGGGCCATGAGCCACGAAGCGCAAGAAAAAGGACAGCCGGAAGTCCCCGTATACAGCGTCGACGAACTGCTGAACCAAGCGCAACAAGTCGGAGTCGAAGGCGTCATCGACTGCGGATGCGAACTGCCGAACCTCATGACGGCCATCGACATGGCACGCGAACACCCCCAAACCGTGCATGCGGCCATCGCCATACACCCCAACGAATCCGTGCTCCACGGTCACCGCGGGGTGCCGGGCCCAGACGGGTTGCCGCTCAAATACAAGCCATGGCACGGCACCAGCTTCGAAGACGCCATGGCCGAAGTGCACCGCCTCGCCACCGCCTACCCCAACCAGGTTGTGGCCATCGGCGAGACGGGCATGGACCTCTTCCGCACCGGAGAAGCCGCCAAAGAACTGCAGCGAGAAGCCTTCCGCGCGCACATCGCGCTCGCGAAAGAACTGAACCTGCCCATGCAGATCCATGATCGCGATTCACATAAGGAAGTCATCGAAACGCTGCTGGCGGACGGCGCTCCCGAACGGACCGTGTTCCACAGCTATTCCGGTGATGCCGAAATGGGTGAGATCGCACGTGAAAACGGTTGGTATCTCAGCCTTTCGGGCACATCCAGCTATAAGGGCAACGATGGTATTCGCGAGTCGGCGCGCATTGTCGGATTGAGCCATGTCATGGTCGAAACAGATGCCCCCTACCTAAGTCCGATGCCGTATCGGGGCCGCACCAACGCGCCATACATGATCCCCTACACCCTGCAGTCGTTGGCGAATTATCTCGATAAACCGCTGACGGAAGTCGCGCAGGCAACGCGAAAGACCACGCGCGAAGTGTACGGAATCTGAACAAATTCCGAAAATCGACAGGACGGAAACGATTTATCCGAAAATAAGAGAGAGTAAGAGAAAGACAAGAGGTAAAATAAGAAAAAAACCCACAAGAAGTTTACTTCGTGCGAGATCAAGAATCGCAAGAAACAATGTGAAGATTTGACAAGACTTCGTAAGGCTCCTAACGTGCCTTTTTGCGTTTATTTTGGGGAGTGGGTTGGAAGGCCCGCCACTTGGAGGTAGCGTTATGGCTAACGAGCCAAACGAGGATGAGCCGCTGTTTCACGCAGCCACATACACGCAGGCGCCGAAGGTTTCGCACAAGGTGCTGACTAAGGAAGAGCGACAGGTGCTGATCAAGCAGCACGAGGAGAAACAGCAGGAGGCCGCCAAACTTGACCAGGTGGCCAGCAAGGGTCCCGTCGGTCGTTGGTGGAGCCGTCTGCAATCCGGTCCAAACAGAATCACGCCCGCCATGGCGATCGTGGCGTTGGGCGTGGTATATGGCGATATCGGCACCTCGCCGCTGTACACCATGCAGACGTTCCTCAACGGGCAGGGCGGACTTGCGCATGCCGACCGCGAAGCCGTGCTCGGCGTGCTTTCGTTGGTGTTCTGGTCAATCACGCTTATCACCACCGTCAAATACGTGCTGATTGCCATGCGTATCGACAACAAGGGCGAAGGCGGCATTTTCGCGCTGTACTCGTTGGTTCGAAAGTACGGTGCATGGCTTGCGATTCCTGCCATGCTCGGCGGCGCCGCGTTCCTCGCCGATTCCGTACTCACCCCGGCTGTGTCCATCAGCTCGGCAGTGGAAGGCTTGGAGACGCTACCAGCTTTTGAAAAACTTTTCACTGAAAACAAGCAGCTGACCCTGATGATCACCGCGGCCATCATTCTGATGCTGTTCTCTGTGCAGTCGCGTGGCACCGAGCGTATCGGCAAGGCGTTCGGTTCGGTCGTGCTTGTCTGGTTCTCGTTCCTGGCGGTTGTCGGCTTGGCGAACCTCAGTCAGTATTGGAGCGTGTTCGCGGCGCTCAACCCCGTGTACGGTGTCAGATTCCTGTTCAGCAGCCATAATGCCGCCGGGCTTGCCATCATGGGTACGGTGTTCCTGTCAACCACCGGTGCCGAAGCGCTTTATTCCGACATGGGTCATGTTGGCCGTGGCAACATCTATTTCACGTGGCCGTTCATCAAAATCGCGCTTGTGCTCTGTTATTTCGGCCAAGGCGCATGGATGCTCAATCATTGGGATGATTCGGCTTACATCCGCACGCACGGTTTGAACCCGTTCTTCGAAATGATGACGCCCAGCGTGCGTTACGTGGCCGTCGTGCTTTCCGTGGTCGCGGGCGTTATCGCATCGCAGGCGTTGATCACCGGCGCGTTCACGATGGTGTCTGAAGCCACCCATCTGAACTGGATGCCGCATCTTCAGGTCCGTTACCCGGCCCGTACCCGCGGTCAGCTGTACATTCCTGTGGTCAATGCGGTGCTTTGCGTTTCCACGCTGTTGGTTTTGGCGCTATTCCGTGATTCCGAGCATATTTCCGCGGCGTATGGTCTGGCGTTGACCATCACCATGATCACTACCACCATTCTGCTTGCCGTCTACATCTGGCATTCGGGGCGTCGTATCGGAGCGGTCGTATTCACCGTGCTGTTCCTTGCGATCCAATTCATGTTCTTCTTCGCTTCCATGGCGAAGTTCCTGCATGGTGGTTGGTTCACGATGCTGCTTACCTTCGCGATTCTGCTGGTTATGTACACGTGGAACGAAGGCACGAAGCTGGAACGTGCGCAGCGTCGCCATATGCAGCCCGCCGAATGCCTACCGGTGCTGAAGCGGTTGCATGATGACGATACGATTCCGTATTTTGCCGACAATATCGTCTATCTCACGTCGGATCCGGAGACGAAGCGTATCGATACCGATATCTTCTTCTCGATTTTCGCCGACCATCCAAAACGTGCCCGCGCTTGGTGGGCGGTTTCCGTCGAGACTGCCGATGAGCCGTTCACCCGCGAGTATTCGGTTGAGAATTTCGGTACGGATTATATGTTCCGTGTTCGCATTCGGCTTGGTTTCAAGGTTTCTCAGTCGATTCCAGCTTACATTCATCAGATCATGAACGATTTGTCGAAGTCGGGGGATCTGCCGAGGCAGGAAAGCCGCTATCCGAAGCTTGATGCTGATCCGAATATCGGTCCGATTCGATATGTGCTGATACACAAGGCGCTTATGCCTGAGTCGAAGGTGTCGCAGCGTGGCGCGATTTCTTTGGAAGTCAAGTATGCGATTCGTCATTTTGCGGGATCTCCGGTCAAATGGTTCGGCCTTGCGCCTTACAATCCGCTGATTGAGATACAGCCGCTGTTCCTCGCGACTCAGCGTCCTCCGCGGCTAAAGCGTGTGTGAAACAAGCCGTGAAACGGGCTGCGTGATGATGGCGATCGTATCTGCCATCGTCGCGCAGCCCGTTTTCGTAGGGCATTTTGTAGGTTTTTGCATGGTCTTATCTCGAAGAATCGTTGGAATCACGCTGTTTTTCGCACGCTATAAGCAATGTCGATAGCCATATGCGCGCGTTGCATTACAAGCCCTGTAGAGTAATCAACCATGTGCAGATTACTTGGATTCGCGGCAGCCGGAAGCAACACCAGTCTCAATGGCGTGCTCGGCATGCAGGCCGTACGCGATTTCCGGAATCTGAGCGAAATCCACAACGATGGCTGGGGCTCCGCGCTGGTCACCGTGCCGAGCGAGTCGCCGTACCTGCGTGACGGTGGCGCTCCCACCCCGGAAACCGGCACCGCCGTCTACAAGAACACGATCGCAGCCCGACATGATCCGATTTTCGACGAGCTTGCGAACACTCCGGCTCGTGGAGGCCTGTGGCACCTGCGTTTGGCCAGCTCGAACCTGCCGTTGATTCTCGAAAACCAGCAGCCGTTCTACGCCAACGGATTGAGCTTCATCCACAATGGTGATATTTCCGACGATCAGGGTCGCAACATCATCACCAACCGCGCGTTCCCGGTCGATCCCAACATCGTGCAGTCCACTGGCGGCCGTTCCGATTCCGCCATTTTCTTCGCAGTGATCCTGCAGTACATCGGTTTTGGTTTCGCACTCGACGAGGCGGTCGCGCAGGCGGTGCGCGAACTGCGCAAAAGCTATCCGAAGTCCAGCTACAACTGCATGATCCAGAGCCAAGACCAATTCATCGCTCTGTGCGCGGCCGGTCGTGAGGTCACGTCCAAGCGCATTGTGGAAATCTATGACCAGTACGGCCGTGGCGACCAGGCGCATGACTATCGTGTGATGCGCTATCGTACGCTCGGTGAATCCGAAGCGGATCAGGCTGCAGGCCAGCCGAAGGGCGTGGTTGTGGCCAGCTCCGGTTTCGATCAGTGTGCCGAAGATGGCTGGACTCGTTTGGAAAACAATCAGATGATCGTTGCTTCCAACCGTACCGGCGCATTCCGTGTGCGTTCCATCTGAAATCCGTAATCTGAAATCCGTATTTCGGAATTTTTCGGCTGAAACTTTCATCGGGGATTTCCAGTTTTTTTTTCGACCGGATTCAGCATGCGGCAATCGTCATACAGCGCCTAAGATAGGCGGTATGACAACCGGATATATTCCTACACTCGCCCAAGTTGACGAACTGCATCGAAAAATCGCGCAATCGCAAGCCGCATACGATTTGATTCACGGACATTGCGTAGTCGTCGCCGACATCGCACGTCGCATGGCACGCAGGCAGAATGCACTGTTCACCCGCCGCTGCACACTACCGGACGATGCCCCTGAAAAAGCGGGCGATTTCGGCCTTAGGCTTACGCAAGACGGCAATGGAAGCGAATCGTTCGGTATGCTTCGCATCCCCTCCATTCCATCATCGGACGGGCTTACGGGCGGGACCGTTCCGCCGAGGCTGATCGACGAGCATCTGGTGGTGATCGGTGGTCTGCTGCATGATATCGGCACGTATTTTCTGCTCAAGCAAGACGGTTCCGACGGTGGACCGCTGAAATTCGACGGTCCGAATTACGTGCGGCATGGGCTTAAAGGCTACGAATATTTGTTGAATGAGGGTGTTGACGAGTCTATCGCGCAGTTCGCGCGCAACCACACCGGTGTGGGACTCACCAAAGAAGCGGTGGAATCGCAAGGATTGCCATTGCCTCCGGCCGACTATGTGCCCATGAATCTTGAGCAGGAAGTGGTGATGGTGGCCGACAAGTACAACAGCAAGTCGATTCCGCCGAAGTTCCTGACGGCCGAAGCCTATGCGCGCAAGGCGGCCCGTTTCGGCGAAAGTAACAGGCGCGAATGGCTGCGGCTGCTCGAACGATACGGCGTGCTTGACGTCACGCCGCTCGCCGAGCAGTACCACATGCGTATCGTCGAGTAGGGCAGACCGTTTCCAGAACACGCAAGCCCTTTGGAATTTGGCTAAAACCAGAATTCCAAAGGGCTTACCTATGGGCGCACGAAAGAGTCTATGTTCGTGCGCCCGTTGCACTAGGCGGCTAGTCGAGTTCCACGCTGTGCTCCATCGCATCGGCGATCTCCGGATTGGTGGTCACCACGATGATGGCGCGCCTGCGATCGGCATCGCGCTTGAACTTCTTCAACAGATCCAACACCACGGCCGCATCGTCGGCATCCAATCCAGCGGTCGGCTCGTCGGCGATGATCACTTCAGCCTCGCAGCTCAGCGCACGAGCGATGGCCACGCGGCGCTGGTTCAGTTCGCTTACTTCGCCGACTGCCAGGCCGGACGTCACTTCGTCGAAGCCCACGCGCTTGAGCAGTTCGCGGGCGATCACAGGCTTCGGCTTGAGGAAGTTGCGGTTCGACGCATCCATGGCGTACAGTACATTGCTTTCCGCGTCGAGATCGGGGCGGAAAGCGAAACGTTGCGGAATGAATCCGATGCGGTGTCCCAACATTTCGACCGGTTCGACGTCGCTCAGGTTGGTGCTTTTGTGCATCACGTTGCCGCGGTCCGTGCGTACCATGCCGACCATGGTGGCCAGCAACGCCTGATGCTGTTCGCGATCCTCCGCGTCCACGAGCACCGCATGCGTGGCGCCCGCATGGAACGACAGCGATAGGTCGTCGAGAATATTGCGGCCGGTCTTGCGATTGGTCACGGTCACATGATCGAGTGCGAACGTCGGATTCGCTTTGAAGAAAAACGCATCCTTCTTGCGATGATGCTTGATTTCGCGGTCGAGCTGTGAGGAGACGCTGGTTGCGGAATCGGCTTTCACCATTTCATGCGATTCCAGCACGGTCGGTTCGTCGGAAGAACTCAAGGCAAGCGTTTCCTTCACCTGATTCGCATTGTTGGCGACCACATCCGAACCATCCGCAGTATCAGCAGCAGTTGCAGCGTCATCTGCAACTTCGGTGGTATCTGCATTATCTGCAGATACCACAGCATCGCCGTCGGCAGCTACTGCAGTATCGCCATCGTTTACATCGTCGGAAATTTCCGCGCCGTCAGATGCGGCAATTTCGATATCTGCATTGTCATCGTCGTATACCACCGCAAAATCGATGGATTCAATGGAATCAGCGGAAGATGCGTCAGCTGCAATATCGTCAGTCGCAACATCATCGACGGTCTCGTTTGATGCGGTCTCGGCAGTCTCGTCGACCACGGTCTCGTCGAGGTTCTCGTTCTTATCATTCATGTTGTCGCTCATGCCTTCACCTCCGAGCGTTCCTCAAACAGTTGGTTCAGGTTGAAGAAGGCCACGCGCGCGAATGCCACGATGCCAAGCACCAGGCATGCGCCCAAGCCGTACCAGATCACGTTCCACACCGAAGCGGACGTCATCGACACAGCCTGCCCGCCGGCCCATGCGGTGCCGATCGGCTTCGCCAACAGCGCGCCCGCAACCAAACCGACAATCCAACCCGGAACCGTCATCATGAACGTTTCCAGCATGAACTGCCATCCCAAACGGCCCTTGGTCACACCTGTGATCATCGCCATGCCGATCTCATCGCGGCGGCCGCCAATCGCAGCACATGCAATCAATGCCAGCAAAGCGATGCCACCGACAATCGTCACGGCAATCAGCATGATGCGCGCTGCCGAAGCGGCGGAATCAAGCGGCTCGATCGACTTCTTGTAAGCGGTAAGCGACGGCGAGGTGATCTCGTACGTCTTCGTGTCCAACTTGGCCTTCTTCACCAAGCGCACGAACGTGTTGTAGGTGGAAGGATTCGCCAGCGAGAAGATGATATTCAGATTCGGAATGGCCCAGCCTTCCGCATCCGTCGTGTCAAGCCCGTTCTTGGCGAAGTTGATATACGTCGTGTAGATCACGTTCTCGCGATTGTCCTTTGCGTATTTCGCGTCGGAACCGTTGCCCTCAGGCACGTCGCTGTCGTATTCGTAAATGCCGCGCACGGTGAACGTGTATGTGTCGGAAGCCTTCGACGGATTGCCGACCGTCACCTTGTCTCCGACCTTGAGATTGTTCTTATCGGCCAGCGCCTGCGAAATGAGTACGCCGTCGCTCTGCGTCTTATAGCTCAGATGCTTGCCTTTGACTACCTTGTAGTAGCCGTAGTCGTTGATTTTCGCGGCGTCCAACGTGTAGAACGCCTGCAGGGTCAGGTTGCCGCCGGTCTTGTCTTCGCTGGTGTCGTTTTTCGCGGCGATCGCCTGCAACGACTTGCTTTCGCGCACCGGCACCGATGTTGCCAACGTGTAATTGAAGGTCACGTTGTTGCTCTGTGCGGCCGTTGCATACGTGCTGTACTTTTCCCACGTCAAGTACTTGTCGGTATAGCTGGAATCGGCACCGTCGCGCTTGGCTTGTGTTTGCGCGTTCGGCCGAATCACCGCCGTGGCTTTTTGCGACTGGTATGTTTCATTATTGGCGGTGTCGTCGGCTCGAATCACTGCCAAGTCCACGGCAGCCGAGAAAGACACCAGTAGTGCGAGTAGGGCGATCAGCGCGGTGCGCCATTTGACGCGACCAAGCGCCGCCCATGCGTTCTTGAGAACGAACATGCGGTACTTCTCCAGTTCTCTGTTATAGCGCGCCGGCGCATGCCGACGTCAGCGTTGGCCGGGACGCGCGCTCCGCAGCAAGGCAGGCCCGTAGCGCATGATGCGTCCCGTGCAATCATCTTGTGCTTCCAACGTGATTGTTTTCTTGCGCAACACTGTTATACCCCTGCATGAAGTCTGAATGATTCCTGAAAAGTGATTCCAGAGAATAAGCGTTGAGCATGGTTGCGGCACTCGCTACGATGGAATCGATGACTTCCGAACAGATTACGAATACCGGTTCCGTGTCGGGCGATTGTGGCTCGGCTCAGGCTCGTGCGCGAACTCATGTGCAGGCTTATGTGCAGACTCAGGCTCGGCAGAATGGCTCGGCCAAGGATGGTTCGGCTACGAATGGTCCAGCCAGGAATGATTCGGCCAAGGACGGTCCGTCCGGGCGGAAACATGGCCTGCAGCGGTGCCACGCGATGCTGCGTCCTGCATCGCGTCACGCGTTATTGCCGTGGCTTACGTCGATTATCGGCGTCGCGTCCGCACTATGCCTGGTGATTGCGTGGTTCCCCTCCACGGTGTGGAATACGCCGATCGTCAGCAGCGATGCCCCCGCGCATTACTATTTCATTCACCGTCTGCTTGACGAGGGATTGGGGGCGGCTCTGCATTTGTGGCCGCATGATTCGTTTTATCCGCCGTTGTTTCACATCTGTGCTTACCTTGTGATTAAGATCGCGGCGCTGTTCGGCGTGCAATGTTCGATCTACGCGGCATTCAATATCACGTGGATCATTGCTTCGGGCGTGATTTTCCCTGCCGGAATGCTGGTATTATGCAGGTATTTCCTGCAACGTTGGAATCGCGGTAATCCAATTTCCAATCCAATTTCACGTATTTCTCAAGCATCGTCTACGCCTGAATCGTCGTCCGTATCTGAATCGTCGAATATCTCGAATCAGCAGGTATCGTCAGCTGTGAATCGGCAATATAACGTCACTTTCGACGCTACTTTCGTTCTGCAGAATCTGATTGGACTGTTCGTGCCCGTGCTTGCCGTCAGCTCGGTGTGCCACCCGTACGGACTGCTGAATGCCGGTCCGCTGATCGCATTCGGTTTCGCCACGTCGCTGCTGCCGTTCCTCATCGCCGCCACATTGCGCTTGTTCGATGCGATCGCCGCGCGCGAGCATATAGCAAAATGGCTTGCGATCGCTGCTGTCGCAGGCGTGGTTTGCCTCGTTGCGCACCCGCGTATCGCATTCACGTATGCTCTGATTCTGGTGCCGTTCATTGTGCTGCGCTTGCCGTGGAAGCTGATTCTTGGCGCGTTCATTGCCATGTGCGTCGGTGCGGTGGCGTTTGTGGCGTTGATGCTGACGTCGTTCAAATCGGACCGTTGGGCGAATCCCGATTCCTGGTTCCATAGCCATCAGCCGTCCAAGAATTTGTGGGAGTCGATTTCGTTCTGTCTCACGGATGGGCTTGACGGTTTTCCTGCGATTCTGTTCGCACTGTTGCTGATTGCGGGAACTGCGGCCGCTTTCGTTTGCGCTTCCCGCCGCGCGGCTGCGCGTGCTTCGGATTCGTTTTCGTCGGCTGCTTCCACTGTGGTTCCCGTGGCTTCTGCTGATGTCGATGTTGATGCTTCGACTTCTGATATTGCGGTTTCCGCCGCTGATTCCCCGGTTTCCGTTTCCTGTCCGCCACCTGCGTCGCACTCCAACGCCACTGATGCCGCGTCCGCGTCGTCCGAATCATCTCGACTTCGTCGCAACGATCGCCTACGTGACGTGATTGCGTTGACGGCCGCATTCCTGCTGGTCGCGCTGGTGTATGTGTGCACGGTCACGCTGGTCGGCGCGTTGCCGAATATCATCAGCGCTCCGTGGTATCGCGATGAAAACCGTATTATGACCATGCTTCCGCTGGTCACGCTGCCGCTGCTTGTCATTGGAATCAACGCTCTTGCCGAATGCGTTTCCGCGTGCGCCGCATCCGCTTCTTTCGCTCCTTCTGCATCTTCCTTTTCCACGAAGAATAGTGCTTCTTCCGTTCCTTCCCTTTCTTCTGCGTCTGCTGTTTCTTCCGTGAAGAACGCTTCTTTCGCTTCCAATTGGATCGTCCTAATCGCCGTATTCCTTGTGATTGCGATACTTGCGGTTTCCGCGCAGATCGTATGCCCATCGCGTTCCGCGGCTCGCGACACGATCATCGCGCATTCCAGTCTGAACCAAAGCGACCCCAACGAGCAGCTCACCGAGCAAAAGATCGCTGTGCTGCGCAAGGTCACGGAACGTACGGGCACCCAGGCCACCATCATTTCCGATCCGTTGAACGGTTCGATGTATGCGGAGACGCTGTTCAACGCGAACATGCTGTATCCGATCATCAATGCGCGCACCGATGTGCCATCCGCTCCGTTCGGCAAAGTGGAGACCGCGTTTGCTTCCGGCGATGCGCAGCAGGTGCTCGGCACGGTATGTCCGCTGACCGACGCTCCGGAATACTTCCTTACGATGGGCGACCAGGCGCAGAGTCTGCAGTCATTCCCGTATCGCGCCCAGTACGATTCCTTCCACAATGAGGAATTGATTGATACGTATGTGGATGGCGGCACGTTGGTGAAGGTTGCCGATTATTCGCAATACGGCCAGGGTTGGGCCCTCTACCGTTTCGGTTGCACCGATTAATCGATTTTTGGCTGCGCTGCCTTGTTCTGCCGTCGCTTGCACGCGCATATGCAAAACCGCACTTTCGATCAGTTGGGATCTGAATGTGTTCAGGACAACGATCGGCGGTGCGGTTTCGTTTATCTGCTTTCTTCTGTTTCTCCTATTTCAGCTTTCAGCTGGGAGGTTTTCTCGGATGGGTTGGCTTGGGGGATGGGCCGTGAACGGATAGTGTGGTTGCGACACGCCCGGATGTTGGTTTGCGGTGAGGTGTTTCAGGGTTTTTCCGACGGTCTTTCGCCACGCGATGGCGTCCGCAGCCCGTTTTTCCCGTGTTTTCGACACGCCGATGCTTTCCAGTGTTTGCAAGGGTTCGCGTCTTGTTTCGTCATGCCCGATTTGCGTGGAATGTGATTGTGCTGTAGGTTTATCTCTTGCTGCCGCTCGGCGAGTGGTTCCCCGGTTGGGGTGCCTCGAGGCGGGTGAGCGGTGGTGGTTTGAGAACTCAAGAGCGTATTTGTACTACTTCTTTATAGTCAATGATTGCCAGTTCATCGTCCGCTCGTTCGCGAGTGGCCGGGAGGCCTTGAAGGACGGTGAGGTTTTCGTGCGATGCGCCTTTCCTTATAAGGCGATCGTCAATTTTCTTGTTTTGAGAGTCATCTATTCGATGTCTTTCCACGAGGTTTTTTGTGGAGGGTTCGATTCTGGCTCAGGATGAACGCTGGCGGCGTGCTTAACACATGCAAGTCGAACGGGATCCATCAGGCTTTGCTTGGTGGTGAGAGTGGCGAACGGGTGAGTAATGCG
>ENA-OQIZ01000061-OQIZ01000061.1-human-gut-metagenome-genome-assembly--contig:-NODE-61-length-93205-cov-10.063377_pt1 | contig 93205 bp, 114 predicted proteins | sample MGYA00242593_ERZ504758 | MGnify/ENA primary metagenome ERZ504758 (study PRJEB26092, sample SAMD00036364) | human gut metagenome | host: Homo sapiens | study: EMG produced TPA metagenomics assembly of...
GCCACAATATGCAATATGATTTGGGCAAACGACATCGCAGGTCTCAATACTAGTTTGCCAGAACTTGAACCAGAACTCGAAAAACTCGCTCTTGAACTTATCTAATAAATTATGTTATACTATAAGTGCCTCTTTCGAGGTACTTTTTTTATCTTACAAATTGCACCCGATTTTTTCGGGTGTTTTTTAGTGCAATAAAAAAAGCCTTGTCCATAAAAGCTTAAGGCGGGGAATAGGCGGGGACGAGTGCTAGAAAGCGCGTAGTAGAGCGTGAGAATATTTTATGTTATAATGATATTTACGGATTAATCAAGTAAAGGGGTGAGTACAAGATGATTGAAACAAGCAAGCACCAAGAACGAGTGATTTTGCTAGGAGTTGAGTTGCCTGACACAGAAAACTTTGAAATGTCAATGGAAGAATTGGCGTCACTCGCTGAAACAGCAGGTGCTGAGGTGGTCTCATCTTATCGTCAAAAACGTGAGAAATATGATAGCAAATCTTTGATTGGTTCAGGGAAATTAGCTGAAATCAAAGCGATTGTTGACGCTGATGCGATCGATACTGTGATTGTCAACGACCGCTTAACGCCACGTCAAAATGTTAATTTGGAAGCAGAACTTGGCGTTAAAGTTATTGACCGTATGCAGTTGATTCTAGATATTTTTGCCATGCGTGCCCGTAGTCACGAAGGTAAATTGCAAGTTCATCTGGCTCAACTCAAATACATGTTGCCACGTCTTGTTGGTCAGGGGGTTATGCTTAGCCGACAAGCAGGTGGAATTGGTAGTCGTGGACCTGGTGAAAGTCAGTTAGAGCTTAACCGTCGTTCGATTCGCAATCAAATTTCAGATATTGAACGTCAACTGAAAATCGTTGAGAAGAATCGTGAAACTGGTCGAGAAAAACGCACTGAGTCACAAGTCTTTAAAATTGGTTTGATTGGTTACACAAATGCTGGTAAATCAACGATTATGAACGTTTTGACAAATGATAAGCAGTATGAAGCTGATGAATTGTTTGCGACTTTGGATGCGACGACAAAGCAAATTTATTTGCAAAATCAATTTCAAGTGACTCTCACGGATACGGTTGGATTTATTCAAAATTTACCGACAGAATTGGTGGCAGCCTTTAAGTCAACCTTGGAAGAAAGCCGTCATGTTGATTTGCTGCTACACGTGATTGATGCCAGCGACCCAAATCATGCTGAACACGAAAAAGTTGTTCTGAATCTGTTAAAAAATCTAGATATGTTGGATATTCCACGTTTAGCTGTTTATAATAAGATGGATGTGGCAGAGCATTTTGCAGCGACAGCTTTTCCAAATGTGCGTATTTCTGCGCGTGATAAAGATGCTCGTTCACTTTTGCGCCGTTTGATTATCAATGAAATTCGTGAGATTTTTGAACCATTTAGCATTCGTGTTCACCCAAATCAAGCCTATAAGCTATACGATTTAAATAAAATCGCGCTGCTTGATCGTTATGATTTTGCAGAAGGATACGAAACCATCACTGGTTACATTAATCCAAAAAATAGATGGAGACTAGAAGAATTCTATGACTGATTATATAAGTTTAGCTTTAAAATACGGTGGCTTTACGTCACTAGATAAAGTATACTTGCAAAATGTTTTGGAGGATTTAACAGATGAGCAAAAATTGAGTTTCATCACACCACCTCCAAGTGTTATCAATGCTTATTTTGCAGAAATGTATCAAAAACAATCTCCGCAAGCCGCAACAGATTATTATTTTGAACTATCAAAAGAATTGCAGCTTTTAAATGATAAGCCATCTTTTGATGAACATAAGCCTTTTATTCGTTTGAATTTATCAGGAAAATCATATGGTTTCACTTATGAAAATGATAAAGAGATTGCTCGTATCTTTTCTGAAAAAGATGAAGCTTTGACAAAAGATGTCTTGTTTGAATTGGCTCAAGTCTTTCCTCAATATAAAATTTATGTTGAAGATGGCAAGATCAAAATGTCAAAAATCACTTTTGATGACCAAGAACTTGAAGACCTCACACCAGAAAGTAGTTTGCTCAGTCATGTTTCAAAATTAAAAGGAAATATGGTTAAGCTAAAAAGTTTTAATCGCGATGAATTGTCAGACTTGCTAGCTCACTATCAAGGGCAAGTTTATTATACGTTTGATCAACGTGAATTTATCGCTTATGTAAAAGTATCGTAATAGGAAGGATAAGTAAAAACTTCGGTTTTTATAGGTATATATGGAATTACAATTTTTGGGAACAGGAGCGGGTCAGCCCTCAAAGTCACGTAATGTGTCAAGCTTAGTGTTAAAGTTACTTGACGAGATTAATGAGGTGTGGATGTTTGACTGTGGTGAAGGAACACAGCGTCAGATTTTAGAAACAACGATCCGTCCTCGTAAAGTGAAACGCATTTTTATCACGCACTTGCACGGGGACCACATTTTTGGTCTTCCTGGCTTTTTGGCAAGTCGTGCTTTCCAAGCAAATGAAGAACAAACTGACCTTGATATTTATGGTCCTGTTGGTATTCGTTCATACGTTTTGAACAGTTTGCGCTTGTCTGGTGCACGTTTGCCATACCGTATTCATTTTCATGAATTTGACGAAAACAGTCTTGGAAAAATCATGGAAACAGATAAATTTGTGGTGTATGCTGAGAAATTGGACCACACTATTTTCTGTATTGGTTACCGTGTGATGCAAAAAGATTTAGAAGGAACACTTGATGCTGAAGCGTTGAAAGCTGCAGGTGTGCCATTTGGTCCATTATTTGGAAAAATCAAGAGTGGTCAAGATGTTGTCTTAGAAGATGGGACAAAAATCATTGCCAAAGATTACATCTCAGCACCGAAAAAAGGAAAAATTATCACTGTTTTAGGCGATACACGTAAGACTGATGCTAGCGTGCGCCTTGGTTTGGGAGCCGATATTTTGGTTCACGAATCTACATATGGTAAGGGTGATGAAAAAATTGCTCGTAATCATGGGCACTCAACAGGTACTCAAGCTGCTCAAATTGCTAAAGAAGCATCAGCTAAATGCTTATTGCTTAATCACATCAGTGCACGTTTCTTGGGACGCGAATGCAAACAAATCGAAAACGATGCTCAAGAAATTTTTGAAAATACACACTTGGTTAAAGATTTGGAAGAAATTAGCTTATGAGAATAATTGCTATTACAGGAGCAACAGGTGGACTTGCCAAAGAAATTGTCAAACAGTTACCATCTGATGACTTTGTGATTGCCTTAGGACGTAATGTAAAAAAACTTGAAGCCTGTTATGTTGAACGTCCTAACACAGTTTGCTACGAACTTGATATGTCAAGTGATGAAGCGATTGGGGCAATGGTTGAAAAACTATATGCTGAACATGGTTACATCGATGTCTTTATCAATAACGCTGGTTATGGTGATTTTAGTGAGTTTGATGCTTATACAACCGCTGAAATTCGTGACATGTTTGATATCAACACCTTTGCGACGATGACTTTCTCACGTTTGGTTGGGCATAGGATGAAGAAAGCTGGGTACGGCCATATTGTCAATATTGCCAGCATCGCTGGTTTGATTGCGTCAGCAAAATCATCTGTTTATTCTGCAACAAAATTTGCTGTGATTGGTTTTTCAAATGCTCTACGTTTGGAATTAGCTGATAGCAATGTTTATGTGACAACGATTAATCCTGGACCGATTGCAACAAGCTTTTTTGACAAGGCAGATCCATCTGGAGAATACTTAAAGAGTGTTGGACGTTTTGTTTTGCAACCAGAAGAAGTTGCTAGACGTACGGTTGCCATTTTAGGTAAGAACAAGCGTGAAGTGAACATGCCTTGGTCAATAGCTGCAGCACACAAATTCTATACTCTTTTCCCAAAGATTGCTGATTTTTTAGCACGCAAAGTTTTTAATTATAAATAACCTCCTTTCAATTCTACATAAGAAGTGAGAAGTGAATGATAACAAGTAAATACAATTGGAAAAATATTGAAAAAGAGCCAGATGATGGCTTTTTTGAAGTGACAAAAAAAGAAAATATAACGGCATTAGCCAGCAAAATCCTATACAGTCGTGGCGTTGACAACGACGAAAAACTAGCTCAATTTTTATCGAATGATTTGTCACAACTTCACGATCCATATCTTTTGCACGATATGGACAAGGCAGTTGCCCGCATTCGTCAAGCTATTGAAAATTATGAACAAATCTTGGTTTATGGTGACTATGATGCCGACGGGATGACCAGCGCTAGTATCATGAAAGAAGCGTTGGAAATGCTTGGGGCTGAGGTTCAAGTCTATCTTCCTAACCGATTTGTTGATGGTTATGGACCAAATGAATCGGTTTATAAGTATTTCATCGAGCAACAACAGGTTTCTTTGATTATTACGGTGGATAATGGCGTAGCTGGACATGAAGCTATTAGCTATGCACAAAGTCAAGGAGTAGATGTCATTGTTACTGACCACCATGGCTTACCAGCAGAGCTTCCAGACGCATTTGCCATTGTACATCCAGAGTATCCAGAAGCTGACTATCCTTTTAGATATTTAGCAGGATGTGGTGTAGCCTTCAAAGTGGCTTGTGCCCTATTAGAATCCATCCCAACCGAAATGTTAGACTTAGTTGCTATCGGAACGATTGCCGATATGGTTAGTCTAACAGATGAAAATCGTATCATGGTCAAGGTTGGGCTTGAAATGCTCAAGCAGACCGAACGCATTGGTCTCATGGAGCTTATGAAAGTATCTGATATTGACATGTCAGATGTTAATGAGGAAACTGTTGGGTTTAAAATTGCACCGCAGCTAAATGCTCTTGGTCGTCTAGATGATCCAAATCGAGCTATTGAATTATTGACTGGTTTTGATGATGAAGAAGCGCTAAGTATTGCGCAAATGATTAATGCCAAGAATGAAGAACGTAAAGAAATTGTTCAAAAAATTTACGATGAAGCCATGGGCATGGTTGATCTTGACAAGCCTGTGCAGGTGTTGGCAAAAGAAGGCTGGCATCCAGGTGTTCTAGGAATTGTCGCTGGTCGTATTTTGGAGCACATTGCTCAGCCAGTTATTGTCTTAAACATTGAAGACGGTATGGCAAAAGGCTCTGCTAGAAGTATTGAGGCAATCAATATCTTCCATGCACTTGATGACCACCGTGATTTATTTGAAGCTTTTGGTGGACATGCTGGTGCTGCAGGAATGACCTTGCCAGTTGATAACTTAGAGCAATTGTCACAAGTTTTATGTGATTACATTGCTGAAAATGATATTAATTTAGCTCAGAAAAAGACTTTGATCATTGATGAAGTGCTGGACTTGTCAGAAATTGATTTGGACACTGTTAAAAGTCTTGAGAAGATCGCACCTTTTGGGATGGATAATGCTAAGCCAGTCTTTGAAATCAAAGACCTTACCGTTAAACACGCACGTACCATGGGGCAAAATGGCACTCACTTGAAATTAAAAATTGCTCAAGGAAGTACGGCGGTTGACCTTGTTGCCTTTAACCAAGGTCATTTGGTACAAGAATTCCAGCAAGCGCAGAACCTGTGCCTTGCCGTTACTTTGTCAATCAACAAATGGAACGGGCAAACCACAGTTCAGTTGATGCTTGAAGACGCGCGTGTTGACGGCGTTCAGTTGATTGATATTCGTTCCAAAAATGCCAGTCTTCCTGAACGTGTTCCTGTTTTGAGTGAAGACACCAGTGCCAGTGAAGTGGTTGTACTAGATATTCCTGATAAGGCTGAAGAACTCAAATCCCTTTTTGTCGGTCGACAATTTGATGCCGTTTACTTTAAAAATCACATCAAACGAGCTTATTATTTGACTGGCTATGGAACTCGCGAACAATTTGCTAAGTTGTATAAAACGATTTATCAATTCCCTGAATTTGATGTTCGTTACAAGCTGAAAGAATTGAGTCATTATCTTAATATTCCTGATATTCTTTTGGTCAAAATGATTCAAATTTTTGATGAATTGGATTTTGTAACCATCACAGATGGAGTGATGGTCGTCAATAAAGGTGCTGAGAAACGCAGTATTTCTGATAGTAAAATTTATCAAAATCTTAAGCAAGAAGTGAAATTTCAAGAGCTCATGGCACTTGGAACGCCACAAGAAATTTATGACTGGTTGATGAACTAGACTAAAAAGTTACGTTGCTTAGCTCAGCGTAGCTTTTTTAGCTTTTTGTCATAGAAAACGTTTACTTAAAAATTGAAAATTTTTTTAATTGAAAACTTTTTTAATTGGAACTATAATGAGACTACAAAGTTGTAGATGACTTTTAAAGTATTTTTTAAAGGAGTTTTTTATGTGTACTGCAATTACTTATACAACTAAAGATAATTACTTTGGTCGAAATCTTGATTTGGACTTTTCTTACAATGAAACGGTAACGATTTGTCCTCGAAATTATCCTTTTTCGTTTAGACACCAAGGAGAAAATAACAGCCATTTTGCCATGATTGGTATGGCAACGGTAGTGGCTGATTACCCACTTTATTACGAAGCAGTTAATGAAAAAGGTTTAGGAATGGCAGGTTTGAATTTCCCTGAAAATGCCGACTATAAAGAAGTAGCAGAAGGGAAAGACAATCTTGCATCTTTTGAATTGATTCCATGGTTCTTATCACAATGCCAATCTGTTGCTGAAGTTAAGAAACTTTGCCAAAATCTTAACGTCACAAATGAAGCATTTAGTGATGATTTTCAACCAAGTCCTTTGCACTGGTTGATTGCAGACCGCAATGAAGCTATTGTGTTGGAATCTGTGGCTAGTGGTCTTAAGGTTTATGATAACCCAACAGGTGTTTTGACAAATAACCCAACTTTTGATAAACAATTATTCAATTTGAACAATTATCGTCATGTTTCTCCAAAAGTTTCTGACAATCTCTTTTCTACAGAAATTACCTTAGACACTTATAGCCGAGGAATGGGAGGCCTTGGTTTGCCTGGGGATTTATCATCAATGTCACGCTATGTTAAGGCAGCCTTTACTAAATTAAATTCAGTAGCAGAAGATACAGAAGTATCTAGTGTTAACCAGTTCTTCCATATTTTGAAATCCGTTGAACAACAAAAAGGGTTATGTTACGTGGATGAAAGCGGCAAATACGAATACACCATTTACAGTTCATGTATCAACACAGAAAAAGGTATTTATTACTACACAACTTACGATAATTCACAGATTACAGCTGTCGATATGCATAAGGAAAATTTGGATAATAACAAGTTAGTTACTTATCCATTGATTAAAGATTGGCAAGTGAATTATCAAAATTAAGGTCTTGAAAATTTATTACCTAAATCCTCTGCTTTTTTTCGAAAAATATGCTATAATGAAATGTAAAACATTTTTTGGCAAAAAGCCCATAGAAAGAAGAAAATGGATTTAAAAAATTATATCGCTACAATTGAAAACTATCCTAAAGAAGGGGTCACTTTCCGTGATATTTCTCCTTTGATGGCAGATGGAAATGCTTATAGCTATGCTGTTCGCGAAATTGTACAGTATGCTACTGACAAGAAGATCGACATGATTGTTGGCCCAGAGGCACGCGGATTTATCGTCGGATGCCCAGTTGCATTTGAACTTGGAATTGGTTTCGCACCAGTTCGTAAACCTGGTAAATTACCACGTGAAGTAATCTCAGCTGATTACGAAAAAGAGTACGGCATTGATACACTATGTATGCATGCTGATGCTATCAAACCTGGACAACGTGTCCTTATCGTTGATGACCTTTTGGCAACAGGTGGTACTGTGAAAGCTACTATCGAAATGGTAGAACGCCTTGGTGGTATCGTTGCTGGATGTGCTTTCCTTGTTGAATTGGATGGATTGAACGGACGTAAAGCACTTGAAGGTTATGATACGAAAGTCTTAATGAATTTCCCAGGATAATTATAGCTAAAAACTATAACTACCTAAAGAAATTATATAATTGAAAACTATATCTCCATCTTTTATAATATTACTTAAATATAATATTATAGAGTGGAGATATTTTCATGCCAATAAAACTTGATAAAGAATTACCGGCCTTAGACATTTTGCGCAAAGAGAATGTCTTCATCATGGATAATAAACGAGCAAAGCATCAAGATATTAGACCGATGGATTTTCTCATCGTTAACTTGATGCCAACAAAAGAAGTGACAGAGACACAACTCTTGCGTTTGCTAGCCAATACGCCTTTGCAGATTAATGTTGAATTCCTCTATATGACTAGTCACAAGTCAAAAAATACAACGGCTGAGCATTTAGAAACCTTCTATAAAACTTTTGCGGATGTTAAACATAAGTATTATGATGGGTTGATTATCACGGGTGCTCCAGTTGAAACCTTGGCTTATGAGGAAGTGGATTATTGGGATGAATTGTGCCAAATCTTTGATTGGGGAAAATCTCATGTCTATTCAACCTTGCACTTGTGTTGGGGAGCGCAAGCTGGGCTCTATTACAAATATGGTATTAAGAAGGTTTTGCTAGAGGAAAAATTATCAGGCATCTTTTCTCAAAATGTCAAACAACCTTCTAATCCGATTGTCCGTGGGTTTGACGACTGCTTTATGGCGCCGCATTCTAGGTATACAGAAGTTCGTCATGAAGATGTTACTAAGGTTGATCGATTAGAAGTAATTGCTGAAGGTCCCACAGTTGGTTTGTCTATCGTAGCTAGTAAAGATTTGCGCGAGGTTTATAGCCTTGGACATTTGGAATACGACCGTGAAACTTTGGATCTCGAGTACAAGCGTGATGTTAAAGTTGGCAAGAATCCTAATGTGCCTGCACATTATTATGTCAACGATGATCCTGAGCAAGACGTTCCGATGAAGTGGAATTTAGCGGCAACAACTTTCTTTAGTAATTGGATTAATTATGCTGTTTACCAAGAGACGCCTTATCAACTGGAACAATTGGAAAAAGAACCATCTTTTTACGGTTACTTGTGATGAGGTGATTGTCGATCAAATCTTGCTTTATCTTTGTCAGGTTCGGTTTTAGAGGTGATGATTTTTTAGGAATATATTATGAGTTATTTGGAAAATTTTAAATCAGGCAATCTTGTATTGCCGAGTGCTCTTCTCTTTCATTACAAAGATATTTTTAAACGTGCAGATGATTTTTTGATTTGGCAGTTTATTTATCTCCAAAACACGACTAAGATGGATGATTTGGCACCTAGTCAAATTGCTAGCGCGCTGAATAAAACAGTGGCAGAAGTTAACCGCTCGATTTCTGATTTGACTGCTCAAGGTTTGCTTGATATGAAAACTATTGAGCTTGGTAGTGAAATCGAAGTGGTTTTTGATGCGTGTCCTGTTTTGGCACTATTGGATAAATTAGTTTCTGAACCAAAACAAGTTCCTGAAAAACAAGACGTAAATCCTGTGAAAGAACTTGTCGAAGAGTTTGAACGTGAGCTAGGTCGTATGCTAAGTCCATTTGAATTGGAAGATTTGCAAAAAACTATTCGTGAGGATAAAACGGATCCAGACCTAGTGCGCGCAGCGCTTCGTGAGGCTGTGTTTAACGGCAAGACAAACTGGAATTACATCAATGCCATTTTGCGAAATTGGCGTCGTGAAGGCATTACAACAATGCGCCAAGTTGAGGAACGTCGTAAAGAGTATGAAAATTCAAAAGTAGGTAAAGTCAATGTGTCAGATGACTTTTTGGCTGCGATGGATTTGTGGAGTGACTAATGAGAGTTGGACGTGAGCGTTTAAAGAAAATCTTAGCTATTATTGGTGACATGTATCCAGAAGCGCGTGGCGAGTTGGAATGGGAGACACCATTTCAACTGCTTATCGCGGTGATCTTGTCTGCTCAAACGACGGATAAAGCAGTAAATAAGGTGACTCCAAATCTTTGGAAACATTACCCAGAAATTGAGGACTTGGCTAAGGCAAATTTGGCTGATGTTGAGGAGTGTTTGCGAACTATCGGACTTTATAAGAACAAAGCTCGAAACATTATTAAGACAGCAAGAGCGATTTTGCAAGATTTTGACGGGCAAGTTCCTAAGACACATAAAGAGTTAGAAACCTTGCCAGGAGTTGGACGAAAAACAGCTAATGTTGTGTTAGCAGAAGTTTACGGTATTCCATCAATTGCTGTGGATACGCATGTGTCACGCATTGCTAAGCGCCTCAATATTTCTGCGCCAGATGCTGATGTTAAAGAAATCGAAAAAGATTTGATGAAAAAAATTCCAAAGAAAGATTGGATTTTGACGCATCATCGCTTGATTTTCTTTGGACGTTATCATTGTTTAGCTAAAAAGCCTAAATGTGATATTTGTCCAGTTCAAGCCTATTGCAAATACTATAAAGACAATGTGAAAACTAACTAAGCAGCTCACTTGAGTTGCTTTTGTTATGCTTTTGTAAGGAGAAGTTGTTTTTGATATAATTAAAAAGAATGATATTTTAGAAGGAAGAATTATGCAAACAGTATTATCTAAGCGTTTAGCTGCCGTAGCAGAATTTGTACCGCAAGGAGCACGCTTACTGGATGTCGGAAGTGACCATGCGTACTTACCGATTGCCTTGATGGAAGAGGGAAAAATTGATTTTGCTATTGCTGGTGAAGTTGTCAAAGGTCCATATGAATCAGCGGTTCATAATGTTGCTGGCGCTGGTTTGGCAGATAAAATCGTTGTGCGTTTGGCAGATGGTTTGGCAGCCTTTGAAGCATCAGACAAAGTAACAACGATTACGATTTGTGGTATGGGCGGCGGCTTGATTGCTGATATTTTGGCGGCAGGAGTTGAAAAATTAGCAAGTGTAGACCGTCTTATCTTACAACCTAATAATCGTGAAGATGAGCTTCGTGCTTGGTTGATGAACAATGGCTTCAAACTTGTCACTGAAGAAATCATGACAGAAAATGATAAATTTTATGAAATCATGGTTGTTGAACACGGACAAATGACTTTGTCAGAGACAGACTTACGCTTTGGTCCTTTCTTGAACCAAGAAAAATCAGCTGTCTTCAAAGCACGTTGGCAACGAGAATTGAAAAAATTAGAAATTGCTTTGCCACATGTGCCAGAAAATCGTGTCGATGACCGCGCTGCTATTTCACAAAAAATGACAGCTATCAAGGAGGCTATCAATGAAAGCAAGTGAAATCATTGAACGCTACGAAGCATACTGTCCACGTGAGCTTTCTATGGAAGGAGATATTTCTGGTCTCCAAATTGGAACTCTTGATAAAGAAGTTAATCGTGTCATGATCGCTCTTGATGTGCGTGAAACGACAGTGGCAGAAGCAATCGAGAAAAATGTTGACTTGATTATCGTTAAGCACGCTCCCATTTTTCGTCCGCTAAAAGACCTTGTGGCGACTCCCCAAAATCAGATTTACCTTGACTTGGTAAAACATGATATCGCTGTATACGTGAGTCACACAAATATCGATATTGTGCCAGATGGTTTAAATGATTGGTTCTGTGAGCTGTTAGACATTACCGATACAGAGATTTTAAGTCCTACGGCTGATGGTTACGGGATTGGTCGAGTTGGAACGATTGAGGAGCAACCTTTTTCGGAATTTGCTCTTAAGGTTAAAGAAAAATTCAACTTAGATAGTGTTCGTTTGGTCGCATATGGAAACCAAGATAAGCTCATTAATCGCGTAGCTATTTGTGGTGGTAGTGGTCAAAGTTTTTACCGTGAAGCAATGGCAAAAGGGACGCAAGTCTACATCACTGGTGATATTTATTACCATACTGCTCAAGAAATGATTACAAATGGCATGCTTGCTATTGACCCTGGGCATCATATTGAAGTGCTCATGGTTGATAAATTACTTGAGAAATTTAATGCCTGGAAAAATGACAATCATTGGTCAGTAGATTTCATTGCCAGTGAGGCAGAAACAAATCCGTTTTATCATTTATAAATAATTACTGACATTTGTCAGTAATTATTGTTAAAAGCTTGTAAAATTAGGAAATTTAGTGACAGCATTTGCAAAAAATGATAGAATAGTTCTGATAATTGATAATTTATTAATAAAGAGGGAGACCTAACTATGAAAGGTATTATTCTTGCAGGAGGTTCAGGAACACGTCTGTATCCTTTGACTCGTGCGGCTTCAAAACAACTTATGCCAGTGTATGATAAACCAATGATTTATTATCCACTATCAACATTGATGTTAGCAGGTATCCGAGATATCTTGATTATCTCAACACCAACTGATATTCATCGTTTTGAAGAACTACTTGGCGACGGTTCAGAATTTGGTATTTCACTTTCTTACGCTGTTCAACCAAGTCCAGATGGATTGGCACAAGCCTTTATCATCGGTGAAGAATTTATCGGAGATGACAATGTTGCTCTTGTTTTGGGAGATAACATTTACCATGGAGCAGGTCTAAGTAAAATGCTTCAAAAAGCAGCAAGCAAAGAAAAAGGTGCTACTGTCTTTGGTTACCAAGTAAAAGACCCAGAACGTTTTGGTGTTGTTGAATTCGACGAAGATTTCAACGCTCTTTCAATCGAAGAAAAGCCAGAACATCCAAAATCACACTACGCTGTAACAGGTCTTTACTTCTACGATAACGACGTTGTGGAAATTGCTAAAAACATCAAACCAAGTGCACGTGGTGAACTTGAAATCACAGATGTTAATAAAGCCTATCTAGAACGTGGCGACCTTTCTGTGGAAGTTATGGGACGTGGCTTTGCATGGCTTGATACAGGAACACACGAAAGCCTTCTGGAAGCAGCTCAGTACATTGAAACAGTGCAACGTATGCAAAACCTTCAAGTGGCAAACTTGGAAGAAATTGCATACCGCATGGGTTACATCACAAAAGAAGATGTTTACAACCTTGCACAACCACTTAAGAAAAACGAATACGGAAAATACTTGCTCCGTTTGATTGGAGAAGAATAATGACAGAACAGTTTTTTGGTAAAGAATTAGCAGCACGTAAAATCGAAGCTATCCCAGGAATGATTGAATTTGATATTCCTGTTCACGGTGACAACCGCGGATGGTTTAAAGAAAATTTCCAAAAAGAAAAAATGCTTCCTCTTGGTTTCCCAGAATCATTCTTTGCAGAAGGAAAATTACAAAATAACGTTAGCTTTTCACATAAAAACGTTTTGCGTGGACTTCATGCAGAACCTTGGGACAAATACATCTCAGTTGCCGACGAAGGTAAAGTTCTAGGTTCATGGGTTGATTTACGTGAAGGTGACAGCTTTGGTCATGTTTACCAAACAGTTATCGACGCTTCAAAAGGTATCTTTGTCCCACGTGGTGTCGCTAACGGTTTCCAAGTATTGTCTGATAAAGTATCATACAGTTACTTGGTTAATGACTATTGGGCACTTGAACTTAAACCAAAATACGCTTTTGTAAACTATGCTGACCCAACTCTTGGTATCAAATGGGAAAACTTGGAAGAAGCAGAGGTTTCTGAAGCAGATAAAAATCACCCATTGCTTAAAGATGTAAAACCATTACGTAAAGAAGATTTGTAATAAAAATAAAAAAATAATCAGAAAGGAGTGTTCAGTTTTAAGAAACTGAACACGGGACTAAATCTCTGAGAAAAAAGAAAAATCTTCCTAGACACTTGTCGTCTGCGTCAGATTTCCTATTTTTCTACGAGATTTTTCGCGAGCGAAACGTCCCTTTGTATCTTAATTATGTCTGAATACAAAAATATTATTGTAACCGGTGGTGCAGGTTTCATCGGTTCAAACTTCGTACACTATGTTTACAACAACCACCCAGATGTACACGTTACTGTTCTTGATAAATTAACATACGCAGGTAACCGTGCAAACTTGGAAGAAATCCTTGGTGACCGTGTTGAATTGGTTGTTGGTGATATCGCAGATGCAGAATTGGTTGACAAATTGGCAGCAAAAGCTGATGCTATCGTTCACTACGCTGCAGAAAGCCACAACGATAACTCACTAAAAGACCCAAGCCCATTCATCCAAACAAACTTTGTTGGTACTTACACACTTTTGGAAGCTGCTCGTAAATACGATATCCGTTTCCACCACGTATCAACTGACGAAGTTTACGGAGATCTTCCACTTCGCGAAGATCTTCCAGGACATGGTGAAGGCCCAGGTGAAAAATTCACTGTCGAAACAAAATATAACCCAAGTTCACCATATTCATCAACAAAAGCTGCATCAGATTTGATCGTAAAAGCTTGGGTACGTTCATTTGGCGTTAAAGCAACAATCTCTAACTGTTCAAATAACTACGGACCATACCAACACATCGAAAAATTCATTCCTCGTCAAATCACAAATATCTTGTCAGGAATTAAACCAAAACTTTACGGTGATGGTAAAAACGTTCGTGACTGGATTCACACAAACGACCACTCAACAGGTGTTTGGGCAATCTTGACAAAAGGACGTATCGGTGAAACTTACCTTATCGGTGCTGATGGTGAAAAGAACAACAAAGAAGTTCTTGAACTTATCCTTGAAAAAATGGGTCAACCAAAAGATGCTTACGATCACGTAACAGACCGTGCTGGTCACGACCTTCGTTACGCAATCGATTCAACTAAACTTCGTGAAGAACTTGGTTGGGAACCACAATACAATAATTTTGAAGAAGGACTTGAAGCAACAATCAAATGGTACACAGATAACCAAGATTGGTGGAAAGCTGAAAAAGAAGCAGTTGAAGCCAACTATGCTAAAACTCAAAAAGTTCTTGATAAATAATTTAAAAAGCCTACCGTATCAAGCCACGCTTGGTACGGGGCTTTTTTTAGCTTTTGAGAAAAAGCAAAGCTAAGATAAGGTTAACTGAAAAATACCTATAATAACTTAGAATTATTTTATAAGTTAGGCTCTGATTCAAGAATTGTGTTTGGTTTTCTGGTACAATAGAAGAAAACGAGAAAGAAGAGAAAGATGACAAAGTTAGCGACGATTTGTTATATTGATAACGGTGAGGCACTTTTGCTTTTGCATCGTAATAAAAAGCCAAACGATGTTCATGAGGGAAAATGGATTTCGGTTGGTGGTAAACTTGAAGCGAGTGAAACGCCTGATGAATGTGCCAAACGTGAAATTTTTGAAGAAACGCATTTTACAGTTAAGGAAATGGATTTTAAAGGTGTGATTACTTTCCCTGAATTTACGCCAGGTCACGATTGGTATACCTACGTCTTTAAGGTAACAGATTTTGAAGGTGAATTAATCTCTGACGAAGAATCACGTGAGGGTACTCTTGAGTGGGTTCCTTATGATAAGGTGTTATCAAAACCAACTTGGGAAGGTGACTATGAAATCTTTAAGTGGATTTTAGATGATGTGCCATTCTTCTCAGCTAAGTTTACTTATGATGACAAGCAACGCTTGGTAGATAAGAGTGTTACTTTTTATGGTGATAAGTAGTCCTTATTGAAGTTGTCTGAAGAGAGGAGTTTTTATGGATCGTCATCAAGAAAAGAAATTTACGGAGTCTTGGTTTTTTAAATGGGTTTTAAACAGTCAAGCTACTGTGGCAGTTATGGTCACTTTTCTTGTCTTTTTGACCCTTTATTTGTTCACTAAGATTTCATTTCTATTTAAACCTATTTTGTCTTTTTTAGCCATCATCATGCTTCCTTTGGTGATTTCGGCAATTCTTTACTATCTGATTAAGCCTTTGGTTGGATTGATTGAACGACGTGGTATTAATCGAACGGCTTCAATTTTCATTGTTTATGCTATTATTGTGGCTCTACTTATTTGGGCGGTAGCAAGTTTTATTCCTATGATTGAAGGACAATTAACCTCATTTGTTGAGAATTTACCTGCTTATGTTAAAAGTGTCAATGTTGAAAGTTCTAAACTTTTGAAGAGCCCTTGGTTGACTAATTATCAGTCAGAATTGCAGGACATGCTAGCCAATATCAGTAATAAAGCTGTCGATTATGCAGAAAGCTTTTCTAAGAACGCTATTGATTGGGCATCAAGTTTTGCCACCGCTATTGCTCGCGTGACCTTAGCTATCATTATGTCACCATTCATTCTCTTTTATTTCTTAAGAGATAGTCATAAGATGAAAGAGGGGTTAATTAAGGTACTTCCGACTAGAATACGTCGTCCAACATCACGTATTCTTGGGGATATCAACAAACAACTTGCTGGTTATGTTCAAGGTCAAGTAACTGTGGCGATTGTTGTTGGGATTATGTTTACAATCTTCTTTAATATGATTGGTTTGCGTTATGCGGCAACTTTTGGTATTATTGCAGGCTTCCTTAATATGATTCCATATCTTGGTAGTTTCTTAGCCATGGTTCCTGTTGTGATTATGGGGATTGTTCAAGGACCAATTATGCTGATTAAGATTCTTGTGACCTTCGTGGTTGAACAAACGATTGAAGGGCGTTTTGTGGCTCCTTTGGTTTTGGGAAGCAAGCTAAGCATTCATCCGATTACCATTATGTTTATTTTGCTAACGTTTGGCTCAATGTTTGGTATTTGGGGAGTTTTCCTAGGAATTCCGGTTTATGCCTCTATCAAGGTGATTGTTAAAGAAATTTTTGACTGGTACAAAGCTGTCAGTGGTTTATATGAAGAAGAGTTAATTGTAGAAGAAGGAGGAGAAGAATCAAAAGATGTTAAATAGTGAAAAAATGGTTGCCTCAATCCAGAGTCAAGATTTGGAGCATGCTAATAAATATTTTAAACGAGCTTTGAAAGAAGACGATGCTGAGACTCTTTTGGAATTGGCAGAGTATCTTGAAAGCATTGGTTTCTTGCCACAAGCAAAAGAAATTTATTTGCAAGAACGTGAAGATTATCCTGAAGTTAATATCAATCTAGCTCAGATTGCGACTGAAGATGGTGATATCGAAGGTGCTTTCTTGTATCTTGATGCTATTTCGCCTGAGAGCGATACTTATTTGTCTGCTTTGCTTGTTATGGCAGATATCTACGAAATGGAAGGGCTAGCTGACGTTGCGCGTGAAAAACTTCTCCAGGCTAGTCAGATTAGTGATGAACCTTTGGTTATTTTTGGTTTGGCTGAAATCGAAATGGAACTTGGTAATTACAACCAAGCTATCAAAGAATACGCTAAGCTAGATAATCGAGATATTCTTGAATTGACTGGTGTGTCAACCTATCAACGTATCGGTCGTGTATATGCTAGTCTCGGAAAATTTGAAGCAGCTATTGAATTTCTTGAAAAAGCTGCTGAGATTGAATACGATGATAATACTGTTTTTGAATTAGCGACAATTTTGTATGATCAAGATGAATACCAAAAAGCAAATATTTACTTCAAACAATTGGAGACAATGAATCCTGATTTTGAAGGGTATGAGTATGTTTATGCACAATCTCTTCATGAAGAAAATAAAACTGAAGAAGCCCTTCGATTGGTTCAAAAAGGTTTGGCTAAAAATGAATTTGATACCAATCTTTTGCTTGCAGCATCACAATTTTCATATGAATTACACGATATCAAACAAGCAGAAAGTTATCTTTTGAAAGGAAAAGAAGTAGCTGTTGACGATGAAGATGTCTTGATGCGTTTGACAAACTTATACTTAGAAGAAGAACGCTACGACGATGTTGTAGCTCTTAATCGCGATAACATTGATAATGTGCTTACTAAATGGAATATTGCCAAAGCTTACCAAGCTCTTGAGGCTGATAAAAAGGCTCTCAAAATTTATGATGATTTAGCAACTGACTTGGTAGACAATCCAGAATTCTTGCAAGACTATGCCTATATTTTGCGTGAATTTGGCTACGCAGATCGTGCTAAGGATGTGGCTAAACGTTATTTGACTTTGGTTCCAGATGATGTCAATATGGTGGAATTTTTAAATGAAGATGAATTTTAAGAGTCTTTTGGCTAGTAACCTAATAACGGTTATTATCATTTTTGTTTTGCTATTATTCTTTGATCAAAGTGGTGAACCACTTCGCAATATTCTTGTGGTATTTGGTGGTTTTATCTTGATGACCATCTATGATTTTGTCAGAACAAGACGAAAAAAATAGAGTAAAAAGCGCGACAACTTCGTCGTGTTTTTTCTTGTAATTTTCAAGAATGTTTTTAATCTTACTTTAGAAAGATAAAGAAAAATTTCACAAGAGAAATTTCACAAACTTTTCGTAAAACTATGGTATAATTGATTAATATTTGTGAAAAATAAAAATTTGTGATTTAGATTCGACTAATTTTATCGCCAGATTTTCTTGAAATAGTGATATATTGGAACTTTAAAAACTGTTCTTAATTAGTCATCTAAAGACATATAGGAGATAAAATGACTGAACAAAAGCAATATGGGGCTGATTTGGTAGTGGATAGTCTCATCAACCATGACATTGACTATGTTTTTGGTATTCCTGGTGCTAAAATTGATCGTATTTTTGACACTCTTGAAGATAAGGGACCACAGTTGATTGTAGCTCGTCATGAGCAAAATGCTGCTTTTATGGCACAAGGGATTGGACGTATTACAGGTACACCTGGCGTTGTGATTACAACAAGTGGACCTGGAGTTTCAAATTTGGCGACAGGATTGGTGACCGCAACGGATGAAGGGGATCCTGTTTTAGCGATTTCAGGTCAAGTAAAACGTGCCGATTTGCTGAAACGGTCTCACCAATCTATGAAAAATGTGGCAATGATGGAACCAGTTACAAAATATGCTGTAGAAGTTCATGAGCCAGATACTCTCTCTGAAACAATTGCTAATGCCTATCGTGTGGCAAAGTCAGGTAAACGTGGTGCAAGCTTTGTTTCCATTCCACAAGATGTGACTGACAGTTTGGTTTCCGTAAAAGCAATCAAGCCATTAACAGATCCTCAATTGGGTTCTGCGTCAGTTGGTGATATCAACTATTTAGCGCAAGCTATCCGAAATGCCGACTTACCAGTCCTTCTTCTGGGAAATGGTGCTTCAACGCGTGCAGTTACAAAGTCTATTCGTAAGTTATTGGATGCTGTAAAATTACCAGTTGTTGAAACTTTCCAAGGGGCAGGTATCGTATCGCGTGAACTTGAAGAAGACACTTTCTTTGGACGTGTTGGGCTTTTCCGCAATCAGCCAGGTGACATGTTGCTTAAAAAAGCTGACCTAGTTATTGCTATTGGTTATGACCCAATTGAGTATGAAGCCCGAAATTGGAATGCTGAAATTTCAGCTCGTATTATTGTTATCGACGTTGCGCAAGCTGAAATCGATACTTATTTCCAACCAGAACGTGAATTGATTGGTAACATTGCGGATACGATTGACTTGCTCTTGCCTGCCGTTAATGGTTATGTTTTGACAAAAGCATCAGTAGATTATTTGCAAAATCTGAAGAAAAATGTTGTCGAAGATGTCAAATTTGATCGTAATTCCAAGGAAGGTTTGGTTCACCCGCTTGATGTTATTGATGTCTTACAAGAAAATACAACAGATGATATGACTGTCACTGTTGACGTTGGTAGTCACTACATTTGGATGGCACGTTATTTCAAATCATATGAAGCTCGTCATCTGCTCTTTTCAAACGGCATGCAGACCCTTGGAGTTGCACTTCCTTGGGCAATTTCAGCAGCTCTTGTTCGCCCAAATACAACTGTTATCTCTGTATCTGGTGATGGTGGTTTCCTCTTCTCAGCGCAAGAATTAGAAACTGCAGTTCGTCTTAATTTACCAATCGTTCACATTATCTGGAATGATGGTAAATACAATATGGTTGAATTCCAAGAAGAGATGAAATACGGTCGTTCTTCAGGCGTTGATTTTGGTCCTGTTGATTTTGTGAAATACGCTGAAAGTTTTGGTGCTAAAGGTTACCGTGTTGATAGCAAAGAAGGTTTTGAAGCGACCTTCAAAAAAGCTCTTGTTGAAGCAGCCAATGGTCCAGTTCTTATCGATATTCCAATCGATTACAAAGATAATATCAAACTTGGTGAAACAATCTTACCAGACGAATTTTATTAAGCTTGCAATTTAACGAATTTGGCAATAAAATATTAATGACAGTTAATTTTTAATGACGAAAGTGAAGGAGAATATGTCAGAAGCAATTAAACTTTTTCAATATAATACCTTAAGTGCCCTAATGGCTGGTCTTTATGGTGGTACCTTAACCATTGGTGAGTTACTAGAGCACGGTGATTTGGGAATCGGAACACTCGATTCTATTGATGGAGAGTTGATTATTCTAGACGGTAAAGCCTATCAAGCTATCGGTTCAAACGGGAAACCTGAAATTGTTGAGGTTTCTGATGATGTCAAAGTTCCTTACGCTGCAGTTGTTCCTCATCAAGCTGAAGTGATTTTCAAACAACGTTTTGAAATGACAGATGCAGAGTTGAAAAAACGTATCGAGTCGTATTATGATGGTGTGAACTTGTTCCGTTCGATTAAAATTAAGGGGACTTTTTCTAACATGCATGTTCGCATGATTCCCAAATCTGCGCCAAATACAAAATTTGCAGAAGTTGCAACACGCCAACCCGAATATTCACGTGAAAATGTCACAGGGACTATTGTGGGTATCTGGACACCTAAGATGTTCCACGGAGTAAGTGTTGCTGGTTATCATTTACACTTTATTTCAGATGATTTAACCTTTGGTGGTCATGTGATGGATTTTGTGATTTCAGAAGGTGTGGTTGAAGTAGGACCTGTTGACCAACTTGATCAACGTTTCCCAGTTCAAGACCGCAAATACCTTTTTGCAAAATTTAACATGGACGAATTGAAAGAAGACATCAAAAAAAGCGAATAAATCGTCTAGTTATCGCATATGAAAAAGGCACATTTCTAAAAACGAGTTTATCTTTTTTTAGCAATGTGTTTTTTTACGGATAAAAATGAGGTATAGAGTTGATTTTTACTTATATTTATCCTAAAATAAAAGACGTTGTGCATGTGAATCTTGTATCAAGAATTGATAGAATTATAAGAATTGCATGACGATTTCAAACAAATAACAGGAGAATGTATGGATATTTTTCGAAAGACCCCGATGGCGCAAAAGACAAGCCATTTGCAACGACGCCTGGGGCTTGCTGAACTTATCTTTTTAGGGGTAGGTTCGATTGTTGGGACTGGGATTTTCACGATAACAGGAGTAGGCGCTTCTCAATATGCAGGACCTGCGATTACTATTTCAATTATTATTGCTGCTATCTGTGTAACCATGTCAGCTTTATTCTTTGCAGAATTTTCTTCAAGATTGCCTCATTCAGGTGGTGTGTATCGCTATTTGTATACTGTTTTTGGAGAGTACCCAGCTTGGATTGCAGGTTGGTTTATGATGATTGAATTTGCAGGAGCGATTTCAACGGCAGCCTCTGGTTGGGGAGAGTATTTAAAAGCTTTCTTGAAAACTTTTGGCATTAGTTTGCCGACAGCTTTGAGTGGTCCTTTTAATCCTGCAAAGGGAACTTATATTGATATTGTTCCTGTTATCTTATTACTTTGTGTGACAGCCCTTGTTGTACTAGGGGTTCAAACGGTATTGAGATTTAATTCTATTTTGGTTATCTTTAAATTAGCGGTTTTGCTTATATTTATTGCTCTTGGTTTGACAGCAATTAATACGCAAAACTGGAGTGATTTCACACCGTTCGGATTTGGTCAAATTTATGGTGGAAAAGTTGGTATCATGGCTGGTGCGTCATTGATGTTCTTTGCTTTTCTTGGATTTGAATCAATTTCTATGGCGGCTGATGAGACCAAAGAACCTCAAAAGAAAATTCCGCAAGGTATCTTCTTTTCAATTGGATTGACAACTTTATTGTATGTTTTGGTTACTTTGGTTTTAACTGGAACTGTTCACTATACTAAATTAAATACAGCTGACGTGGTACCATTTGTTTTACGTAGCATTGGTTTTTCATTAGTAGGTAATATTGTTTCTGTTGTGGTTATTTTTACATTGGTAACGGTATGTATTTCTATGATGTTTGCCTTGTCACGTGTGATTTACAATGTCAGTTGTGATGGGCTTTTGCCTGAGCAATTCCAAGAATTAACACCGAAGAGCAAGGTTCCTAAGAAAGCAACTATATTTGTTGGGATTGTCACAATGTTCTTCTCGGGAGTTTTTCCTTTGGAAATTCTAGCTTTGTTAGTTAATATTGTGACACTTGCATACCTTATCTTGCTTGCTTTTGGGGTTATCAAACTTCGTAAAGATTTTGGTGAGCCAAAAGAAGGGGAATTCAGAGCACCTTGGGTGCCATTTTTGCCAATATTATCAATTGTGGTTTGCTTGGCTTTGATGACACAATGTAAGCTTGAGACATGGTATTGCTTTATCGTTGCCTTTGTGATTGGAACAATCATTTACTTTGCTTATGGTTACCGTCACTCAAAATTAATCGATAAAACTGAAGAATAAACAAAAAGCATTGGCTCTTAGCCGATGCTTTTTTGCAATCTTAATAGCAAGTTATTTCTTATTTTCAATGCGCATGCTATTGATTTTTTCTTCGGTTGGTGTAACGCGAAGTGTTTTTTGACCAGTGTATGTGACAAAACCAGGTTTGGCACCAGTAGGTTTGTTGAGTTTTTTAGCTTCAATCATATCGACTTGGATAAGATTTGATAGGCGAGCTTTTGAGTAATAAGCTGCTAATTCAGCGGCATCAGTCTTGACTTCATCGCTTGGGTTAAGATTGTCCTTGATGAGTACGTGACTACCTGGAATATCCTTAGCGTGGAACCAGAGTTCACCTTTTTTCGCCATTTTGAAGGTTAATTCATCATTTTGCAGGTTGTTGCGTCCAACCATGATGATTGTCTTACCATCTGAAGCAAGGTATTGCTCTGGTTTTTTACGTTTGTGATGTTTATCGCGCGTGCGGCGTTTGACAAAACCAGTTTCCACCAACTCTTCACGAATGTCTTCGATATCAGAGATAGAAGCGTGACTAAGAGAAGTTTCAACACTTTCAAGATAAGTGATTGTGTGTTTTGTTTCTTCGATAAGCCCTGTTAAGTGTTTGACAGCTTCTTTTAGTTTTTGGTATTTTTTGAAATAACGCTGAGCATTTTGGTTAGGGGTCAAACTTTTATCAAGAGCAATAGTGATTTTTTTATTAGTGTAGTAGTTATCAAGTTCCACTTGGTCTTGATTGTTTGGCACCATTGAGAGATAAGTGGTTAAGAGTTCGCCTTTTTGGCGGAATTCTTCGGCGTTTTCAGTAGCTGCCAATTCTTTTTCTTGTTTTGCTAGCTTTTTGATATTTTTATCGAGTTCAGTTTGAACACGGTGAATCAAGTCGCTTGATTGTTGGTTGACGCGATCGCGTTCAGCTTTATCTTGATAGAAAACATCTAGCAACTCTGAAAGGCTGTCAAAAGTTTGACCGCTATTATTAAATGGCACCGCTGCAAATGATTTGTCAGTCATATTTGGCTGGACAGGTCGAGCAAAGAAAGCACGGAACTGTTTGAGTTTGTCATCACTAAGCTGAGCTGCCAAATTTTCAGCGGTATCACGTCCCAAACCTTGGAAAAGTTTTTGAAGATGACGTGGTGCCAAATCCTCGGTTTGTAAGATTTCAAATAATTTTTCATCTGAAACGGTAAAAGGATTTTTAGCATCAGTTTTTGGTGGTGCAATGTAAGTTGAACCAGGCAAGATTGTTCGGTAGCTGTTTTGTGAGAAACCGATATGCTTGATAGATTCGATAATCTTACTTTCAGCCTTATCAATCAAGATGATGTTACTGTGTTTGCCCATGATTTCAACAACCAAGGTGACCTTGATGTTGTCACCGATTTCATTTTTATTTGAAAAGGCGATTTCTAAAACACGGTCATTTTCAATTTGTGTGATGTTTTCAATAACCGCACCTTGAAGGTATTTACGCATAATCATGGTAAAGGTATTAGGTGTTTGAGGGTTTTGAAAGTCTGTTTTAGTAATTTGCAGACGCCCAAAAACAGGGTGGGCAGAAAGTAACAGTTTATAGTTTTTACGGTTATTACGAATGGTTAAAACAAGCTCGTGCTCAAAGGGCTGATTAACTTTTTGAATGCGTCCGTAGAGAAGCTCATCTTGTAATTCTTTGGTTAAATGGTGTAGGAAAAAACCATCAAATGACATGATTAAAGTTGCCGTAATGCTAGCTAACCGAGAGCGATAAGAAGCTTACGACGTCTCCTTTCTAATCTCATGTTTTCAATTCTTCTATTATACCATAACCCTTGCAAAATATGGACTCTGCGATATGGGAAAGTCTGTCCCTTACGATTTTTTTAATTTTTGAATGATTGTTAGAAGGTCTAGGTAATGCTTATTTTCCATTTTGACGATGGCGTAGGTTTTGATGAAAATGTCTTTTAGCTTTTTAGAGCTTGAAATGATATTGGAATTTTCAAGCAGACGTTCTGCGGTATCTTGACTAACAATGGTAATGCCAGTACCTTTAAGGACCAGGACCTCGTGCTCAATCAGTGAGAGGTTATCGATAGAAATATGATGTTGGGTTGGCAGCTGGTTAATCTTGATAAATTCTTTTAAGAAATTGTGATAACTGCTGGTCGTGTGATAGAGTAAGAAAAGCGATTCTTCACCCTTGTCAATTTTTTCGATGAGCTCTCTTTGCCCGATGAAGGAAAATATTCTGGCAAAATTTCCAGATTTAAAAGGAATTGCGGTTAATGCTACGGGAATAAATACCATTGATTGTGAGTATGCAGAGAAGTTAGGCATTGCTATTCGGAATTTAGGAGCGCATTCGACAGAAGATGTTGCCAACCACACGATTGCTCTATTACTAGCACTAAATCAAAAACTCTTTATTCATCGTAAATACATTGAAGCTGGTTTTTGGAGTTATCAAAAAGCCGGTGAAGTAAAGCGTTTATCTTCGCAAACTTTGGCAATTTTTAGTCTTGGTCGAATTGGTCAAGCAGTAGCAAAACGTGCGAAAAGTTTTGGCATGTCAGTGATTGCCTACGATCCTTTTTTGCCAGAAGAGATGGCATAAGAAATCGGGGTCAAATTGGTCTCGGTTGAGACTATCCAAGCAGAAGCTGATGTGATTAGCTTGCATTTATTTGCTAATTCGGCAAATGAGCATTTCTTTAATCGTGATTTCTTTAAGAAATTGAAAAAGCCAGTGTTGTTTATCAATGTGGCGCGTGGGAGTCTGATTGGTGAAGCAGCCTTGGTAGAAGCACTTGATGAAGGTGAAGTGATTGGTGCTGGTTTGGACGTTTTAGAGAGTGAAAATCCAGACCTGATTAACAATTCCTTTACTTGGACGTGAGAATGTTATTCTAACGCCGCATTCAGCCTTTTATAGTCAAGAAAGTCTGAACACCTTGCAAGTTCAAACGGTTAAAAATGCAGTTGCCATTTTAAAGGAGTATCATCATGAAATTTGAAACGATTGAAGCCTACAGTTTGCCAGAGCGCATCGAAGCAATTACTAAATATTTGGTGTTCATTCTTTCGGTAAATGGCATAGAAGGTGAAGTTAAGCTGGCAGATGCCATCTATAACTTATTGCAGCACCGTATTTTAAAGCTCACCCAGAAGACCTCTGGCAGTAAGTTTTAGAAAATGACTCCTTGAAACGAAAAAAATAATTTTGCACTGCTCAAAAAATCAGGAACAACTAAGACTGTCATTTTACACTCGCATATGGACACCGTAGGCATAGAGGATTATGGTCTGCTAAAGACAATCGCAAATGATCCAGATACTCTGATAGATTTTTTTAAAGATTATGACAATAACCCTGTCGTTCAAGAGCATGCTAAATCAGATGATTGGCTCTTTGGACGAGGTATTCTTGACATGAAGTCGGGCGATGCGGTCAATATTGCAACACTTTTCTATTACATGGAACACATGGATGAACTTTCCTGTAATTTACTTGTGGTGACCAATTGTGTTGAGGAAAATGACCATACGGGTGCTATTCAAGTCTCAAGTGAACTTTTACGTTTGCGTAAAGCTGGCTATGATTTTAAAGTGGCTATCAATACAGATTTTATTTCGCCATCATATGACGGTGATGATAAGAAATATATCTACACAGGCGCAGCTAGAAAAATGTTGACATGTTTTTACATCAAAGGGAGAGAAACGCATGTTGGCAGTTGCCTAATGGGCATTGATGACACAATGATTTCTAGTGAGATTAATCTTAAAATCAATACCAACCTTGATTTAGTTGAAAAAATTGACAATGAAGATGTATTGCCAAGTTCTGTGCTTTTACAACGAGGTTGCAAGGATTTTTATAATATCCACACAAACAAGCGTGCCAATCTTTATTTCAATACTTTCTTATATGAAAAAAGTGCAGATACCATTTTGGACACCTTAATGGAAGCTAGTCGTGAGGCTGTCCATGAGGCTTCAAGACATTATAAAGAATGATTTAAGATTTATTCGGAAAGAAGTCATATTCATAGACAGATTTCACATGATATTACTGTGATGACTTTTTCGCAGTATCTAGATGTTTTGGAGAAAAAAGTTTTGATAGCCAAGCCTTGATTAGGAAGTGCTTTGAAACTATCGAATATTATGACAAACGAGAAGTTGGCTTTGATTTAATTGACTACCTTGAGGCAAAAACACAGTCTGATGAAGTAAAAGTGATTATCTTTTTAGCGCCGCCATTTTGTCCTCGCAATTATACTGACCGTGACAGCGATGTTGACCAAGCGCTTGAAAAAATGATGACAGAATTTCCTGAAGAACATTTTGTGAAACGTCGTTTTTCCCCATTTTTAAGTGATTCTAGTTATCTTGCGATGCGAGAAAGTCCAGAAGACATTGAAAAACTAAAAGCAAATTTTCCTCTGATGGATGCGATTTATCCTTTGCCAGTTGAGACGATTAGAAGTCTTGATATTCCAGCTCTTGACTTGAGCGTTTATGGTATTGGAGCTCATACTTGGAAAGAGAGACTCTATAAACCTTATTTTTATCACACTCTTCCAAAGGTTATTAGAAGTTTTATCCAGCATTTAAGCTAAAGTTTGAGCTTGGCAAATAAGTGTTTTGAATAAAAATAAGAAAATTTCGAAAAGAACTTGAAATTTTCAGAATTTAGGTTATAATTATTAAAAAACACAGGAGGAAGCTAAGATATGAACATGACACAAACTCTTACAAGTTGGCAAAGTTGGCGTATGTAAAAGTTGTGTTTATGTTGTTGCATAGATACGACTTTTGGAGTACTTCTAAAAAGTATTTATGCGCTAATCTTAGTTACAAGATAAAAAAGCGTGTAGTAAGCAATTACTAGACGCTTTTCTTTTTAGTTGACTCTTTAGGATGAAAATATGCTATTAAGAAAATAGATTGTTCAACGGAGATAACAAATGAAAAATAAAGCACTTATTGGAACACTTATTGCCCTTGTCATGTTAGTAGCTGGTTCAATGATTTATGACCAGACTAAAAATGAGTCAGCGAAAAATGGAGACATCAAAATCGGTATTTTACAATATGTTACCCACGATGCTCTTGATGAAATTGAAAGAGGGATTGAAGATGGCTTAGCTGATGCTGGTTATGACAAAGCAAATGCGAAGATTACCGTTTTGAATGCCGAAGGTGACCAAAGTAAAATCCAAACCATGAGTAAACAATTGGTTCATGCTAAAAATGATGTGGTCATTGGTATTGCAACACCAGCTGCCCAAGGTCTAGCCTCAGCAACCAAAGATATTCCGGTTGTGATGGGAGCTATTTCAGACCCAGTCGGAGCAAAATTGGTTAAGAATTTGAAAAAACCGGAAGGAAACGTAACAGGAGTTTCTAACAAAGTGCCGATTAAACAAACGGTTGAGATGATTCAAGAAATTACACCAAACGCTAAGACAATCGGAGTCTTGTATGCTAGCAGCGAAGATAATTCCGTATCTCAAGTGGCTGACTTTAAAAAGTACGCTAAAGCGGCAGGTATCAACGTGATTGAATACGCCGTCCCATCAACCAACGAAATTAAAACAACCATGTCTGTCATGACTGGTAAAGTCGATGCTGTTTTTGTCCCACAAGATAATACCATTGCCTCAGCTTTTTCAACTGTTGTTAACTCAGCAAACGCTGCTAAGATTCCAGTTTATTCATGTGTGGACACCATGGTTGAACAAGGAAGCATCGCTTCAGTCGCTCAAAGTCAATATGATTTAGGGGTTGAAACAGCAAAAATTGCTATCAAATTACTTGCTGGTAAAAAAGTATCAGACGTCCCAGTTAACATCGTTAATACTGGTACCCCAACCCTTAACTTAAAAGAAGCTCAAGAACTTGGCATTACAATTCCAGATAGCATGCTGTCAAAAGCAACAGTAGCTGTCAAAGCAGATGAAAATTAGGAGAGAAGGAGAAAACATCATATGATTATTTCGTCAGTTTCACAAGGACTTTTGTGGGGGATTCTTGGTTTAGGAATTTACCTGACTTTCCGAATTCTTAATTTTCCAGATATGACGACTGAAGGGTCTTTCCCTCTTGGTGGAGCAGTGGCTGTTACTTTGATGAATCACGGGACACACCCTTTGTTAGCTACTTTGACAGGTATGCTTGCGGGTTGTTTAGCAGGTCTTGTTACTGGTCTTCTTTACACCAAAGGAAAAATTCCGACGCTTTTAGCAGGGATTTTGGTAATGACGTCATGTAACTCAGTTATGCTTATGGTTATGAAACGTGCCAACCTTGGTTTGCTTAACATCAAGCCTTTGCAAGCCTTGCTTCCATTTGCTGATAGTACAAATCTTTTGGTAATTGGTCTTTTGGCAGTGGTAATCGTCATTTCAGCGTTGATTTTCTTCCTTTATACACGTCTTGGTCAGGCTTATATCGCCACTGGTGATAACCGAGATATGGCAAAGAGCTTTGGAATCAATACTGACCGCATGGAAGTTATGGGACTTACCATTTCAAATGGTTTGATTGCTTTGTCAGGGGCTCTTGTCAGCCAACAAGATGGCTACGCTGATGTGTCAAAAGGGATTGGTGTTATTGTAATCGGTCTTGCAAGTATTATTATCGGAGAGGTGCTTTACTCAACTGGTTTGACACTACTTGAACGTTTGATTGCCATTGTGGTCGGGTCAATTTTGTACCAATTCTTAATCACAGGTGTGATTGCTCTTGGCTTCAATACCAACTACCTCAAATTATTCAGTGCCATTATCCTAGCCATTTGTCTTATGGTTCCTGTTCTTAAAAATAAATTCTTTAAAGGAGTGACCTTATTACGATGAAAAAAATTGTCGAATTAAAAAATGCAACAGTTCAAGTTAATAACGGACTTGATGAGGTCAAAACAATCCTTGACGATGTGAATTTGACCATTTATGAACATGACTTTTTAACGATTTTAGGTGGAAATGGTGCTGGTAAATCAACTCTTTTCAATGTGATTGCTGGGACTTTGATGTTAACTAGCGGAAGCATTTCAATCCTTGGAAAAGATGTGACGCATCTGCCTGCTGAAAAACGTGCTAATTACCTTGCGCGTGTCTTTCAAGACCCTAAAATGGGAACAGCACCTCGTATGACAGTGGCTGAAAATATCTTAATTGCCAAATACCGTGGTGAAAAACGTGGGCTTTTGCCACGAAAAATTCACAGTTTTACAGATGAATTTAAGAAATTGGTGGCACGAACTGGCAATGGTCTTGAAAAACATTTGGATACGCCGACTGGCCTTTTATCAGGTGGGCAACGTCAAGCCCTTAGTCTTTTGATGGCAACGCTAAAACGTCCAGAGCTACTTTTACTTGATGAACACACAGCAGCTCTTGATCCCAAAACAAGTGTGTCATTAATGAACCTGACAGATGAATTTGTGACGGGAGATCAGTTGACAGCGCTCATGATTACACACCACATGGAAGATGCTCTGAAATACGGTAATCGCTTGATTGTCATGAAAGACGGAAAAATCATCAAAGACCTCAATCAAGACGAAAAAGCCCAAATGGCAATCGCTGATTACTATCAATTATTTGAATAAAATGAAACGCCCTCGGGCGTTTTTTTTGTACCTTGAGTGACTTTTCCAAATCATAAAGAAGAAAAACTGCTGAAAATATGTTACAATTAAATTGCTGTAATTCGACTTGCTAACCTTTTTGGAGGCGAGGACCGTTAGTAAAAGAAATAAGCAAACTTGGTTTGCACGTATAAAAAAATAAAATGAGGAGAAAACATCGTCATGAGCGATATTAAAATTATTGCCTTAGGTGGGGTTCGTGAAAATGCAAAAAACCTCTATGTGGTAGAAGTTAATGACTCAATTTTCGTTTTGGATGCTGGACTGAAGTATCCTGAAAATGAGCAACTTGGTGTAGATGAAGTCATTCCGAACCTTGATTACCTAATTGAAAACAAAAAACGTGTGCAAGGGATTTTCTTGACACACGGGCACGCCGATGCTATTGGAGCTTTGCCTTATATTTTGCAAGAATTCAAAGCGCCAGTCTTTGGTTCACCACTTACTATTGAGTTAGCGAAGCTCTTTGTTAAGAAAAATAACAACGTTAAGAAATTCAATAATTTCCACGTTATCGACGCTGAAACTGAAATCGAATTTGCCGATGCGACAATTTCATTCTTCAAAACAACTCACTCAGTTCCTGAAAGTTTAGGGATTGTAGTTGGTACCGATGAAGGAAACATCGTCTATACAGGTGACTTTAAGTTTGACCAAGCGGCGCGTAAATATTACCGTACTGACTTGGGACGTTTGACTGAAATTGGACGCGAAGGTGTACTTGCCCTTCTTTCTGATTCTGCTAATGCTACAAGTCACGTCATGACAGCAAGCGAAGCAGAAGTTGCTGCTGAAATGTATAGCGCTATTGCTGACGCTGAAGGTCGCGTTATCATTGCTGCGGTTGCTTCAAACCTTGTGCGTATCCAACAAGTCTTTGACTCAGCTGCTGAATATGGTCGTCGTGTAGTCTTGACTGGTTTTGACGCTGAAAACATTGTTCGCACAGCGATTCGCATGAAACGTCTTCGTTTGGTTGATGAAAAATTAATCATTAAACCAAAAGACATGCACAAATACGAAGACCATGAATTGATTATTCTTGAAGCTGGTCGTATGGGTGAACCAATTAATGGTCTACACAGGATGGCACTTGGTCGTCACCGTTATATTCAAATTAAAGATGGCGATTTGGTTTACATCGTTACAACACCAAGTCTTTCAAAAGAAGCAGCAGTTGCGCGTGTTGAAAACCTAATTTACAAAGCTGGTGGTACGGTTAATCTTATTACGAAGACACTTAATGTCTCAGGTCATGCCAATGGACGTGATTTGCAGTTGATGCTTAACCTTCTTCAACCGAAATACCTTTTTCCAGTTCAAGGTGAGTACCGTAATTTGGCAGCTCATGCTGAATTGGCACAAGAAGTGGGAATGTACCCTGAAAACATCTATATCGTGAAACGCGGCGATGTTATGGTTCTTGGTAAAAATGGTTTCAACCATGAAGGTAGTGTACCAGCAGGGGATGTCATGATTGATGGTAATGCTATCGGTGATGTCGGAAACATCGTTCTTCGTGACCGTAAAGTCTTGTCAGAAGATGGTATCTTCATCGTTGCCTTGACTGTTAATAAACGCGAAAAGAAAATTGTATCAAAAGCAAAAATTCACACACGTGGATTTGTTTACGTTAAGAAGAGCCGTGATATTCTTCGCGAATCAGCTGAATTGGTTAACCAAACCGTTGAAAACTACTTGGAACAAGATAGTTTTGACTGGGGTGAATTAAAGGGAGCTGTCCGCGATGAAGTGGCTAAATTCCTCTTCGACCAAACCAAACGTCGCCCAGCTATCTTACCAGTCGTTATGGAAGTGAGATAAGAAGATTATTGAAGTTGAGACAGAAGTTCTCAACTTCTTTTTTTTTATTATGATGAATCGTAGTGGTTGACTGGGATTAAAATGATTATTTTTTCTTGTTTTTTTAAGCTTAGCTTGTTATACTATAGCCCGAGGTAATTTGTTAATGCTTAGAATTCTAGAAAGAGAGGATAGGTATGAGAACACTATTTAAGATTATCTTTTTCATTCCAAGCCTCATTATTAATATTATCTGGAATTTTTTCTGGGCTATTATCAAGACAATCATTTTGATTGCGATTGTGTGTTTTGGTCTGCTTTATTATGCCAATAACAGTAGCTCACAGTTAGCAAATTCCATTTTAGATGCTGCTAATAGTGCGACAGCTTATTTTCAGGATAATAAAGATGATATTGCTAAGAATTTAAAAGATTTATCGACCGATGATTTCACGCATTATTCTGGTGCGCGCTGGTCAAGTAATTCAGCGACGGTTTATATTAAAACGACCAATAAAACTTTGGTCAATGCTTATGAAGAAGCTATCAATGCTTGGAATGCGACGGGTGCTTTTACCTTTACGCTTGTGAGTGATGAAAGTTCTGCTAATATTGTGGCGACGGAGTATTCTGATGCTAGTTCCAAGGCGGCTGGACTTGCTGAGACAGAAACCAATGCTCTGACTAATCAGATTACACATGTGGATGTTAAGTTAAATACCTATTATTTGCTTGACAATGATTATGGCTACACACACAATCGTATCGTCTACACAGCAGAGCACGAATTGGGGCATGCGATTGGGCTTAACCACGATGACAATGAAGAATCTGTCATGCAGTCTTCAGGATCATACTACGGCATTCAAATGGTTGATATCCAAAAAGTGCAATCGATTTATAATCAATAGTAATGAAATCTGCTCATTTGAGCAGATTTTTTGATATTATCCTAGTTTAACGAGTGAGGATTTGTTAAAATAGACATATGATTATTTTACAAGGAAACAAAATTGAACGCTCATTTTCGGGCGATGTCTTATTTGACAATATTAATATTCAAGTTGATGAAAAAGACCGCATCGCGCTTGTTGGGCGAAATGGTGCTGGTAAATCAACGTTGTTAAAAATTTTAGTCGGTGAAGAAGCACCAACATCAGGTGAAATCAATACAAAACGTGACTTAAGTTTGTCATATTTGGCGCAAGATAGCCGTTTTGAGTCAGAAAATACCATTTTTGATGAAATGTTGCACGTTTTTGATGATGTGCGTGGCATGGAATCTCGTCTTCGTAAGATGGAAATGCAAATGGCTGAGCTAACAGGCGATGCCTTTGATAAATTGATGTCAGATTATGACCACTTATCAGAAGAATTTCGTGTTAAAGGTGGATTTACTTACGAGGCAGAAATCAAAGCCATTTTAAACGGGTTCAAATTTGATGAATCGATGTGGCAAATGAAAATTTCTGAGTTGTCTGGTGGGCAAAATACTCGCTTGGCACTTGCTAAAATGTTGCTTGAAAAGCCTGAACTTCTTGTACTTGACGAACCAACTAACCACTTGGACATTGAAACCATTGCTTGGCTTGAAAATTACTTGGTCAACTACCAAGGCGCTTTGATTATTGTCAGTCACGACCGTTACTTCCTAGATAAAGTGGCAACGATTACGCTTGATTTGACAAAACATTCGCTTGACCGTTATGTCGGTAATTACTCAAAATTCATGGACTTGAAGGCTGAGAAATTAGCTCTTGAAGCTAAAAATTACGAAAAACAAGCTAAGGAAATTGCTAAGTTGGAAGACTTTGTGCAACGTAACCTTGTTCGTGCTTCAACGACAAAACGTGCCCAAGCCCGCCGCAAACAATTAGAAAAAATGGAGCGCTTGGACAAGCCATCAGCTGGACAAAAATCTGCCAACATGACTTTCCACGCTGACAAGGTGTCAGGAAATGTCGTCTTGACAGTTGCTGATGCGGCAATTGGTTATGATGACCAAATTTTGTCTGAACCAATCAATATTGATGTCAAGAAATTTGATGCCATTGCCATAGTTGGACCAAATGGTATTGGAAAATCAACTTTGATTAAATCAATCGTTGGTCAGATTCCATTTATCAAAGGAACATCAACTTACGGTGCCAACGTAGAAGTGGGTTACTATGACCAAACACAATCAAACTTGACTCATACCAATACTGTACTTGATGAGCTTTGGAATGATTTTTCAACAACACCAGAAGTTGAAATTAGAAATCGTCTTGGTGCTTTCTTATTCTCAGGTGATGACGTTAAAAAATCTGTCAGCATGCTTTCAGGTGGCGAACGAGCTCGTCTTTTGTTAGCAAAATTGTCAATGCAAAACAATAATTTCCTTATCCTTGACGAACCAACCAACCACTTGGATATTGACAGTAAGGAAGTTCTGGAAGATGCCTTGATTGATTTTGACGGCACGCTTTTATTTGTCAGCCACGACCGTTATTTCATTAACCGTGTAGCGACAAAAGTGCTTGAAATCTCCGAAGAAGGCTCAACACTTTACCTTGGTGATTACGATTATTACCTTGAGAAAAAAGCAGAGCTGGAAGAATTAGCACGCTTGAAAGCTGAAGAAGCACAAGAAAAAACAACAGTTGTCGTTGAAAAAGCGCCAGCTAATGATTATCAAGCTCAAAAAGCCAATCAAAAAGAACTTCGTAAACTCACACGCCGAATCACTGAAATTGAAAATCAATTAGAAGAAATTGAAGCGCGAGAAGAAGAACTCAACCAAGCCATGCTTGCTACAAACGAAGCAAGTGAGTTGATTGATTTGCAAAAAGAACTCGATGAACTAACTGAACAACAGGAAAACCTCATGCTTGAATGGGAAGAACTCAGCGAAAAGGTTGAGGGTTAAAATACTAGTAATCTCGGCAGAAATGTCGGGATTTTTTGTTTTAAAAAATCAATAGCAGGCTATTGATTTTTGCCTTTAAAGTTTTATAATAGTCTTGGAAATAAAATGAAATGTTTAGCAAATCTTAAAGAGTGCCTGCTGGTTTTGAGTGGCATTTTTTGAAATTACTTTTTTATTGTTGGAGGTTACTATGAATCCTAAAAATGCTCCATACGGTTGGCTTGTTAAGCGAATCGCGCATCGTTTGGAACAAAATATGAACAATTTCTTAAAACCTTATAACATTACGATTATGCAATCTTGGGTTTTGCTGTATTTAAAAGACACCAAGGAATGCTGTACTTATAAGGAATTGGAAAAAGAATTCGAAGTGTCACAACCAACTATGGCGGGAATTATTTCGCGTTTGGAACAAAAAGAGTTGGTTACTAAGGTTCAGGATGACAAGGACAAGCGTGTCAAGAAAGTGCGCATTTCTGATAAAGGGCTTGATTTAATTGTACTTGTATGTGATCATTTGCAGGAATCCGAAGACGATATTATCAGAGGCTTTTCTGATAAAGATCAAGAAACATTTCACTCTTTGCTCGAGAGAGCTTATTATAATGTTGTAGAAAGAGGTGACGAGAATGATTAAAACCCTTTTAGCTCAAGTCAAGGAGTATAAGACGCCATCTTTACTTGCTCCTTTGTGTGCAACTTTAGAGGTTTTCTTCGATATGTCAGTCCCTTTTGTTATTGCTAAGTTAATTGACCAAGGGGTACAAGCTGGGAACTTGGCTGTTGCCATGAAGTATGGTATCTTGATGTTGGTTCTTGCCACATGTGGTTTAACAACTGGTTTCTTGGCTGGTAAATTCGCTGCGCAAGCCTCAGCAGGATTTGCCGCTAATTTGCGTGAAGGAATGTATGATAATATTCAAACCTTTGCCTTTTCAAATATTGATAAATACAGTACAGCTGGTCTTGTCACTCGTATGACAACAGACGTTACAAATGTGCAAAATGCTTATCAAATGATTATTCGTATCGTTGTGCGTGCACCACTGACAATCGTTGTTAGTATGATTATGTGTTTTGTGGTAGACCAACGTTTGAGTTTGATTTTCCTTGCGGCTGTCTTGATTTTGGGAGCATCGCTTCTATTTATCATGCGTAAGGCTATGACAACTTTCAATTACGTTTTCCGTAAATACGATGATTTGAATGCTAGTGTTCAGGAAAATATTTCTGCCATTCGTGTGGTTAAAGCATTTGTACGTGAAAAATATGAAAATAAAAAATTCACGAAGGCTGCTGAAAATATTTACCGTTTATTTGTTAAAGCTGAGAAAATCATCATTTTCAACGTGCCAGTTATGATGTTTATCATCTTTGGTTGTATTATCTGCTTATCATGGTTTGGAGCACAATTCATCGTTGGTGGTACACTGACAACGGGTGAATTGACATCCCTAATGTCTTACATCTTTGCCATGATGATGTCTCTTATGATGTTGTCAATGATTATGGTTATGGTTTCAATGAGTACAGCCAGTGCCGAACGTATTGCAGAAGTGCTTAATGAAAAAGCTGATATCGTGAACCCTAAAAATCCATTGATGGAAGTTCCAAATGGAAACATCGAGTTTAACCACGTGCATTTTTCATACAAACACGGTGATGGAGAAGAAGTGCTATCTGATATCGACCTTAGTGTTAAATCTGGTGAAATCATCGGTGTTATCGGTGGTACTGGTTCAGGTAAGACATCTTTTGCTAATTTGATTTCTCGTCTTTATGATGTGGATGCAGGGTCAGTCAAAGTTGGTGGACACGATGTTCGCGAATACGATTTGGAAGTTCTTCGTGACCAAGTAGCTGTAGTGCTTCAAAAAAATGTCCTTTTCTCAGGAACTATTCTTGATAACCTTCGTTGGGGGAATGAAAATGCGACTGACGAAGAATGTATGGAAGCTTGTCGCCAAGCTTGTGCAGACGAATTTATCGAACGTTTCCCTGACAAATACAATACATGGATTGAACAAGGCGGAAGCAATGTCTCTGGTGGTCAAAAACAACGTCTTTGTATCGCCCGTGCATTGCTTAAAAAACCAAAAGTTTTGATTTTGGATGATTCAACAAGTGCCGTTGATACTGCCACAGATGCCAATATCCGTCGTTCATTTGAAGAAACAATTCCAGGAACAACAAAAATCATCATTGCTCAACGTATTTCAAGTGTGCAACACGCTGATAAAATTTTGGTTCTTGATGATGGTAAAATCTCAGGCTTTGCTAGCCACGATGAGTTACTACAAACAAACGCTATCTACCGTGAAATCAATGAGGTTCAACAACAAGGTAGCGGTGATTTTGATGAGGAAGGAGGTAATAACTAATGTCTCAACCTAAAAAAGAAGTGAACAAACAAGCCACACTAAAACGTGTTTTGGCTTATGTGATTAAGAATTATAAATGGCGTTTCATGGCTGTTTTCGTCTTGATTTTGATTGCTGCGCTTTGTATGGTTCGTTTTAGTTTGTTCATGCAAACCTTGATTGATAGTTATGTCACACCTCTTTTGGCTGCTAAAAATCCTGAGTTTTCTGGTTTAGCGCATGCTATTTTCCAACTAATCATTATTGGGATTATTGGGGTAGCAAGTAGTTACACTTATAACCGTTTGATGGTTTATGTGGGGCAAGGAACAATACGTCGTATTCGTATTGACCTCTTTACGCATATGGAAAGCTTGCCAATCAAGTACTTTGATACGCATGCTCACGGGGACATCATGTCAATCTATACCAACGATGTTGATACCCTTCGTCAATTGATTGGACAAAGTATCCCGCAAGTGGTCAATTCAAGCTTTTCGATTTTGACAACTTTTGTCAGCATGTTAGTTCTAAATGTGCCATTGTCAGCCATGTCAGTCTTCATGGTTATTGTTTTGCTTTATGTGGCTCGTAAAATCGCTGCGCAATCTTCAAAATATTTCCATGACCAACAAAATGACCTCGGTCGTGTTAATGGTTTCATCGAAGAAATGATGGATGGTCAAAAAGTTGTTAAAGTTTTTAACCATGAAGAACGTGCTAAGGAAGATTTCCGAAAACTTAACCAAGAACTTCGTGAATCAGCTACAAATGCCAATATCTTTGCGAATATCTTGATGCCAGTTTCTGCTAATATCGGTCACTTTTCATATGTTCTTTGCGCCATGCTTGGAGCAGTTCTTGCTCTTAATGGTTATGCTGGTTTGACTTTGGGGACTTTGGTTTCTTTCCTAGCATTAAACCGTGGTTTTACTAATCCGATTACTCAAATTAGCCAACAAATCAACTCTGTTGTTATGGCGATGGCAGGTGCTGACCGTGTCTTCCAACTGCTAGATGCAGAATCTGAATTGGATGAAGGTTACGTTGAATTGGTTAATGCCAAAGAAGACGCTGCTGGAAATCTGCAAGAAGTGAAAGAATCAACTGGTACTTGGGCTTGGAAACATCCACACGAAGATGGTACAGTGACTTATCATAAACAAGAAGGTCGTGTAACTTTCACAGATGTAACTTTTGGTTATAACGATGATAAGATGGTTTTACATGATATTAATTTATTTGCGGAACCTGGTCAAAAAATCGCTTTTGTAGGTTCAACTGGTGCGGGTAAAACAACCATTACAAACTTGATTAACCGTTTCTACGATATCCAAGAAGGTAAGATTCATTACGATGGTATTAACATTCGTAAAATCAAAAAAGCTGACCTTCGTCGTAGTTTAGGAATTGTATTGCAAGACACACACCTCTTTACAGGAACTGTTATGGATAACATCCGCTACGGACGTTTGAATGCTAGTGATGAAGAATGTATCGAAGCTGCCAAATTAGCTAATGCACATGATTTCATTAAACGCTTGCCAGAAGGTTATAATACCATTTTGACAGGTGACGGAAGCAATCTTTCTCAAGGACAACGTCAATTACTTGCGATTGCGCGTGCGGCTGTGGCTAATCCACCAGCCTTGATCCTTGATGAAGCAACTTCATCAATTGATACACGTACCGAAGTTCACGTTCAAGAAGGTATGGATGCTCTTATGAAGGGTCGTACAACCTTTGTCATTGCCCACCGCTTATCAACGGTTCGCAACGCTGATTGCATTATGGTTCTTGAACAAGGACGCATCATTGAACGTGGTAACCACGATGAATTAATTGCTCAAAAAGCCCGTTACTACCAACTCTACACAGGTAACGCCATTAGTGAATAACAGATTTAGACAATCTTTGGAAAATAGCAGAGCTGTTTTTCAAGGGTTGTTTTTTGTTAGCTTTTCAGAGTGATTTTCCATGTAAAACGTTTACTTTTGTTTTTTGGCAACAATCACTTACGAAGAAAATTTTTTATGGTAGACTGAATCCTGTTGACTGTAAACTGGAGTTGATTGGAGAAGTGTTGGAGTAAAAAATCCATTCAGACACTATCCTAGCGGAGGACATGTTATTGTACGCCGACCTATGTTGAGGCTTGATAAAAAATAAAACGAATGGAGAATAAAATACCTCGTAATTTTAAAGAAGCAATGGTATTTACGTGTTTGATGTGTGGAATGATGGTTTTCGAAATGAGTATGTGGAACTTGTTCGTTGCAGGAGCTTTTTCTTGGAAACATGTCTTTTTAGGATTCATTCCAGGATTTATCGTTGCTTTCATTTTAGATCCTTTAATCGTTGGTCCAAATTCTTTTTAACCATGTTTATTATTGGAACAGATACGTTTCTGATTTCCCCATTGCTAACGACTTTATCTAGTCTTTACCATATTGATACGTCAATTTCTGGTTGGATGGTTAGTGCTTATACTATAGGCTATGCCTTATTCGCTTTGGTTTCAGGGCCAATTTCAGATGGAAGGGACCGCAAGAAAGTGATGGTATATGGTTGGGTAGCCTTTACGATTTCAACCTTTTTATGTGGTTTTGCAAATTCATTTGCTTTGATGTTTTTGTTTCGTTTTTTGGCTGGAATCAGTGCTTCTTTTGTGACTTCTCAAGTTTGGGCATCAATTCCAGTGGTGGTTGAGAAAAAGAATATTGTTCAGGTAATGGGATATGCAACGGCTGGTTTATCTGTTTCTCAGATGGCAGGTGTTCCAATTGGTGGTTACCTTGCTGGAATTTCATGGCATTCCCCATTCTTTACCATTTCAGCGGCTTCCTTGGTTTTATTGCTTCTTATTAATTTTTATATGCCAAAATTGGAAATTGGAAAGGGTCATAAAATCTCCTTTACAAGTGCTTATAAAAATGTTTTGACTAATAAAAAATCTGTATCTTATCTTTTAGCTTATTTTGTCTTTCAGACAGGGTCATTTACAGCAATCACGTTTATTGCGATTTGGTATAATCATAGTTTTGGTTTGTCTTTAGCTAATATTAGCACAGCGATTATTGCTATTGGGGCAGGTAATCTTGCAGGTTAGCTTTTTGGTAGTCATATTGTTAAGCGTTTTGGTTTACAAAAAACATTTAAAACAGAATTGACGACAATTGTTATTCTTTACTTGGTTTTATTACTTGTTCACCATTTTTGGGTAGCAGAGGTGTTATTGACCATTATTTATGTGAACAATGGATTTATTTTCCCATTATTTATGACAACATTGCAAAGTACTGTAGAAAATGCTCGAAGTACGATTTCGTCATTATCAAATGCCGTGATGTATTTAGGAGAAACCATTGCGAGTATCGTTGGTGGTGTTTTATTTGAACAATTTGCAGGATTTTTTGGCATTGCTGTTTTTGCAGCAGTAATGATCGCTCTTTCGTTGCTATTGTATTATAGGAGCTTTTAAGAAGGTTGATAATTAATGGTTCTTTGTTGTAACAAGATGGGCAAATGAAAAGAAATTTGAAAAAGGTTCTTAGTGATATTTTGTTTCAAAATACTGGATCAACTACTTCAATTTTAGAAGCGATAATGAATAAAACAGTTGAAGTAGAAATAATTCAAGAACGTATTATTTGCGATAGTGACTATTCTACTCAGTATAATTGGGGGAGATTCTTTGGCTATGCGAGCTACAACATTAAAAGCTGGAGGTATTGACATCTCAAATAATATTGTTATTTATGATGCTGATAAAGTAAAGCAATTAGATAATTTTTGTGTTCAGAATTGTTTAATACCTATTGGTAAAATTTTTTCTGATTTAAGAAAGCCGGCATATTTAAGCAAATACTGTGATTTTTTTAATCTAACAGCTACAAAGTATCCAGTAAAAGAGTACCAATTTATACATAATGGTGAAGTTTATTTTCATATTATTGAGTTATATTTAGAAGATAATTTATTTGATATTTTAAATGGTACGTTAATAATTTAGACTATACTTCTAAAATAAAAAGACATCTTAGATATATCAGTCTAAGATGTTTTTGTACAAACTTGGAAATTCTGTTGAAAATGGTGTGAAAGGCTTGCTTGATTTACCTCAATGATTTTGAAAAGTAGTATAATGGCTTTAAGGATGTGAAACCGTTTTTAGAAATTGAGGAACAAGTTATGAGTAATCGAACAAATGAAAAAACTGTTCAACTTGACCTTGAAACTTACGCAGCTAACGACGTTTACAAAGCCGCTGCTACGCAAAGCTCAGGCCTAAGTCATAAACAAGTCAAAGAACGTCAAAAACAATATGGTCCAAATCGACTAAAAGAAGTCGAAAAAGAACCAGTCATTGTAACTTTTATTAGGAATTTTACAAGTCTTATGGCAATCCTTCTCTGGGTAGGAGGTGCTGTGGCGATTTTATCTCATAGCGTTGAACTCGGTCTTGCCATTTGGTTTGTCAATATCATCAATGGTGTTTTCAGTTTTGTTCAAGAATACCGTGCGAGCCAAGCAACCGAAGCTCTAAAAAAGATGCTTCCTTCTTATGCACGTGTCATTCGTGAAGGGCAAGAAGAAAAGGTACTTGCTGAAGAGTTGGTGCCTGGTGACCTTGTTTTGATTGAAGAAGGTGACCGTATCTCTGCAGATGGTCGTGTTATTTTTGCTACAGATTTTCAAGTCAATCAATCTGCCCTAACAGGTGAATCAAATCCTGTCTATAAAAATAGTGATGCTGACACAAATGCTCAAAAAACAGCTCTTGAATACGACAATATGGTCTTTGCAGGTACAACTGTTTCATTGGGTTCAGCCAAGATGATTGTCTCAGCGACTGGTATGGCAACCCAATTTGGACAAATTGCTCACTTGACAGAAAATATGGCTGATGATAAAAGCCCGCTTCAAAAAGAATTAGACCATTTGACCAAACAAATTTCAGTTATTGCAATTACTGTTGGGGTTATTTTCTTTATCGCAGCGGCACTTTTTGTTCACCAACCATTTGCAAAAGCCTTTATTTTTGCACTTGGTATGATCGTCGCCTTTATCCCAGAAGGATTGCTCCCGACAGTTACTCTTTCTTTGGCAATGGCTGTGCAACGCATGGCAAAATCAAACGCCTTGGTTAAAAAATTATCATCAGTTGAAACTTTGGGAGCAACTTCGGTTATTTGTTCGGATAAGACAGGGACATTGACCCAAAATGCCATGACGGTTAATCACATCTGGCAAGTATCTGATCAGTATGATGTGACAGGACTAGGCTATGCTGCTGAAGGAGATATCCGCAAAAGTGGAGGTAAGAAAGCTGCGCTTATCGAAAGTCAACCGCTTGAACACCTTGTCCGCTTTGCTCACCTCTGCAGTAATGCACAAGTTTTGCCACCTAATGACGAAAATGCTTCGTACACTGTCCTTGGTGACCCGACTGAAGCTTGCTTGAATGTCTTGGCTGAAAAAGCAGGTCTAACCCTTGAAAAAAACAAGTCTTGGGGACCACGCTTGAAAGAATTGCCTTTTGATTCAGTGCGCAAGCGCATGACGACTGTTAACCAAGTTGACAGCTTAGTCGATGGCAGTTCTTTGGTGTCCATCACCAAAGGTTCTCCAAAAGAAATGGTAGAGCTCTGCCATTTTTACAAAGACCAAAAAGGTATTCATGAAATGACGGCAGACGTTCAAGCGAGAATCTTAGCTGCCAATGATGATTTTGCTAAGGATGGTTTGCGGGTTTTGGCACTTGCTTATCGGACCTTGGAAAGTGAACGATTGACTCAAGAAGAACAATGGACGAAAGAAACTCTAGAACACAATATGATCTTTCTTGGCTTGATTGCTATGAGTGATCCTCCTCGGGAAGGTGTGCGTGAGGCGGTTGAAAAGTGTCACCGTGCAAGTATTCGTATTATCATGGTGACAGGTGACTACGGTTTGACAGCGCTCAGTATCGCTAAGAAAATCGGTATTGTTCGTGGTGACGATGCGCGTGTTGTGACTGGCTTAGAGTTGGAAAAGATGTCTGATGAAGCCTTAAAAGAAGCGCTCAAAGGCGAAATTGTCTTTGCGCGTGTGGCACCGGAGCAAAAATATCGAGTTGTATCAGCTCTTCAAGAATTGGGTGAAGTTGTCGCTGTGACAGGAGATGGAGTTAACGATGCTCCTGCCCTTAAAAAAGCAGATATTGGTGTCGCTATGGGGATTACAGGTACAGATGTCGCAAAAGAATCGGCAGATATGATTTTGACGGATGACCATTTTGCATCTATCGTTAAAGCGGTTGAAGAAGGGCGTGCGGTTTTCCACAATATCAAGAAATTCTTGACTTATATCTTTAACTCAAATACTCCAGAAGCCGTCCCGTCAGCATTCTTCCTATTATCACGTGGCTTTGTCCCACTTCCTTTGACTGTTATGCAAATTCTAGCTGTCGATTTGGGGACTGACATGATTCCAGCACTTGGCTTGGGAGTTGAACCACCAGAACCAGGTGTGATGAACCAACCACCTCGCAAATTGACTGACCGTTTGCTGGATAAGAAATTGCTGATAAAAGCTTTTCTATGGTATGGTTTGATTGAATCATCTCTTGCTATGGGTGCATTCTTTATCACTTATCTACTTCATAATGGAAACTTAGCGGTGCTTGCAGGTTCAGGTCAATTGTACCAAGAAGCGACAACCATGACCTTGGGTGCTATTATCTTCTGTCAAATCGGTATGGTCATGAACAGCAGAACCTCTGACCAATCCATTCGCAAGTTGCAATTATTTGGTAATCCTTTGATTAATATCGGTTTAGTTGTTGAATTGATTATTTTTGTGACTCTGGTATATTTGCCTGTTTTTCATGATTTGTTCAACACAGCAAGTCTTGGTGTTTGGCACTGGCTTTACCTTATGCTCTGCCCATTCGTCATCGTAGGACTTGAAGAATGGCGTAAGAGACTTATGCGAAAGTAAGCTTATTTGGGGTGTCTGTCTTTTCCTTGACACTTTCTGAAAATCTTTGTAAAATTCAAGAGAGTTAGGGGAGAATAATGGCGACAATTAATGACTATTTAGATCACAACAAAAATCGTTCTTTTGAAGATTTTGCCTTTAATGAAGCAGATATTCTATGCTTGAATGAGCTTGGTTATTTCTGTTTTGAGGAGTTAGATGCATCGATTGATTTTTCAAAAGAAGTGAATCTTCACGAGGTCTTAATGCCTTACGTAACAGGTGAAAAACTCTTTAATCATAGTTTTTTAGTGACTGAAGAGCGTGTTAAGCTTTTGCAGAAAGTTGTGGCTTCAAAACGTTTTGTAAATTTGAATTTGTCTGATTATGTCAATGACGTTGATGCGGAATACGAAAGACAGTTTTCAGCTATGGTCTTTACTTTACCTGAAATTAATCATCATCAGCTGGTTTTTCGCGGGACAGATGATACCATGATTGGCTGGAAAGAGGATTTTAAACTGACCTATGTTCAAGAAATTCCTGCTCATCGTGCGGCTGTGGCTTATCTTGAAGCTTACCTTGAAAAATACGCTGGTAAGGTGACCGTTAGCGGGCATTCTAAAGGTGGAAATTTGGCCCTTTATGCTGTAGCCCATGTTAATGACCTGCTTCGTGAACAAATCGAAAAAGTCTATATGCTTGATGCACCCGGTTTGCAAGAAAAAGGTCTTGAAAGTGATAGCTATAAGGCGATTCGAGAGCGCGTGACGGTGATTCGACCAGAAGAGTCTATCGTTGGCATTATGCTTTACAACGACATTGACCCGATTGTGGTTAAGAGTAATGCTTCAGGCATCATGCAGCATGCCGTTACGTCGTGGCAATTTAATGAAGAAACAGGTGAGCTAATCTTAGCTGAGCGCCAAACTGATTTAAGCCAAAATCTTGAGAAGACTTTCAAGCAATGGATGAAGGAATTGTCTAGTCAAGAATTGAAAATACTTTTTGACATTCTCTTTGATACCTTGATGTCAAGCGGCATTCATAGCATCAATGACGTCACAATCGACCGAGAATTTGGTGCCAAATTAGCTACAAGCATTGCTTCCTTTTATTCTATCGGAACAGAGAAAAAGCTCTTACTAGCTAAATCAGCTAAATTATTTTTGCAAGCTTTTGTTGGACACAGTCGCTTGGGCAACTTTAGTAGAGATAAGATAAATTTATCGTTACCTGATTTCAATAGTCTTTTGTCACGTTTAGATAAGAAGAAATAAGAATAAAAAACTTGGGCTTTCCCAAGTTTTTTTTGTGCGATTTGCTTGACTTGGAGTTCACTCTAAGGTATATACTGTGTTAGAAAGATGAGAGGAGATGAGTTATGAATATCAAAAAAGTCAGTGAGCAAACGGGCGTTTCAGCAGATACTATCCGCTATTATGAGCGTATTGGCTTGTTGCCACGAGTGTGCCGAAATAAATCTGGTGTCAGGGATTTTTCTGAACAAGATATTGCTGCTCTTGAATTTATTCGTTGTTTTAGAAGTGCTGGCATGAGCGTAGAATCTTTGATTGAATACATGAGTTTGGTTGAAGAAGGTGAAGGCACGGAAAAAGCACGGATGAAAATTTTAGAAGAAGAACGTGAAAAATTGATTTCCCGCATTGCTGAACTCCAAGCTGCCAAAGAACGACTAGATTATAAAATTGAGAATTATAAAAATATCATTTTGAAAAAAGAAGAGAGTCTTTTTGAAGAAGGAACAGCTGATTAAGCGTTTAGAAAAGAGGATTCAACATGACAATTAAACAAACCGCAGGACGTGACCAATTGGGTGAATTTGCACCAGATTTTGCGCATTTTAATGATGACGTGCTTTTTGGTGAGAACTGGAATAGTAGCGATATTGACCTTAAAACACGTTGTATCATCACGGTTGTAGCACTTATGTCATCTGGTATCACTGACAGTCCTCTTGTTTATCATTTACAAAATGCTAAGAACAATGGTGTCAGTAAAGTTGAGATTGCTGCTGTTATCACACATGTAGCTTTCTACGCAGGTTGGCCAAAAGCTTGGGCAGTCTTCAACCTTGCAAAAGAAGTTTGGAACGAAGATTAAGTGAGGGAGAAATCGATGACAGATAAAGAACTTTTTGATAGAGAAAATATCTTTGGAAAAGGTCAAGCAAATGACGCATACGCACCATATTTTGATGGCAATTCTTTCCTCAATCCCTTAGTTGATGCGGATTCACCACTTTTTCTAGCAAATGTGACCTTTGAACCGGGTTGTAGAAATCACTGGCATATTCACAAGGCTGACAAAGGCGGTGGTCAAATTCTGATTTGTACCGCAGGTCAAGGTTGGTATCAAGAAGAAGGTAAGAAAGCTGTCAGTCTTGAACCAGGTAAAGTCATTGTGATTCCAGCCAATACAAAACACTGGCACGGTGCTAAGAAAGACTCATGGTTTAGCCATATTTCGCTAGAAGTCCCAGGTGAAAATACCTCAAACACTTGGTTAGAAGCAGTAAGCGAAGAAGATTATAGCAACCTATAAAATCTAATTAACCTTTTACTCCTAAAACCAAAAACCAATCCATCTAGTAATAACGTCCAAGAAACAGCTTGGGCGTTTTTTGATATTACTTATCGTGACAATTTCTTTTGACCATGTTAAACTAGAAATCATGATGCAAATGAAACACACGAGATTGGTGCAGACTGGCAAGTTTTTAAAACTCTTCAAAAACGACACTCAATACACCACACCGATTTTTAGAATAGACCAGAAACGAAAAAATTTACAATTTGTCATTGTCTTCAAGTTAGAAGATGATGATTTTTATGTCCTTAATCGCTCTGAAAAAGGTTATAGCAAGGATTTAAAACGTATTAAGGTGTTTGCAACATCGATGCTTTACAATGCCATGATGTCTGTCCCAATTAAGGCGCGTGAGACAATTCAGATTTTGCAGGTACCAAGTGATAAAAAGTTGCTGAAGGCTTACGTGACCTATTACGATAAGGCAAGCATTGATTGGTTGTGCTTTGGCAAGAAAGCCAACCTAGACGATGTTTATGATCCCTTTCGTGATGCGCACTCGGCGCTTTTTCACTCAGATGATTCTGACAATGCCATATCTTATGATGATTATCAGGGTATTCAGGATTTCCATCCTTTTTCACTTTTAGATAATCAAGCCGTTGCTACTCCATGTTTTTACCAAGACCCGAAAAAAAACAAGCAAATTGCTCTGCAATTGATGGGCTGGTATTATCATGGCCAGCAGCTCAAAATCAGTTGGAAACCCGACAATCAGCACAATGCACGCTGGCGCTCGTCGGTTGTAGCGATTGACCGAAAGACTCGCCGTTATTTTTTTCAAGGAAATATTTATCAAGAAAAAGGAACTGACCCCGTCTTTTTAGAGAATCTTTTATTTGATTGTGATTTGAAAAATAGCAGAGCAGCAAAAGCAGAATTTGACAGATTTATTCAAGAGATAAAAGAACAAGAGCGCGAGGCTTTGCTAAAGCTGCGCTGACAATCAAAGAGGTTTTTGAGTCCGCTTTTTATTTGTGCTATAATATTTTCTGACTGAAAACAATATTAGAAAGTATGAAAATGACAGATATTGACATTGAGCGTTATCATGAACTAGCTCAACAAAAACAAAAAGAACACCGCAAATTTTTAGCAACACTCAAGAAAAAAGCTCCTAAAAATCTTGATAAAATTACTCAAGAAATTCACACAGAAGTTTTTAACGAGATTGATTGCACAAAATGTGCTAACTGCTGCAAAAGCTTAGGTCCTCTGTTTACAGAAGCAGATATCACACGCATTTCAAAAGTCTTTCGCATGAAACTTGGCGTATTTGAAGACATGTACCTTCATGTCGATGAAGACGGCGACAAAGTCTTTCAATCAATGCCTTGTCCATTTTTAGGCGATGACAACCTTTGCACCATTTACGACGTCCGACCAAAAGCATGCCGTGAATTTCCGCACACAGACCGCAAAAAAATCTATCAAATTAATAACCTAACCATCAAAAACACCCTTTTCTGCCCCGCAGCCTACCTCTTTGTTGAAAAACTCAAAGAACGATTGGAAGGGAAATAAAGATTTAGAAAGTATCTCATTTTGAGGTGCTTTTTTCCTATCCCTTACTACGTCTGGTTTTTCATGAAAGCGGTAAAATTTACAATCAAATTAATGTACTTTATTTGAAAATAATAGTAAGCTTACAGTATTCGAAATAGAGGAGGGCAGTTATGTTTTTAGCATGGAATGAAATGAAACACTCGAAGCTGCGTTATGGATTAGTGGTTGGAGTGATTTTCTTGATTGCTTACTTGGTCTTTTTCCTAACGGGTTTGGCTAATGGTTTAGCCCAGACCAATCGCTCGGCGGTTGATTCTTGGAAATCTGATTATGTCATTTTAAATGAGCAAGCTAATAAAAATCTGCGCATGTCACGCTTTTCAGTCGACTTAAAAAATGATGTTAACGCTGATAAAATGGCAGAATTGACACAAGCTTCTACGACAATTAAAGACAAGGAAAAAAATAAAATTAATGTCAATTTATTCGCGATTAAGCAGGATGAATTTCTACGTCCGAAGTTGAGTGAAGGAAGGCTTTTCTCAAAAACAGGAGAAGTCGTCGCTGATAGTAGCTTAAAAAAATCATATCAATTAAAAATTGGTGATAAAATTACTCTTGGAGATAGTACTAAAAAGCTAACTATTACTGGTTTTACAGATAATGCGAGCTTTAATGTTCAGCCAGTCCTTTACATGACAAAAGAAACACTGGCAAGCGTCCTTGCGGATAATGCTCAAGTAAATACAATCAGTGCTCTAGTGATTCGTGGCAAGGTAAATCAGGTTCCTAAAGAGCTTGAGAGCATGACCACATCAACGTTTATTGAAAATCTTCCAGGTTATAAAGCTCAGAATCTGACTTTTTCCTTTATGATTGGCTTTTTGATTGTGATAGCAGCGATTGTCATTGGAATATTCATCTATATTTTGACACTGCAGAAAAAAGCAATCTTTGGTGTTTTAAAAGCGCAAGGCATTTCTAACGGCTATCTATCACGGATGGTTTTCGCACAGACCTTCATTTTAGCCATATTAGCGGTTAGTCTCGGCTTAGCGTTAACCCTGCTCAGTGCCGTTTTTCTACCAACATCAGTTCCGTTTCAGGTAAATCCACTCTTTTTTGCAGGAATTAGTGTGCTGATGGTTCTTATTGCCGTTTTTGGTGCACTTTTCTCAGTGGTAAGCATTGTCAAAGTTGACCCTTTAAAGGCAATCGGTTAGGAGATAATTATGACAGCAATTGAATTAATCAATATCAAAAAATATTTCAAAGATGGTCCAGATCAAATTGAAGCTCTGAAAGAGACAAATTTGACGATTAACAAAGGTGAATTTGTTGCCGTTATTGGCCCGTCAGGTTCTGGAAAAAGTACTTTTTTGACCATTATTGGTGGCCTGCAATCACCGTCACAAGGTGAAGTGAGATTGAACGGCCAAGCTTTTAGCCAGAAAAAAGAAAAAGCGCGTGCTAAGATGCGTTTTGACCAGATTGGCTTTATCTTGCAAGCTTCCAACCTAGTACCCTTTTTAAAAATCAAAGATCAGCTACGCTTGGTTGACAAGGTTGATAAGAAAAAACAGCGCGAATCGATTGACAGCCTTTTTGACCAGCTGGGTATTGCCAGTATCGCAGACAAATATCCTGAGGAAATTTCTGGCGGGCAAAGGCAACGAGTGGCGATAGCCAGAGCCTTGTATAATGACCCAACGATTATCTTGGCTGATGAGCCAACAGCGAGTTTGGACACTGAAAAAGCCATGGAAGTTGTCAAAATTCTAGCCGACGAGGCCAAAGAAAAGAATAAAGCAGTCTTAATGGTTACGCACGACAGACGTTTAGTCTCTTATTGTGACCGATTGTTGGTCATGGAAGACGGCGTTTTACGAGAAGAAGAGATTGCTGCTTATCAGTAGTAATTTGTCTTGAGATGCGATGTGTGATATAATGAGGTCAAATCTTACCGATTCAAAAAAGGGTCGTTAGTAAAGGAGACGTCATGATTACTTTTTTCTTACAAATGCGTCGGACATTGCGTGTCTTGTGGTCAATCTTTAAGGATGATGAAACCAGAGGAATTGCAGGTGTCACTGCTGTTTTATTGCTCAGTGGGACACTTTTTTATGCAAATGTAGAACATTTTACTTATTTGGATGCCCTTTATTTTTCATTTACAACTTTAACAACGATTGGCTACGGGGATATTTATCCCGTTACAGCAGCTGGAAAGATTTTTACCATGATGTATTCAGTTGTCGGATTAGGGGTTATGGGGAGTTTTCTAGCTGTTGTGGTTAAAAAATTGGGTCAATTGGATAAAAAAAAGTGAGAGAAGACCTGTGATTTATCGTGATTTATTGTTTGATTTGGACCATACTTTGCTTGATTTTAACGCGGCAGAAGATGTTGCTCTGACAGAACTTTTGACAGAGGCGCACGTGGATGATATTGAAACTTACAAAGAAGTTTATATTCCCATGAATCGTAAACTTTGGAATGATTTAAGTTTGAAAAAGATTACCAAAAAAGAATTGGTTGACACCCGTTTTTCTCGTTTATTTGCGCATTTTGGACATGAGGTTGATGGACATGCCTTTGCTATGCGCTATCAAGATTTTCTTAGCCAACAAGGTCAGACTCTTCCTGGGGCAGATCAGTTGTTAGACCAGCTAAATCAAGAAGGTTACCGCATTTTTGGTGCAACAAATGGCATTACCAAGATTCAAACTGGTCGCATGGCTAATTCAGGGATTAAAGATTATTTTGAACACGTCTTTATCTCTGACGAAGTTGGTTATCAAAAGCCAGATAAAGGCTTTTATGACGCCATTTCTGGAGCCATTTCACGATTTAATCAGGAAAAAGCTTTGATGATTGGTGATAATTTGCTGGCGGATATTCAAGGTGGCAATAATGCTGGCATCGATACTGTCTGGTATAACCCAGATAAAAAAATCAATCACACCGTAGCTAACCCAACCTACACCGTCCATAACTATCAAGAATTGCTAAAATTATTACGATAAAGATAAAAGCTAGAAGTTTTAACTTCTAGCTTTTATCTTTAATAATCGATTTTACGTTCTTCTGTGATAAGTTTAGCCATTTGTTCGGGGTTAATAATTTGAATCTGATGGCCAGTTTTTTCAATCATTTCTTCAGCGCGAAGTGATTTTACCATTCGTGCAATAGTCACTGAGTGCATGCCTAGGTAGCAGGCGATTTCTTGATAGGTAAAGAAGGTATTTAAAGCTAAATGACCTGATTCACATGGCTCAGCTTGGTCAAGTAAGAAGCGGCAGAATTGGACCAAAGCAGGTTCGTTTTTACTGCTGTGAAAATGTTCCATGAGATAAATATGATTTTCGGTCAATGTATTTAACATCAGGCTAACAACTGATGGAAATCCTAGCAAGTCTTGAAATTGACGATTAGAAATGCGGTAAGCCACGCAAGGCGTTTTGGCAACAATTGAAAAAGATTTTTTCCCGTAATAGTTCAAATGCAGATTGTTCATCAATGGAACAAAGCCGACAAATTGTCGCTTTTTAAAGTATAGATAAGTTGTTTCTTTGCCATCACAAGAAATAGACGAAAGAGCACAGATGCCTGAAGATAGAATATAAATATCACCGCTTGTTTCGCCAGTGACGGACTGTGCGAGATTATCTCCCTTTTTAAAGGTCACACGTTCGCCGTATTGATAAAGTTCTGTAATATCTAGTGTAGAGTGCATAATTACCCTTTCTAAAATTAACATAGGCTATATAACTATATAGTTTACGTTAAAAAAGCGTTTTTATCAAGCCAAAAAATCAGAAAAAGAGCTTAAAAATATCTTGATAATGATTTTTAAAATGACTATTTTTGCGCCAAATAAAGGTAAAATCATGACTTATGGCAGAAATATCCAAATTAATTTTTTGGAGTTTACCTGCAGAAATTTCTTTTTGAACCACGCTTTGATAAACAAAACTAATTCCCAGATTTTTTTGGACCAGCTCGCAAATGGTATTTAGATTACCAATTTCAGTGATTTTATGGAAATCAGAAATGGTTAGATTGGCCTCTTTGAGCATGATTTCAAGTATTTCACGGGTACCTGACCCTTGCTCGCGCACGATGATAGGATAGGCTAGTAGGTCTTCTAAAGAATAGCTTCCGCTTGCTAGGGGTGAGCCGGGAGAAGCGACTGCGATGAAAGGTTCTGTGCGATAAGGCAGAAAATCGTATTTTTCTTTTGCAAAGAAACCTTCGATCAAGGCAAAATCAATCTGTCCATTATCAATAGCTTTTAACAGTGTCTCGGTATTATCCACCAGCATTTTGACTTGGAAATTCGGGTGATTTGCCAAAATATCCACTAAAGAATCGGTCAAAACATACTCGCCAATGGTCAAAGTAGCCCCAAAATTTAGCGGCTGTAAATCTTGCTTGAGCTGTGTCTTGAAATGCTTAATATCTGTGTCCATAGTCGTCAGCAAATCAAGCAATTCTTTGCCACTTTGTGTCAGCCGACATTGCTTGCCAGAAAAGGTAAAAAGCTTAGTTTGATACTCTGTCTCTAAAGTTTTGACATGCTTAGTGACTGCAGGTTGAGTGATATGCAATTCTTTAGCAGCTTGGGTAAAATTAAGCGTTTCGCAGACTTTCATAAAGGTAAAAACACGGTAATCAAGCATAATAATCTCCTATTTTTTTTTTTTATTATATCATAATAAATCATAATTTTACATTATAACTTGTCTAGGTTATAATATTTTGTGAAAAGGAGTTTTTATTATGATGACAATTGAGAAAAAATTGCCGGGAATTATGTTTTGTGTGATTCTGGCTTTACCAGCCTGGTTTTTAGGGCATTTATTTCCACTTGTAGGAGCGCCAGTATTTGCAATTCTACTTGGGATGGTTGTGGGGAATTTTCATAATAATCGCACCCAAACCACTGATGGTATTGCTTTTACATCAAAATATATTTTACAAGCAGCGGTTGTTTTATTAGGTTTTGGTTTAAACTTAACACAAGTTTTTAAAGTTGGGACACAGTCATTGCCAATTATTATTTCAACCATTGCAGTCTCGTTGGTTGTAGCGTTTTTATTGCAAAAATGGCTAAAATTGGATAGTAATATAGCAATCTTGGTTGGTGTTGGGTCATCTATTTGTGGTGGCTCAGCTATTGCCGCAACAGCACCAGTTATTAAAGCAAAAGATGAAGAAGTCGCAAAGAGTATTTCGGTTATCTTTCTTTTCAATATCTTAGCGGCACTAATTTTTCCAACGTTGGGAGAATTACTTCACCTATCTAACCAAGGTTTTGCGCTTTTTGCGGGAACAGCTGTCAATGATACGTCATCCGTTACGGCGACCGCGACAGCTTGGGATGCTGTTCACGGGTCAAATACCTTAGACGGTGCAACAATTGTGAAATTAACGCGCACATTGGCCATTATTCCGATTACTTTAGGACTGTCAATCTATAAAGCCTATCAAGATTCAAAAAATGGCAGAGCTAACCAAACGACTTTCCAATTGAAAAAAGCTTTTCCAATGTTTATTCTTTATTTCTTATTGGCTTCGATTGTTACGACAATTGTCAGCGGTTTAGGAATTGATACGGTTATTTTTGATAATCTTAAGACACTTTCAAAATTCTTTATTGTCATGGCAATGGGAGCTATTGGTCTTAACACGAATCCTATTAAACTTATTAAGACTGGTGGACAAGCTATTGGATTGGGAGCTACGTGTTGGATAGCTATCACCTGTGTCACTCTCTGGATGCAACATCTTCTAGGGATTTGGTAATGAAAATGTAGGAACAATGTTTGTGACTATTCAAGCATTGTTTTTCTTTTTTAAAAAATGATAGCGTTTACTTGAAATCGTTTCCTTAAGTGCTATAATGACCTTGAAAACCTTAGTTAAATTTTATAAATAAAGACTATTAATCTAATGGTTAACAGTTGTAAGGCATGGAATTTAGCAACGATAAAGGAGGAAAAGGTACGATGGCATATAAAACAACTTATCCTTATACAAACGAGATTCTTGCGACTTTTGACAATGCAACGGATGAAGCGTTAGAGGAAGCTTTGGCAAATGGGCATGCGCTTTATAAAAAGTGGCGTGCTGAAGGTGGCTTAGCAGAGCGAAAAGCTCAATTGCGTAAGATTGCTGAGCTGCTACGTCGTGACGTTGACAAATACGCTGAAGTCATGACAAAAGACATGGGAAAATTGTTCGTGGAAGCTAAAGGCGAAGTGGACCTCTGTGCAGAAATTGCTGATTACTATGCTGATAAGGCAGAAGAATTTTTGAAACCACGTCCACTTGAAAACATTAATGGTGATGCTTATTACATCAAGCAAGCGACAGGTGTTTTGGTAGCCGTTGAACCATGGAATTTCCCATTCTATCAAGTCATGCGCGTCTTTGCGCCAAACTTGATGGTCGGGACTAAATCCTAATATTTTACAATTTAAAAATAAGCCTAATTTCATCAGGCGTGACTTCAACTCTTGATACCAACATTCTAACTATCTTTTTTTGTTCTTCGTAAGTCATTGTCGATATATCTTCCATCTTTATAACTTTTTCAAATGCAGGCTTATTGTTTGGCCTGTTTTTATTTTTGGCTATAATCTCTTCTATGCTATTTTTTTCTTTCAAAATCTTGTCACTTTTTTCTTTTAGATTGTCTAAATCTATCAAGCCGTTGATATATAGGTCGTTTAATTTTGAAAGTTTATCATTAACCTTTTTTAGCTGATTATAATAAGTGTCTAAATTTGCCTCGGGCTTACCTTTATACAAGGATTCGATAATTTTAGGATTCAACTGTAGCTTACTGATTTCTGTCAAGACATATTTTTCAATATCATCGGCTTTATGACGTCTTGATTTTTCGCAAAATTTTCCATTATTATAAATGGTTGCCTTTGCTCTACCAGTGAAACGGTTAGGACATGAGTAGGTTCTTGTCTTTGTACCGTCTTTTTTAGGTCTATAACTGTCTATTTGTAAAGGAGCACCACAGTATCCACACTTTACGATACGAGAAAGTAAATATTTTCCTTGGAAAGCCCTAGTATTTGTTGCTTTTTCAGAGCGCTCACGTAGCATTTGTTGGGCGCGTGTGTATGTTTCGTCGGATATGATTGGTTCGTGTAGCCCGTCAAATATTTCTCCTTTATACTTAACTTTACCTGTATAAGATATGTTACTTAGTATTCTTGTAACCTTTGTAGGTCTCCAATTGTCAGGGTGATTTTTTCGCAAAAATGTTGTGATTTCCATTATGCTCCACCCAGAATTGAGTTTATCAAAAATGTTTTTGACGGTCTCAGCAGCAAATGGCTCTATATTCAACATTTGAGTTTCTTGATTGTAAATGTATCCGTAAGGCGGTGTATGCCATGAAGTTGTTTTCCCTGATTTTGCTCGTCCTTTTACACCTAGCTGCATACGCTCTTTTATTTGCTCCCTCTCAAACTCAGCGATAGCAGAAAGCAGTGTGATAAACAAGTTCCCCATAGCTGATTTTGTGTCTATGTTTTCCTGTAAGCTAACAAAATCAACGTTATTAGCATTAAATACGTCTTTGACAAGATAAAGCGTGTCTCTGACGTTTCGACTTAAACGGTCAAGCTTGTAGACGACTACAGTGTCAAATTTGCCAGATTCAGCGTCTTGTATCATCTTTTGCATGGCTGGTCGTTCTAGTTTACCACCAGAAAAACCGCCGTCAGAATAGTTGTCATAAATAACCCACCCCATAGCTTGACAATATTTTGTTAGTGCTTCAATTTGCTGACCGATTGAGTAGCCTTCTTCGGCTTGGTGTAGTGTAGAAACACGGCTATATATAGCTACTTTTCGTTTTGTGTTCATATTGTACCCTCTTTCAAATTTTGTAAAAAAATGTTAAAATGAGTACAAGAAAAAGGGCTTTTTAATGCCTGTTTTTCTTGTAGTTTTATCTTTCCTCATGTTCTAAATTTGGCGATGGTGAACATGAGGATTTTTTTGTTAGCTGGCATTTGTCAGGATATCCGGATTAGCAATAAATTCCTTATTGGGAATAATTGATATTTTATTATTTGAGTTTTCTTCAAAAATTGCTTGAGTTTCAGCCATTTTATTAAAATTATGACCAACATCATCAATTAAAGCAACATATTCTACATTTTTCTTGTAATTTTGTAACAATCTAGTATCCACAGCTAGCAATTTTGCATGATTTAAGTTATTTCCATTGGAAATTGTCCTGACAAGACGTTCTTTTTTAGGTGTCGGAATGGAAAAATCAAATTGTACGGTAATTCCTTCTTTACCTGCGAAAGAAGGTCTAGAAGAAAATAGAACATTTCTTTCATGAAGTATATGCTCAACTTCTTCATAAAAGATATTTTTTACATTAGAATCTTTTAGAACAATCATATCATTTACTTGAATAATAGCTTGAAGTAGGCGTTGTTTTGCGATAGGAAACTTATCCAAATCAGTCATAATAGAAAGTTCATTATCGTTTATTTCAATTCCTAAACTGCTTGTTATGGTATTTAAAGTAGCTGTTTTACTCTTAGTTCTTCCTGTAAAAGTAATACCATGGCTTTTTAAATTATCTAATGTCCAACCATCATCAGTTAATATTATTTTTCCGTTCCTCAAAAATTCTGCATACATAACAATATAATTAAAATCATTATCTAAAAATGGAATTGTAATTTCAACTACATTACTGTCTAAATCTTTAAAAGAGTACTCTTTCATCAACCAATCAAAATATATATTTTGTAATTTATTTGATTTATTCATTTGGAATTTCCTCCTTTCTGATATTAGTATACCTGATAAATTCAGAAAAAACATCTGAGATAGTATTAATATTTGGGAAATTTGATTCCTCTAATGGAATAGCGATACTATCTCGTTTTGGATATTTATTTGAGTAGATGTGGATATGGTTTCCGAGGATAATTTTGCCATCAGGATTTATGTGTTTGTTAGAAGGGTTTATATCAACTCTGACAAGAATGTCATGTGTTTCTTTGAAACGAAGATGAATACTAAAGCGTTCAGGGTTTCTTTTCCCTCTGAAAATATGAAAGAGATATTGAATATCATCATTATCCACAATGAGTTCATCGACGTCGATTCGACCAAATAGCGAAGAGATAGTAATTTTAATTTCTTCGAATGACAATAATTTTTTTGGATATTTTAGTTTTTTAATAACCCATTGAACTTCTTGGTCGTTAAGGTTACCATAGTCCATTATATTCTCCTAATTGTTCACTTAAATAATTTCATGATGTCAGATAGACCAAATGTAGTTTTATGATAAACCTTGTTGTAGGCTGCTTTTTTAGGATTTTTAACCCAACCCATACCTTTTTTACCATAGCCAGGGATAACGGCTTTTTTAGCTTGTCTTTTCCATTTAGCAGTTGTCCGAGCCTTCAAACTCTTTTTTAAACTTGGTTTTCTAAATCCAATTTTCATAGTTTAACCTCTTTAGTCAACTGTTACAGGGATAATATCTTCGTTTTTGCTTGATAATGCAACAGCTCTGTATTGGTCGGCAGTGATTTTGTAACGCAATTCAATAGTGGTTGTATCATCGGGCAGTTTTTTAGCAATGTCAGATACGTTTTGTCTAAGACTTTCTAAAACTAATTTTTGGCCATCTTCGGCAGTGTTTGAGTCAACTGCTTCAATGATTTCTTTCATGCCGTCAGCAGCTTCATTTGAATAGAGAACAGTGATGATATTGTGGCCGTCAGGAAAATCACTATCGGCTACGTTGTTTTCAATTTTGATAGTCATATTTGAATCATTTTCAGGGTTCAAAGTCTCATTTAATTCTTTAATAACTGAATCGTAGACGCTATTATCTACTTTCTTACTTGATGAAGTAGTAGTTTGAGACGTGCTAGCACTTGATGAAGTGCTAGAACTTGTCTTCTCTGAATTAGATGAACAAGCTGCAAGTGTAACGACTGAAAGAAGTGTAATACTTCCTAAAATAGCTTTTTTCATTCTATAATTTCCTTTGTTTCAGCTTTTAACGTGATTCAGAATTTGCACGATGAATTATTTTTTTGCCATATGTTCAGCGATGATTTTAGCGAACATTGCTTTCTCTTCTTCGGTCATAGGCGGGTCATTTGGGTCATCTACTGAATATTCAAGCGGTTGCCATTCACCATTGACTTTAACCCACTCTCTTCGTCTGTTACAATGACAATCTAAACCATGACAGATAACTTCCATTGGTCTAATTTCTGAATCCATGTTATTAGTCCTCTCTATATATATCGACAATCTTTCCGATTGTTCGAATATCGTCCTCTTCCGATAAGGTAATATCATTATATTCAGGGTTCAATGATTTTAAATAAGTCTTTTTGAATTGTTTAACGTAGTTTTCGCCATTTACTTGAAAAACTCCAATTTCACCGCATTCAATTTGAGATGTTACCTTAATAAATAAAAAATCTCCGTTTTTAATGCGTGGTTCCATTGAATGCCCAACAACAATAGCGATACTATCGTATTCGTCATCGTCTGGTATTTCGTCTTCATAAAAGCTAACCATAGTGTCGTAATCGTCTTCTTGCCAGTAACCTGTACCAGCCGAAACTTTACCGGGAGCAGGTTTGTCAATACGTTTTCTGTATTCATCTATGGAAGTTATATCGTCATCTATAACAGTTCCCAATTTTTGGCTATCGAGCAGTTCGTTTCCATAATTGATTAATTTAGGTTTATTGTAATCACTTAACTCATCATATATAGATTGAATTTGCGATTTCTTCTCTTTAACATCATGAAGCACACTACTAGAATCTTGTTTAGCTCGATTAAAAAGAGTTTGAGGAGAAACTCCGAGAGCTTTTGCATAGGTTCTGATATCAATTTCATCTAATTGTCTTTTTCCATTTTCATGATTTGAAATAGTATTTTGTTTTAAACCTGTCAATTTAGACAATTCTTGTTGTGTCATCTTTTTAGATTTTCGAAGTTCTTTGATAGCACTCCCTAAAATATTATCCAATGGTAACACCACCTTTCCACTATATTATAAAATAGAAAAAATAAAAAGTAAATAAAAATATCTCAAAAAGTGATAAAAAGTTCTTGACAAAATATCTCGATTTGAGATATAATGTACATGTAAGGTTGAGATAGGCCTTAACAAAGCAAGGGGGGTGAGCGTATGAAACCAAAGCGCTATCCGTATTGTGGAAACAAAAAACACTCTATCGTAGAAGCGATAAGAGCGTTTGAAAAAGCTTGGATTACTTTCAACTTTGAAAATCAAAAGCAAATAGTTGAAAGTAGCCGAAAGTTAAATGAGTCTACTTCGAAAGTTTACGAACTTCTGACTCAAGTTCATCAATTTTTTTCGTCAAGACATTGATTTTTTCGTTAGTAAACGTAACTTCTAAATCTTTAGCTTGAGCTTGCAAAAGAGTTTCAATCATGCCTAAAATTATATTGGTGTCACCCGAAATCATTTGTCGTAAAGAGTCGTATGTTTCCTCTTTAAAAGTATCGAAATTCTTACTCACATTTTCTCCTTTCAATAATTTTGTGAATAAAAGAGTGTAAACGTTTTATTCACAAAATTATTATATAAAGTCTTTTAAGATTTTAAATCAGTCTAAAGACCGAGAGGAGCAGCAATGAGTGAAGACTTAATTATCGAAACAGCTGACAAGATTATCGAATCAAGCGAAACTTACGGAGAAGCATTGAAATTATGCAAACGAGTAGAGCGCGAAATCGAATTGCGTGCTTACGAGCGAAAAATTAAAACATAGAAAGGGGTGAGAATATGTCAGAAATGCAACTTTATCGTAAAAAGTTACGAACAGAATTCCTGTTTCCTAAAATAAAACTACGTAAAGAGCGACTTAGTCGTGAGTTGACTACATCGTATATGGCTCAACTAATCGGATTAACTAACCGTAAAGGTTATGAGGAAAAAGAAAGCGGCAAAATGCCTTTTAAAGATTATGAAATGGCTATTATCGCTAAAGAATTCGATATGAGTGAAAGTGATTTATTTTTTTAAATAAAAATATCTCAAAACGAGATATAAAACAGAAAGGAGCGAGAATGAAATGATACATCATTACATTACACATTACGCCAGCAATGGCAAAGATTACGCCGAAGCGTGGATTCAAATTAATATTTTTGGAAAGTGCTTTTGTTTATCAAAAAAACGCACAACCATTGAACGATTGTACGCAGATAAAGATTAAATTTTCTTCCAACCATTACCTTTAGTTGAGGTTGGTGGAAGTCTATCGCCTTTTCCTATAGTTGCTGTATGACCATTAGAGACTTTTCCTCCAAGAGGTCCTACTTCAATATAACGACCTGGCGCTTGATTATCCGTTCCAGGTTTGATTGGTTTATTAGCCATATTTTCTCCTTTCCATAATATTTGACTTGCGATTTTCATAAGGAGATGAGAGGCCTTATTCAACCGTTTGTCATGTATATAATTATATCAAATTATATTGAATAGTCAATATGTAGTTGCTTTAAAAGCATCAACACACAATATATTGTGTTTTTAACTTAAAAAGGAGAATAACCATGTGGAAAAAAATTGAAATTTTATTAGCTGAAAAGAAGATGACCAAATATAAGTTAGCAAAAAAAGCTGGTTTAAATCAAAACAGCTTGATTGATTTAAAAAAAGGACGAAAAAAATCTTTAAAATTTGACGATGTTGTCAAAATCGCTGACGCTTTAGACGTTAGTTTAGATGAATTTAGAAAGGATAACGCATGAACGAAATTTTTAACTTTCACGGGCAAGATGTCCGAACAGTAACAGTTGACAATGAACCTTGGTTTGTTGCAAATGATGTAGCAAATGTACTCGGTTATGCTAATCAGCGAGATGCTCTAAGTAAGCATGTTGATGACGAGGATAAAATCACTCTAACGTCGCAAAACGCGACATTAGAAAATATCCCTAATCGTGGGTTATCCGCAATCAACGAATCAGGTCTTTATTCGCTTATCTTATCTAGTAAGTTACCGCAGGCAAAAGATTTTAAACGTTGGGTAACGTCAGAAGTCTTACCAACAATTCGCAAACATGGAATGTTCGCAACCGACGAACTGTTAGATAACCCAGATTTTGCCATTGCAACTTTGCAAAAACTTAAAGAAGAGCGAGAAGCTAAAAAGTTACTTGAAGCAACAATCGAAGAGCAAAAGCCTAAAGTCATCTTTGCTAACGCAGTCAGCGCAAGTCATACGTCTATCTTAGTCGGTGAATTTGCTAAGCTTATGCGCCAAAACGGCGTCAACTTAGGTCAGAATCGTATGTTTTCATGGTTGCGAGAAAATGGTTATTTAATCAACCGAAGAGGCAGCGATAAGAATATGCCGACTCAAAAATCAATGGAACTCGGCCTGTTTGAAATCAAAGAAACGACTATCAATCATTCAGACGGTCATATCAGTATTAACAAGACGCCTAAAATTACAGGTAAAGGGCAATTGTATTTCGCTGATAAGTTGCTGAATGCTGACGACAACAAGAAACTTAGCTAACTAACTGTTTTCAGGCTGGTTGATACGGCTCTAGTAGGCGATTACTCATAAATATCAATTTGACTATGTTTGATTTTCCTTTACCAATAGATTTTTTAATCATTTACACGATAGTATCTCCTATTTATTTTTAACCGGCTGAAAAGTGCCTACTAGGGCCATACCAGCCAGTCTGAGAGCATAAAAAAGCCCTTGACTAAGGGCAATTAGTCAGGGGCAAACATAAACATTACAAAGGTATTTTAACATGAAACGAGAAAAAGAACAATGGAAACCTAAAGTTACTAGTTATCGCGAAGTAACTGAGAACAATGAAACAAAGCTAGTTGAATTTGACCCAGCAGACTACACAATCCCAGCGGGCCATCTAGTTTACAGAACTCTTATGATGATTAATGAAAATCGATTAGAGGAGCGAACAGTATGACATACATAATTATCACAACAGTCATTTTAGCATTAACAGAAATCACTATCTTGCCATTTATTGGCCGTTACACAGACGATAAGGAGCAGTAAGACGATGAAATTTTTCGGCAAAATCCACGACTTTTTCTTTCCTGAAGAAAAATCAGACACTAGCAGCTTTGTAAGATTTCCAGACGAAGCAGACCGCTATCGAGAAATCGCTGCCAAATTAAATCAGCAATTAATTTTAAGTAACAGAATGTGTAAAGACTTAAATCAAAGGGTTTTTGATTTGGAGCAAGAAAATAAATGTTTACGCGAAATGTTAGCAGAGGTTAAAAAATAATGTATGTGAACGAAGTAAAAAACAACGCTTTTTACCAGTTCCCACAATGGCTCTTGAAAGAAGAACCGTACAAGAATCTCGGTGATAAAGCCAAAATGATGTACATGCTGCTCTTTGACCGTCGGACGCTATCAATCAAAAACAAATGGTATGACGAAGACGGAAGAATTTTCATGATTTTCACTAACGAGCAGTTCATGGAAGAACTTAATTGTTCTGAGCCGGCAATCATCAAAGCTAAGAAAGAATTGGCAAAATTTGGCCTTTTAGAAGAGGTCAGACAAGGAATAAACAAGCCCAATCGCTTGTATATCAACGGAACTAAAGAAACTTTAGGTCAAGAACTAAACTTTTTTAAGCCCGGAACTAAAGAAACTTTAGGTCAAGAACTAAACTTTTTTAAGCCCGGAACTAAAGAAACTTTAGGTCAAGAACTAAAAAAAGTTAAGGGAATCAATACTAATAATATCAATACTAATATATCAAATAATATATATACAGATAACAAGCCAATCAATTTCGGACAGTTCGTAAAGGCGGAAGGTCTAAAGGTCAATGACAGACACATGACACGTCTGTTAGAGTATATCGGCTTGGACGGTATGGATATGGAGCTGGTTAAAGAGGCAGTTAGACGAACTACTGATGGCGGTATTGATAATCCTAATTACACTTTTACGATTTTGGATAGTTGGAAAGCAAAAGGGATTACAACGGTAGAGCAAGCTAACGAAGAGAAAGAAAATTTTCAAAGTCAAAAACAGCGACGTAGCTATCCTAACCAGCAACCATCCAAAAGCAACGTCCCTGAATGGGTAGAAGAATACAAACACGAAGCAACAGTAGACGAGCAAGCTAAGCTTGACGCGCTGAAAGCAGCATTTTTAGAGGAGTAAACATAAACATGAACGTAAAACAAACAATTTTAGAACAACACAAAACACTTGAACGAGTTAGACAATTGCAAAAGGAAATGCATGAAATCTGTATGTTTTCAGCAGGACTTGAAGCAATTGGGTTGGTTGATGTAGACCCTTTAATGGCAATCTCGCTCGATACGGTTCACAAGATTTCTCACGCTCTTGAAGATGTCCTGAACGGCGAAGACGCAGGCAAGACTTTACGTAATCACTTGACAGGCGGACGTTTTGAAGAAGACGAGGATAAAGACTAATGAAAATCGAACTATTACACGTCGTCAATGGTTATCGCAAGTTTCATCTTGGATTCTATGACGATATGCATCAAGCGATTAAAGCGCTCAAAAATCATGTATATGCTTATTCAGCTATTTCAGAACCACGCTTTAGAAAGTCAATGAGTGGAAATAGCATTCGCATTGATTATGGCGCTAAGACTTGCTACTACTTGCTGCAAGCTAGAAAGGTCAGCTAATGCAACGTGGATTATTTGGTGACTTTGATTATGATAATTGATTAAGCACGTATGAGGACCATGAAGAAGTATTTCAGGGTAATGAGGATGAGGCTTATGACCGCTGGAAAGATGAACAAATGGAGTCTGAGGAATGGAAAAGGTGACAATTTATAAAAAACTTCTCAATATCCAAAAAGAATTAAACGTTCCTAAAGGGCAATATAACAAATTCGGTGGTTATAGCTACAGGAATGCAGAGGATATTTTGAATGCTATAAAACCATTATTATGGGAAAACGAATGTACAGCGTTTTTTAGAAAAGATGTTATTGAGCAAGTTGGCGACAGATATTATTTAGTAGCTACATTTGATTTTGTTGATATAAGTACAGGCGAAAAAATAACAGTTGAGGCAAGAGCCCGTGAGGAAGAAAAGAAAAAAGGTATGGATGCATCTCAGATAACAGGAGCAGCGTCAAGCTATGCCAGAAAATATGCCTTGAACGGTATTTTTCTAATTGATGATGCCAAAGATGCTGATACGAATGAATATCAGAAACAGCAAAAGCAGGGTGCGAACACAAAACAGCAAAAGCAATACATCAATGATAATCAATTGCAACAAATCTACAATGGCATCAATCAGCTTGCGCAGATGACTAACCAAAACCCAGATATTGTAGCAAGTGGTATTTTGGTTCGTTACAACATCAATGATTTTAGAGCTGTTCCGACCGAACATTTTAACGAAGTGATTAATTACATCAAATCACTAATGCCACAACAAAGACCAAACCAAAATCAAATGAATTTTAATGACCTATAGGAGATAAAACAATGAAAGACGTAACAAATAACACACTAACAGAAATCAATGTTGATTTCACACCAGCGGTTATCAAAATTGACCGTGAAGCTGTTGAAGCACAGGTCGCTGATGCTGTTGCTAAATATTCAAATCAAGAAATAACAGCAGAAACTTACAAAGAAGTGTACAACGAGCGCACAATTTACAACAATCTAACAAAGGCTTTAGAAACTAAACGCAAAGAAATTAAAGGTGTTATCAATCTACCTTACAAAGATTTTGAAACATGGTACAAAGACAAAGTGTTGGCGCCAATTAGCGGAGTAACCGAAAAAATGACAGAGGGTTTAAATGCAATTGATGAACATGAACGATTGCTAAGAGTTGATGTTGTACGTGCTACCTTTGAAGAAAAGTGCGAGCTAGCAGATTTGGATAAGTCAATATTTGAAACTAGCTACAATGATTACAGCTTGAAGAAATACTTTAAGGCTGGCAAATTTGAACTTAAACAATCAACAATTGATGAAATTGATAATCTGGTCTTGGCTGAATTTAAAGCTGTTGAAGAGTTTAAAGCAAGCAAAGAGACTGTCGAAGAACAAGCGAAAGAATATGACTTGTTACCAGAAATGTACATCAGAGCACTTGAAGATGGCAAGACACTTGTTGATATTCTTAAAGTCATGAAATCCGACAAAGATGCTGCTATCTTGCGTAAAGAACAAGAAGAAGCACAAGCAAAAGCGGAAGCTGAACGTAAAGCGGAGATTGAACGTTTAGCACAAGAAAATGCTAACGCTCAAATCAAGGCATATAACGCTGAAACTGGTGAAGTTTTGGAAAGTGATGTAATTATACCTGAAACACAAAATGAAGCCGAAAATGGGGCAAAATTTGAGAATAAACCAGTGGTATATGATTTGCGCTTGATTTTTCCGAACGGTGATAAGCAAGCCAAGATGTTTAAAGATTTCCTAGATATGAACGGTATCAAATATCAACAATTGTAGGAGTAGAACATGAAAAAGTATTACGTTAGCGGTAAAGTTGCAAATTTGGATGTTGGTTCAGAAATCGAAGCTAAGAATAAATATCAAGCAGCTGTCGAATTTCATAAATTGTATTCTGAAATCGAAGATTGTTTTGGATTAGATGAACTAGAAATCACGGAGGTTGAAGAAGTCTGATGAAGTGGTTAGCGTGGGCGCTCTATAATTTAGGGACAATTGCAGCATGCGTATTTATCAGCATTTACTTTAGGTCTGCTTGGTGGATGCTGTTAGCACTGTTGTTTCTAAGCAATGCAGGTGTGATAAAAAAAGAAAGTGGTTATACAGATGGAAGTGACGAATAGAGGGTACATTAATTTTAACAATGAGTACAACAAGCATACGCAAGACTATACAACAGCAAGCATGAGCTTTGCGAATGGTAAAAATGAAGATGGAAGCTATAAACATGGCTATATTAGAGTGATTGCTTACGGAGAATTAGGAAATGTCTTATATGACAATGTCGGAAATATGGTGACTATCAAAGGACGTTTCCGACAAAGTGAATACGAAGGGAAGAAATACTCTCAAATTCGTATTGATGCTATCAACGGTTATGTACCAGCTCAAAATCAAAATAACGGTAACAATGGTAATTTCGGAAATAATCAACGCCCACAAAACCAAGGCAATTTCCAAAATCAGGGAAATTTTCAAAATTCACAATCGCAAAATTTCCAGAACCAACCGCAAAATCCAAATCAAGGTAGTTTTGGGCAAGCACAAGGACAACAGACAAGCTTTTTCCAAGGTCAATCAACACAGACCAATCCTGATTTTAGTCGAAATTTTGGGAATGCTAATCCAATGGACATTAATGAAGACGACTTACCATTTTAGAGGTGTTGCATGAAAGAAGAACTTATCAAAATGACGCAAGCTGATTTTGAGGTTTACGCAAAACATAAAATTTCAGAGCACCTTGAACTTGAACCAAATGATGTCTACATGGTTTGGTTTAATTACACGCTTAGCAATATGAAAGGGTTGTTTAGCTTTGACAGCGAGAAAGCTTATCCGATGAGCAATCCAAACTCAAAATTGCCTGATTATGTGGAAGTAACTTATAACAGCAAAACACACGAGTTTTATTTTGATTGGTACACCAAAGAACGTCAAGAAGTCACTCACGTCGCTTTTGAGATTCCGGGGCTTACTGATGGAATTTGAGTTTATTTTATCGAATACCAAGAAACAAAAACAGATGTTAAACGCCAATGACCGTCCGCACTGGACGCAAAAGGCCAAAATCACCGCATATTTACGTGCCACAGCCGCTAAAGAGGGTCAAAGGTATAATTGTACCCCTTATTCAAAAAAGCGCCCTTGTGGGCTCGTAGTGACGATTTACGCCCCTACAAAAAGACGGCTTGACCCACCCAATTTTTATCCGACAGTAAAAGCGCTTGTTGATGGATTGACAGACGCCGGAATCTGGACGGATGACAATTCAGAAGTCATTAAGTTTATGACTTTTAAACGAGGTGGACCAAGCGAAATACCCGGAAAATATAGGGTTAGATTGGAAATAAAGGAATTATGACAAGAAAATTTATTGTTAGAGAATACAGCCCAAAGCTTAGAACAGCGACTTGGTTCGCTACAGCCAAAGATTTTAAGGAAACGGAGTTTAAAACAAAAAAACAAGCCCTAAAATACCTAGAAAAGGCTCGTAAAGAGCCCGGTCAAAAAGAATATTACGAGGTGGTAAGTTGAAAGCTGAAAGATACATGTTTTTAAGTATGTTGTTATCGTTTACAATCATCGTCACAGTCGTCTTCTTCACGATTGAGCTAGGAATGCAAAAAACTGTTTATAACAACAAAATTACCGAGCTAAAACTTGAAAACATTAAGCAAAAATACGAAATCAAGCGGCTAAAAGACAATCAAACGATTATCTATCACGCCGATAATTACGGGGGAGAGTACGATTATGAAAGTACGATTCACACTAACAAACAGTGAAATTGAGGAAATCGAGGTATTAGAGAATGATGAATAAAAAAATCGCAGCTTTGGCAGGTGCAGCGCTCATGACAATTGGTTTAGCTACGTTGTCAGGTTGCTCTACAGAATCAGATAAAGTCTCTTATAACATTAGCAAAGAAGCTGATAATTTCAACGTTCGCAGACGTGTAGCAGTTATCAATACACGTACTGACAAGATTGAATTTAAGGTAGAAGGTCTTATCTCGGTTGATACGTCAAATAGCAAGAAATTAGTCGTTATTGCTGAAGTGTCAAAAGGAAAATATAGAAAGCATTTAATCAATATGACTAAAAACAACATGTATGTCGTTGAAGATTTGACAGACGGAACGAAAGTCAATAAATACAAGTACGAAGTTGAGTACATGCCTGAAAGCATTCTTCCTGTAACAATAACAAACAACGAGTGAGGTGCTGACAGATGAAAAATAAAGCTCTAGTAATGCTAGTCGGTCTAGTATTGATTGCAATTGGTCTTGTTGGTTGTTCAGACAGTGGAAGCGCGGCAAGTCATGGCACATATGCTTATATACCAGACGATACGAGTGGCACAGGTTGGGATTGTGTGATAGTGGAAGATTACGGTTTTGACGCTCAAACCCATTCATTATGGGTTGATACAGCAGACGGACGAACTATCAAAGGCTACAATATTACAATTGTGGAGGAGTAGGCGATGAACATTAAACAGCTAATGATTAAAAGCTTTAAAATCACAAAGCAGCAAGTTCCAAGCTACGCTGATGAAGAAAAATGGCATAAAGCTTGTGACAAAGCAATCAAACTTGTCGAACAGCTTAAAGAACCTGATGAAACTAAGATGAATCTGGAAGAGTTAGAGCGAGCGAATATGCTTGTCAAAAATATCAAAATCTTAGAAACGTTGTCTAAAAGCGAGATTGAGCATTTGAAAGTGACATATCCAAACGGTGAAGGCGACTGTATATATATGAAAGACAAAATCAAAGAAAGAATTCGGAAGGTGTTTGAAGATTGCGCTGAGGAATCAAAAGCAGAATTGAAAGATTTGGGGGTTGAGTATGAAGATACAAGAATTGATTGAAAATATTAGAAACATAGACGTTGTAGAGTCGTTCATGTCAGAGACTATTTGGGTTAAACGTAATGATGTTTTAGCCCTTGTCTATCAGCTTGATGAGCCAGAGAAACCAGTAGTACCACAATTTGTGGCAGATTGGTATGAGTCAATTAAAGATGACTTCGAATATAACTTATACAAGCTTTGTACAGACTTCCGTGAACAAAAGCTGCGTGCAGACTTGAACGGATGGTTTAGCAATGACAATAACAAACCTATAGAAACATTAGTGTTGATGCATAAATTCGGATATGAGGTTGAGAAAGAAAAATTGTATACAGTAGAAATTCCAAATCCAAATAGAGCAGATGTAAGCTTAGTGCTTGGGTTATACAATGATGGTAAGGTTGCTATATTTGCTGCTTTTACAGACAGTTGGAAATATGAAAAGCAATATAAACTAACCGAAGCAGAAATCAAGCAAGATTTCGAATGGGCATATCAATTTGCGAAAGAGGTGGAAGAATGATTAAAAAATACATTAAAACAACGCCTGTTGAGGCTATTCAAGTTACTGAGGACAATCACGAAGAGACTAAAGAGTTTGCTTTTTTGCAAAGAATCGTTTTTTGCTATGGGCCTATAAGACATTCGATTGATACGCTTGAGGGGAAAATGCGTTTCTCAGATGGCGACTATCTCATTAAGAACCAGACTGGTGAATGCTATGTATGCAAGAAAGAAATTTTTGAGGAAACATATAAATTATTGGAGGATTAAAATGGAAGCTTATAAAGAACGAATGGTAAACGAGCATAAAGAATTGCAAAGACGCACTGTCAAGTTAGGTGAACTGCTAGATAATTATCGTCAAGGGAAATTAGATTTTGAATTGAATTGTCCAGTAACACTGCTTGAACAACAGTTTGGCGCAATGTGTGTTTACCTTGTTGTTTTAGAACGACGTGCTGAAATCGAGGGAATCGAGCTATGACTTAAAATGTTAAGTACATCGAATTTAAGGAAGAACAACAAAAAAGCCAAGTCGCAATCAGCTCCTTAGCAAACGTTCTCATTATTACTATTATAGCATAAGGAGATTGAGAAAATGCGACTTTTTCAGGAAATTGACAAGGCTTTAACTAAACAAAATGCTTACGAGGTTTTATCTCTTTATCGTCGCTATTCTCGTATGGCTGGGGAAGAATACACACCAAAAATTACAGCTACGTATTCACTAGAACCCAAAGCGGCAGGATTCAGCAATAGCAAACAAACAGAGATACAAGTAACTAGACGAGTGGCAGCTTGGGACGAAATGCAAGCAATTACGAAAGCTATCAATCGTATTATTGACCCGTTTGTCAGACAGATTTTAATCGAGAAGTATTGTAAGTGGCAGATGAAGTCTGATTGCGCCATCTATATGGAATTGGGCTACTCGGAGAGTGAGTTTTATCGTATGTTAGAGCGTGGAGCGATTGAGTTCGCTGAAAGCTACCGCGGTGGCGAGTTGCTGGTCTTCCGAATTGGGAGAGAAAAGCGAGAAAATAGCTGGAATAATGACGTTTGTGAGTGTTAAAATTATATTATAGAAAAAATGTGAGAGACGGACGAAATATCCGCCTCTTTTTGTGTGGGGGGTGATGGAAAATCGCTAAAATGACCATAAAACAGCAACGTTTTGCCGATGAGTACATCATTTCGGCAAATGCAACACAAGCAGCTATTAAAGCGGGTTACGCTACAAGGTCAACTAGGGCAATTGGTCAAGAAAACTTGACAAAACCTGACATAAAATCTTACATTGATGAACGCTTATCTGAAATCCAATCAGAAAAAATAGCTAATCAAGAAGAAGTCATGCAAGTTTTGACTTCGGTCTTACGTGGTGAACGTGAAGAAGAAGTTGTTGAATTAAATAAAGAAACTGGTATGTTTGTTAAAACGACCAAAAGGCCCGATACATCAGCTGTTATTCGTGCAGCAAACGAAATTATGAAACGTTATCCACTGCCTAAAGAGATTAAACTCGAAGCCAACGTCACAACAAACAAACTTGACGGTATTTTGGCACAGTTAGAAGATGATAGCTCATGAGCAACATGATTCTATCTGATAAATATAAAGCGTTCTTGCGACACAATGCTAAAGCCGAAGCTCTTGAAGGAACAACAGCTGCTGGAAAGACAACGGTTGGTGCTTTTAAATTCATGTTAAAAGTCGCTAAGTCATCTAAAAAGTTACACTTTATTGCTTCAAAATCAATTGGTGACGCGGAAAAGAACATTATTAATTCTGATTTGGGGATAGTTGATATTTTCGGAGAGTTGGTCGATTATCGTGGGAATGGTAGTCTTGATTATAAAATTCCACATTTGGTTTATCACGTCGATAACAAACCAGAGAACGATAAGATTGTTTTCGTTCTTGGGTACGAAGATAAAACCAAATGGAAAAAGGCGCTGGGTTCACAATTTGGTTGTGGTTACATTGACGAAATCAACACGGCTGATACAGACTTTGTTCAAGAATCAACTATGCGCTGTGACTATTGGATGTGCACCATGAACCCAGACGACCCAACATTACCGATTTATGAGCAATACATCAATCGTTTTCGTGCCTTGCCAGAATATGAACAAGATACGCCAAAGGAAATTCAAGAAGAATTAGACAAACAACCAGCACAGCCAGAATGGACGTACTGGTTTTTTAATTTCGACCATAACGCAGGACTGCCAGAGGATAAAAAACAACAGATTATCAATACAGTAGCCCCTGGGACTAAGATTTACAAAAATAAAATCTTAGGGCTTCGTGGTCGGTCGGAAGGTCTTATTTTCTCTATGTTCGAGAGACAGCGCAATGTCATTACGCGTAAGCAAGCTAAATCGTTTAGCTATGCGCAGTTTTCGTGTGGTGTTGATACGTCTTATTCTGAACAGTCAAATGACACAATCGCTTTTATTTTTCAAGGTATTACGCGAGACGGTAAGCTAGTAACACTTGCCGAACGAGTTTACAACAATAAAGATTTGAGTGGTGATAAGATAGCGCCGTCAGATACAGTTGAGCTACTACATAAGTTCTTAAGCGACTGTAAGGACGATTGGGGCTTTGCACGTAGGATTTACGTTGATAACGCAGACCAAGCTACAATTATGGAATTGAGGAAATACGCTAATAAATATGGTCTGCTATACGAGTTTATGAATGCGAACAAGAAAGTCAAAATCATTGACCGTATAAATTTAATGGCTGGATGGATGAAACAAGGTTACTACTTTGTCGTTGATGACTGTGAAAATCATTTACATGAATTAGATGTCTACAGCTGGAAAGAAGGCAAGGATGAGCCAGAGGATAGAAACGACCACACCATCAATGCTTGCCAGTATAGCTTTATTCCATATATCAAAATGATTGGTGAAAGGCAGAATAATACAAACCAGTTCGATACGCTTCGAGCTGGTTTTGGTTTGTAATGAAAGGATATTATGACATACAAAGAAACTTTTGTAGATAGTACAGGCAAGAGCAATTTACTTGAATTACGTTTCCACCGTGAAACACGGATGAGATACAGTGTTCATGATTTAGACACGTTATTTGCTGATGACTATCGCTTACTTAAGGAAATACTACATCACCACGAAACAATACAGAGACCACGTATTCAAGAATTGCTTGATTATGCTGAGGGAAATAATCACGATATCAGTAAAGCTGGTCGACGTCGTGATGATGACATGGCAGACACTCGTGCCATTCATAATTTTGGACGTGCAATTGCTGTATTTAAACAAGGGTATTTGGTTGGCAATCCTATTCAGGTTTCTTATGAGGATGACAGCTATCAGGAACAATTGGACGAATTAGCTAAGCAAAATGATTTCCACCAGCTAAACCGTTCACTAGTACTTGATTTGTCTAAGACCGGTCGTGCTTATGACTTGGTTTATCGCGCACAAGATGATACGACACGAGCAGTTAAGCTAGATCCGTTAGGGACATTTGTCATTTATGACGACACTCTGGAGATGCACAGTGTCGCTGGTGTACGTTACTATCAAGCTAATCCGTTTGATGACAAGAAAAAAATTGTTGAAGTCTACACGCCAAGTGACATTATGACGTTTGAATATGACGATACGCTTAATGAAATCAGCAGAACCACACATGCGTTTGAGTTAGTTCCAATCACGGAATATATGAATAATTCAAACGGATTAGGTGATTATGAAACAGAGTTGTCATTGATTGACTTGTACGACGCTTCGCAATCTGATACAGCTAATTATATGCAGGATTTATCAGACGCTATTTTGGCTATCATAGGTCGTGTTAACTTCCCAGCCGATTGTGATACAGCACAAAAGCAGATTGAGTACATGCGTAAAATGCGTAAAGCTCGTTTGTTAAACTTAGAGCCACCTATTGACCAAGAGGGTAACGAAGGAACAGTTGACGCTAAGTATCTGTACAAGCAATATGATGTTAACGGTACTGAAGCTTACAAAAAACGTGTTGTTAATGACATTCATAAGTTTACCAATACACCAGATATGACCGACGATAATTTTGCTGGTGTTCAGTCTGGTGAAGCTATGAAATGGAAAGTGTTTGGTCTTGACCAGGAACGTGTTGACATGCAAGCTTTGTTTGAAAGGTCTCTTAAACGTCGTTATCGCCTAGTGGCTAACATTGGAAAAGTTGCTCGTGAAATGACAGATTTTGACGTATCTAAATTAATCATTATATTTACGCCAAACTTACCTGCAGACACAGCAAACATTGTCACAAATGCTAAGAATCTGTATGGCATGGTCAGTGATGAAACTGTTTTTGATATGCTTCAAACGGCGACTGGTGTTGATGCTAAAATTGAAATGGAACGTTTGAACTCCGAAGAACCACAAGAACCAGAACCACGAATTGGTGAGGTGACTGCTGATGAGCAAGAAGCACAATGATTACTGGTCAAAGCGTAGTGATGACATTATGCACTATGTTGACGGTACAGACATTGATATGTTTGCTGAATTGCAAAAGGTTTATGTTGAGCAATCAGCAGAGCTCCAACGTGATTTGTTTGCATTTGTGACTAAGTATTCCGATGATAACAAGATGAGCTATTCTGACGCCCTACAACGGCTTAGAGGTGTCGACCTATCAGATTATCAAACGAACGCTAAGAAGTACCGTGAACAGGCCAAAAATGACCCAGACTTGCTAAAACGACTTAATGAACAATATGTTGGTTCAAAGGTGACACGATTTGATGCATTGAATCTTGAAATGACCTATAAAATTGGTGTTATGCAAGGTATTATTGAAAAATCGTTTGAAAATTATCTGAAGTCAACTGCTAAGTATGCTTATAAAAAAGCTATAGGTGGCAATAGTGGCGCATTGAATGAACCAGCATTAAAAGAACTTATCAGTACACCTTTCAATGGTCGGAACTATTCGCAGCAAGTTTGGGGCAATACAGATGATTTAGCCAGGGATTTGAGAAATGTTCTGAAGCGTGGGTTTATTCGTGGTGATGATGTTCGTAGTATGGCTGGGGAACTTGCTAAGAAGTACAATGTAGCACGTTCGCGAGCGCAAACACTTATTAGGACTGATGGCACAGCGATTGTCAATCGTTCAGCTATCAAACGCTATGAAGAGTCTGGTTTGGAATTCTATCGCATATCTGTACAGATGGACAATAGAACGTCTGACATATGCATTAGGATTCATGATGAAGATAAACGTTATAGAATTGATGAGTTCGAAACTGGTGTAACTGCACCACCATTTCATTATAATTGTCGGTCCGCTGTTATTCCTGATGAAGATGAGTTAGACGAACAATCGTTAAGAAATATTGGAAAAGCAAATGTAGATAGCTTATTTGAAGATGTATCAAAGATTTGGGATGAAGTTTCTCATGGCGTGGTAGATAGAGAACAAATAAGAAATAAGTTGCAAGATAGGTATGATATAGGCGTTTTATCGTCTAAAATTAGTCGATATGCGGCATTTAATAATGTTTATATAGACGGCAATAGTTTATCTTCATCTTTGCGTTCTCATGGTCAACAGTATACTTTAGATGAATTTAAATTGATTGAAGATGTAATTAAAAAACCTTATTTAGCTCTTGATAATTCTTCAAGGGTGGAAGGCTCACTTCTTCTTTATGCTAAAATACCTAACAAAGACCGTTTAGTTATGGAAGCAGTTATTATTCCTCGTGATGAAATGATGATGATTCATTTCAATAAAGTAGGTATTAGGCAAGAGAAGAAGAATAGAAAAAACAATGTAATACTTTACGAAAAAGGCAAAGAATAGTATAATATAGGTGAGAAAAGATAGAGGTTGAGAATCTGTCACCAACACGCCGCTTAGCTAGCGGGTCAGAAATGCGGGAGCCTCGACAGTCCCGCCTATCTTATTACTATTTGCGCTTAGAGTTATAATCTAGGCGCTTTTTTTGTACCCAAAAAGGAGAAGATATGTTTATTTGGCAGTTAATTTTAAACGCACTAGGTTTGTTAGTTTTAGTGATTATTTGTGGCTTCATTGCTATTGCAGTAAAAAGTTTTATTAAGGAATTGAAAAAATAACTTGGCTGAACTGTTCGGAATTTCCGAATGGTTCTTTTTGTGGAAGATTACTCAAGTGGTTAAGAGGGCAGGTTGCTACCTTGCTAGGCGTGTAAAAGCGTGCGTGGGTTCGAATCCTACATCTTCTGTTGACGTGGCTAGTCATTAAATAAGCCAAATAATAACTTACTAGCGTGGCTTATTGCGTTAGGTATGGAAATTACATTCGGACAAGACTAGAAAACGTGAGACGTCCGTTTTTGTGGCTTTAAGAACGTTTGGAAGTATCTAGCAAGATAGGACTAGCATGGGAGGAACAAAAATGAAAAAAGAACTTTTAGCACTTAACATGCGTAACTTACAACTTTTTGCTGATGGTAGCGAAGCTGGTGCTGACGACAACGGCGGTGCCGGCACAGAGGGCAACGAAAGCAATAACAACGGTAATGATAACGGTCAAGAGTTCAAAGGTCCGCAATCACAGTCAGAATTAGATAGTCTTACGAATAAAGCTGTGCAAAAAGCTTTAGAAAATTACAAAAAAGGTGAGCAAGAGCGTATTAAACAACGTATTTCTGAAGCTCTTGAAAAAGAAAAAGATTATGCTAATTTATCGGCTGCTGAGCGTGCTAAACGTGAATTCGAAGATAGTAAGTCAGCTTTTGAACAAGAAAAAGCACAATTTGAACATGAAAAATTAGTCGTTCAAGTTGAAAAGGACCTTGTTTCAAAAGGGTTACCAGCTGATTTTGCCGAATTATTAACCGTTGGTGATGCCGAACAAGCACTTGAACAAGTCAGCAAATTTGAAAAAGCCTTTAACGACGCTGTTAACGCTAAAGTCAAAGTATCATTACGTCAGCCAGCACCTAATGCAGGTGGTAATGGTGCTTCACAAACGAATTATGGTGCAAGTCTTGCCAAAAATTCAATTAAAACTGGTGAGAAACTATTTTAAAGGAGAGCTTATATGCCAACTAAGAAATTATTTGGAAATGCTGAAATTCTTCATAATTTACCTTACGAAGCGATTTCAGTTACTGTTGACAAGTCAACAACAGGAACAGTTACAGAAAATGCACGTACAATTTTAAAAGCTGGTACGTTAGTAGCTGGTGATGGTGCTTCAATCTTTGATAACCGTACTAAAAAAGTAAAAGCTAATGCAGAAACACCAGACGGCGTTTTGCTTTATGATGTTGATGTTACAGAAGACGATGCAGTTGCAAGTCTTGTCTATCGCGGTACTTTGCGAGAAGACAAAGTCAATGGTGGTACAGTACCTGAAGGTGCTAAAACTGCTTTGAAACATATCCAATTTGTGAAAGGAGCTTAATTTATGCCTTTAATTTATGATGTTATGACAGCGGGGAATGTGTCTGGTTACTGGAATGCTAGTCAACAAGCAGTTGATTCTACAATCGGTGAAAAAGTGTTCCCTGCTCAAAAACAACTTGGACTGAAATTATCTTACGTCAAAGGTGCGTCTGGTCGTCCGGTCGTATTGAAACCGTCTGCTTTTGATACAAAAGCAACACTTCGTGAACGTATGGCTGTTGAATTGGTTGATAAAGAAATGCCGTTCTTCAAAGAAGCTATGCTCGTGAAAGAAGCTGACCGACAACAATTGAACCTTATTGCTCAAACTGGTAATCAAACATTGATTGATACAATTACAGCTGGTCTGTTTGATGATGCAACAACGTTACTTTCTGGTGCTCATGCTCAATTAGAAGCTATGCGTATGTCAGTACTTGCGACTGGTAAGATTGCTGTTATCTCAAACGGTGTTGCTCTTGATTTTGATTATGGTGTAGCTGATGACCATAAAGGAAAAGTCAAAACAGCGTGGTCAGATGCAGATACAGCTACACCGCTCAAGGATATTGACACAGCTATTACAGCGATTGAAGAGCTTGGTAACAAGGCGGAAGTAGCTTACATGAGTGCTAAGACATTTGCGCAACTTAAAAACGCTAAATCTACAACAACATTGATTAAACCGCTTGCACCAACAGGAGCAGGAGTTACTAGCCAAGAATTGAAAGACTATATCCAAGATAATTATGGTTTGACTATTGTTGTTAAATCAGGTACTTACAAAGATGCTGATGGTAAAATCAAAAAATATTTCCCAGATGATAAAGTCACTTTTGCACCAAATGCGGCACTTGGTAAAACAATGTTTGGTACAACGCCTGAAGAATCAGATTTGATGGGTGGTAACAACGCTGTTGAAGTGTCTATTGTTGATACTGGTATCGCAATCACAACTAAGAAGCTTGATGATCCAGTCAATGTTAAAACTAAAGTATCTATGATTGCTTTACCATCATTTGAAAACATTGACGAAGCTTATATGCTTAGCACTACACCAGAAGTTTAATCGGGAGGTAGTTAATGGCTAAAGTAATTGCAGGTTTTCGAGACAAAGAAACACAGATTGTCTATGTAATCGGTGACGATTACGACGGTTCCCGTGTTGCTGAACTTACAAAAGCTGGTTTCTTGAAGAAAGAAGCTACAAAGAAAGCCACTAAATAATAAACAGGAGGTGTTCAATGACGCTGACACCACTTGATGAAACTAAAATTATCCAAAATGTTAAATTGGATTTAGAAATTACTGATAAATTACAGGACGGTTTGTTAAAAATGCTGTTAGACCGAGTGGTAAAACATTTTAAAGCAGAATATGGCGTGTCTGACATTGACGACGCCTATTCTTTTATCTTTGAGGATTGTGTTATCAAGCGATTTAATAGACGTGGTTCAGAAGGGGCACAGTCAGAAAGTGTAGAAGGACATTCAGTTTCCTATTATGAAAACAAGAACGAGTTTCTACCCTATGATGACATGTTGCAAAAAGCTTTTGGACAGTCTGGGCAGTCACGACCAGGACGGGTGTTTATCTTATGAGATATGCTGACAGAGTTATTCTAATCACCGAAACGACCGAAGCTGATTTTTTAGGTGATAAGGTTATCAAAAAAGAAAGCCAACCGATACCATGTTTTCGTGGTGGACTAACCATTGAAGAACAAATGGCAGTTTTTGGTAAGTACAGTCTTGATAACTTTAAGTTATATTTAAAAGGTCATTATGATGGATTTGAAACAGTAAAATATCACGGTAAGACGTTAATGATTGCTGGCAAGATTCATCACAATAATCACACGGTGATTTATTTATGAGCGTATCTTTTAAGGTCAAAGGTGTAGATCGCCTGGTTAGGCAGCTTGCTATTAAAAGCAAACAAGCTCGTATTGCGACTGATAGACAGTTAGAATTATCTAGTAAGCGTATTGAACGCATGGCTAAGGTAAAAGCGCCAGTTGATACTGGTGCACTGAAAAATTCAATTTTTTCAGCAAAAGCAGGCAATCTAACTTATAAAGTTACTGCACCACAGCATTATGCGATATATGTGGAAAAAGGAACCCGAAAAATGCGAGCACAACCGTACTTGAAACCAGCACTTGATGCTGAACGACCAAAATTAATCAGCAATTTACGCGAATTATACGAAAGATAGGTGATATATGACGACTTATTCACCATCAACTTTATTTTTAAAAGAACTACACGATAGATTGGAAGTGTTAGCTATTCCAATCTATTTTAAATTGCCCAATTCAGACGTTCTAGAGCCGTTTATTGTGATTGGGTCTAATTCATCTGACACATCTCAAACAGCACAAACTGGGGCTATTATTGAGGACATCACAGTAAATATTGACATCTTCCTAGACGGTTCAAGTAGAACTGATGCAGAAGAAGTTAAAGCAAAAGCTTTAAGGGCGTTAGGGCGTCGAAATGTAACAGCTAATATCATTCCAGATGATAGCATAGGACGTGAAGTATACCACGTCTCTATTACTGTATCTGATACTATTTATTAATTAAAGGAGAAGTTACTACATGACAGGACAAATTACAGTAACGACTGCTAAGCCGTTAGCAGGTAAAAAAGTCTTTTATTTCATTCAGTCTATTCATGCTGCACTTGGCAGCAATGCTATCTTACCAGCTTATCGTACAGACGGCAGTTTGACACTTGGTGCTGAATATTCAGACGAACAAACACAACAAGGGCTTTTACTTGATAAAACAAGTACCAGCCACGAAATTGAGTTGACGACTAAATTTGCACCGAAGGACCCATCAGTTGATGTACTTGAACAAGCAAATGACACTGGTGAATCAGTCAAAATTTGGCGTGTGCTTGTTGATGAAACATTGAAAACACAAGATGGTGAACCTAAAAAAGATTTTTATCCTGCCAAATTTGGCTATGCTAAGATTGGTGATATTGAATATAATGAAGGTATTGAAGATATTATCGAAACTAGCTACACAGCAAGTATTGTCGGTAAGCTGAAAAATGGTAAATTTCCATTGACTGCCGAAGAAATTGCTTTGCTTGATGAGGTTTATAACTATCAAAACCCAGGTGAAACAACTGGCGATTACGATAACATCAAAACAAGCGGATAACACGTCAAAGGTTGGATATTAAATCCAGCCTTTATTTTTTAGTTAGGAGATAACTCACTTTATGGAATTTAAAGTTAAAAATAAAATCATTGAAATTAAGTTTGATTACCGCACAATGTTTAAGGCTGACAAACAACTTGCCACTAAAAATAAAGACACTGGTGCAAGTAACAACGACGGTGTCGGTACATTGTTTAACAACATTCTAAATCGTAATGATGAGGGACTTGTTGATTTAATTCTTTTGTCAGCTAACAAAGCGTTTAGTAAAGCTATTTCAGAAGATGACGCTATCACAGCGATTGAAACCTGGCTAGTGGATAATGATGCTGATGACACGGAAAGCTTGTTTGAAGAAATTCAACAAGAAATGGTTGACTCTGGTTTTTTCAAGAACAAGATTTTGAAATATATCGAAAACTTGGAAACAGCAGTAGAATACATGAAAGCGCAAGAGGACAGCGAAGCGCTTCAAGTCGAAATTACCGAAAAACTTATTGGCAAGATGAAAAGTGCACTATCTTAACTGAGTGTGCACGTCTTGGTTTAACAGACTTAGAAACAATCTACTCTTGCAACAAATGGGAACTTGACGCAATTTTAGAGGGGCTTCATTACAGACAGATTGATTTTCGCGAAAATCTGTCAGAGCTTGCTATGGAAATGCGCTACACTATGAATGCTAAACGTGCTAGTGCAAATAAACTTAGCAAGAAAAAAGACAGAAATAAAGTTAAACAAGCCTTTCATGCAAATAACAATAAGCAAACGACTAATAGTAGTCTTGCTGAACGTCTGCAAAAAGTCAATGACCATTTCATGAACAGATAACACAGAAAGGGGGAGTTATATGGCAGAATTTGATGGCTCAATTTATGCCTATGTCGGTGCTGATATTGCTGATTATCAAGCGGCAATGAATAAGATTACAGCTGCAACACAGCGTGCTTTTGAGAAAGCACAGGATGCAGCTGTGAATAATTCTAATCGTTTAGTTCAACGTGTTGGTCAAATTATGGCACAGTTGGCAAACAATGGCGAATCACTTGGTAAACGTTTAGGAACAGCATTTAGCACAGGCTTAAATCTGTCTATTGGCGAAATTCAGCGTATAGCTTCATCAATTGGCGAAAAGATTCCTCAGCCCATAAAAAATGGGTTTAATACAGCTCTAACAGCTATACAGAGTGGTGTCAACTCAATAGCTAATAAAATCCCTCAGCCTATTCAAAATGCTTTTACAAAAGCAACTAGCTCGGTTTCTAGTTTTGCTACATCGGCGTCTAGCAAGGTTAGCTCAGCATTTAGCACGATTAGTTCAAAAGTAAGCAGTGCTTCAAATACAATCAGTAATTCTTTTGTTGGGAAAGTAGGAAGTAGTCTTACTAGCTTAAGTAGTAAAGCTGCAAGTGTTGCGACTAAAATGGCTAGTTCGCTTGGTTCTGGCTTTTCAAATTTGTCTAGTAAGGCCACCACTGCACTAAATGGTATTAGTTCAAAAATGGGAGAGCTGGGAAATAGTATTACTAAAACTACTTTGACAGTTACAGCTCTTGGTGCGGCATTTGCAGTTTTCCAAGGATTTAAGGCTGCGGTTGCTGGTTCAGTTTCAAAAGCAGCAGAATTCGAAGAAAAAATGAGCAACATCAAGGCTCTTACTGGTGCTAGTTCTGAAACAATGAAGCAATTCAATGCTGCTGCTCAAAAAGCTGGTGCGGATACTGCATTTTCAGCCAGTGAAGCAGCGGATGCTATTGCTGAATTGAGTAAAGCAGGGGTTGATACATCAGCTATTCTAAACGGTGGTTTAACTGGTGCTTTGAACTTGGCTACTGCAGGTGAACTTAGCTTGACAGAGGCAGCTGAAGTCGCATCTACAGCTTTAAATGCTTTTAAATCAGATAATTTAAGTGTAGCGGATGCAGCTAACCAATTAGCAGGTGCAGCGAATGCATCAGCAACAGATGTCCACGAATTGAAATACGGACTTTCTGCCGTTGCAGCGGTTGCGTCTGGTGTTGGTATGTCATTTAATGACACAACTAACGCTCTTGCCGTATTTGCTCAAAACGGCCTTAAAGGTTCTGATGCAGGTACATCTCTTAAAACAATGCTTTTGAATTTGTCGCCACAAACCGATAAAGCAGCAGCTCAAATGCAACAATTGGGCATTATTACTGCTGATGGAGCCAATCAATTCTATACAGCAGAAGGTAAGCTTAAGTCATTTAGTGAAATCTCACAAATATTACAAGATAGCTTGAAAGGTTTGACTGCTGAGCAACAACAGAACGCTCTTAAGACAATGTTTGGTACTGACGCCATTCGAGCTGCTAACATTGCTATGAAAGAGGGTGCTGCTGGAGCAGATGCCATGCAGGAAGCAATCAGTAAAGTTACTGCAGCAGATGTGGCTATTCAAAAACTTAACAACTTAAAAGGTGCTGTTGAATATTTAAGTGGTTCGTTTGAAACCTTGCAAATCCAAATCGGTAGTGCAATGCTTCCTGGTTTGCAAGGTGTGGTTAAGATTCTTGATAGAATGATTGACAGTTTTAGTAAAAGTAAGGTTGTCGACCAATTCGTCAAGAAAGTTCAAGACGTCTCACTTGCACTTTATCAAATTGCATTCGGTGCAGATGAGACTAAAAAGAAAATTGATGAAATGTTTTCTGGTGCAGATGCTGACGCTAAGAAACTAGAAACTAAAATTGAACCAATTGAACGTCTTAAAGCTGCAGCAATGAATGCAATGCCAGCAATCGCAGGCTTAGTCGGTTCGTTTGCATTCGGCCCTGCTATGAAACATTTAGGTAACCTTGGTAAGGTTATGGGCGGTCTTGCTGTTAAAGCTCAAACTTCTGGTTCTGTTATTGGCAATGCCTTTGGTGTTGCTTCAGCTGGTATGGCTAAATTAAGCGCTGGCAGTTCTGGAATGGCTAGTGCATTCAGTGGCGCGGCAAGTACAGGTTTATCTGCTATGTCTACTATGGCGAATGGCATTACATCAGTTGCTAGTATGGCGTTAGCGGTTATTGGTCCTGCAGCAATTCTCGGATTAGTTGTTGCTGGTCTTGGTTTGATTAATAGTCAATTTGGTGCACAGATTGACCAATTATTAGCTACAGTTACAACCAAGGGACCACAAATCATCATGAATCTGGTCAATGGTATTACAGGTGAAATTCCACTTTTGATTGCATCAGGTACAGAATTAATTGCTAAATTTGCTAATGCATTTACTGTAATGTTCCCAGTTTTGGTGCAAGCAGGTGTTCAATTAATCTCTAGTCTTGTTCAAGGCGTGGGAGCTAATGCTGGTAGCTTGATTGCGTCTGCTATTCAAGTGATTGGTACATTTGTTAGTTCGATTGCTAGTGCATTACCACAACTATTGTCTGTAGGTATGGACTTTATTGCAAATGTCGTCAATGGTTTGGTTCAAAATTTACCTTTGCTTTTACAATATGCGCAACAGATTGTTGATAATTTTGGTCAAAGTTTATCTGCTAACATGCCAAACATCATTTCTAAAGGTATTGAGATTATCACTAACTTAGTTCAGGGAATTATCCAGAATTTGCCAACAATCATTTCAATCGCTACGCAGGTTATTACTGGATTCATCACAGGCTTAGCTAGTTATTTACCACAAATTTTACAAGGTGGTATTAAAATCATTGTAATGTTGGTACAAGGTATTCTTCAGAACTTACCACAGATTGTACAGTCAGCTGTTCAAATCATTCAATCATTGATTCAAGGAATTACACAAAACTTACCGCAAATTATTGCTGCAGGCATTCAACTTGTTGGTCAATTAGCAGTAACAATTATCCAAAATATCCCACAGATTCTGGCAGCAGGTGCTCAATTAATCATGGGGCTTGGTCAAGCAATGCTTGAAGCTATCCCTAACGCTTTGAAAGGTGTTTGGGACGGTATTAAAAACGGCTTTGGTTCGTTGTGGGACACAATCACTGGTAAAAGTTCTGAAACTACTGCGAAAGTTAGCAGCGATGTCACTCAAATGACTAATGCAATTGCTGCAGGAACAGGCCAAATGAGTGCACAAACTAGTGCAGATACAATGGCAACGCTAAATAGTATTAGTCAGAATACTGGTCTTGCCAATTTGAATGCGACTAGCAACGCAACTCAAATGGCGTCAAACGTCAATGCGCAGACTGGTATCATGAGTGTTCAAGCACTTAATGATTCAATTGCTATGGCAAACGGTATTAATGCTGGTACAGCACAAGCAAGTACGAATGCAACAACTAATGCTCAAAATATGAAGAGTGAAGTTAACCGCATGAGTGGTGAAATGAGCTTCCAGACAATCAATGATGTTAATAATATGGCAAATGGCGTTGCTACTGGAATGACTACAGCAAGTACTAATGCAACAACTCAAGCGCAAGCTATGGCAAACGGTGTTAATACAGCAGCATCAAGCATGAACCTTGGTGCTGTCAATCAAGCATTGAATTTATCAGCTGGTGTATCAAGTAATATGCAAAATGCACAAGCAAATGCAAACAATTCAGCAGCTGTTATGAATAGCGGTGTTAGTGCAAACATGGCATCAATGCAAGCTAACGCAAGTGGTTCAGCTAGTGGATTATCAAGCAATATCACATCTGAGCTTAATTCAGCCGCTTCATCTGCTAACTCAGCATCATCACAAATGGCGTCAAACATCACTAACAACTTCAATAAGGCTAAGTCATCTGCAACATCATCAATGAATGGCATTGCAAATGCAGTTAAAAGTGGTATGAACAAAGTGACTAGCAGTGTTCAATCTTCCGGAAATAAGATGAATTCTACATTTACTAATTCGTTTAATAAAGCGAAAAGTGCTGCACAATCTGGTATGAACGGTGTTCGTTCAGCTGTTCAAAGCGGCATGAATGGAGCTGTTGCAGTAGCAAGTAGCGCAGGTAGTCACATGGTATCAATCATGTATAGCACGGCTGGTGGTATGCAATCGGCTGGTTATTATGCTGGTGCTGGTTTTGCAAGTGGTCTTGCAGGCTCAGCAGGCTATATCTATGCTGTTGCAGCTGGAATCGCAGCACGAGTAACAGCAACAATTCGTAGAGCATTAGATATTCACTCACCATCTCGTGTGATGAAATCACTCGGTGGCTATACTGGCGAAGGCTTCGCTATTGGCATGTCTGACTGGATAGGTAGAATCAACGACATCAGCAAAGAGTATGCGTTAGCTGTTACAGACCAAAGCTGGGGTGTCAACGGCACTATGGCAATTGCTGGTAGCGTTAGCACATCTGGTCTATCATCTTCACTTGATAGCTTGTCAGACGAAGTGAAAAACAGTGAATTGTCACAACCGGTCTTTGAAGTACACAACGAATTGGTTGGCGACAAGATTTATACAACTGTGAAAGAACGTGAAGCGAGAGAAGATGCTAAAAATGATTATTTTAATTATTAGAAAGGTGAAACATGGATTTATTAATTACGAAAGGAACGGCATCAGTCAAGCTGTCTGACTACGGCTTTTATAATATTAATATTGACGACAGCGCACCTGGAATCTCTCTTGATAAGCGTTCTGTCACTGGTCGTAACGGTACAGTATTTGGTGGTGCAACATTTACTGCTAAAGTCATTAAAGTGACTGGACGTGTAGCTGTTACGAATGTCCAAGAGTTCTTAAGTTTAAAAGATGATGTATTTGGCTTGTTACTAGATGACGAGCCTTTTTATATCACTAAAATGTACCCAATCAATACTGATTTTTATAATTTTCAAATCCCTGGTCAAACGGCTGGGGATTTAGATTTTGTAAATCAACCACACACAGCTTGGCATTATCGTTGGAAAGTCACTGCAGAAGGCGAAGCTGATTTCACTTTTGTTGGCAATTATGGTCGAGGATTAAAATATGATTTTTCAGTTAATTTTATTACTGCTGAATTGCCATATGGTGAAACAACTCCGAAGACAGTAACGCTAGCTAATAATCAAATTGCTTATGCTGGAACTGCTAAGTTATCACAATTGGAAGTTCCGTTTGTTGTTGAATTAACAGCAACAGGTAATCAATCAAACTTTTATCTTGAAATTGGAGATAATCGTTTTACTTACTCACAATCAGGCAATATTTCTGCAGGTGATATTTTTAAAATTTCTGGCATTGAAACAACAAAGAATTTAGAAAATGTTAATGCACGTACTAATTATGCGTACTTTGTTATTAAACCTAGTCCAACAAAAAAGGTTAGTTACAAAACTGACTTTAAGGGCACAATAAAAATTTTAAACTTTAAAGAACTATATAAATAGGAGGTGATAGTTTGATTACATTTTTAGATGAAAGAGATGTTGAGCATGGTGCACTTGCCACTATTAAAGTTACAAATGCTGTTAACGGTGAACGCTCACTGACTGGTGAAATTGAATCAGGCGATTATGTCCTAACAAATATCGAACGTGGCTGGCGTTTACGTTTTGATGATGAGTTTTATGTAGTAACTTACGCAAAGCCAATTGATGATGGTAAAGGTACGCATGTTACTTTTGACGCTGTTCATCAATTTTTTTGGGACTTTGATAAGTCATCAGTGCATGAACAATTAAATGATGGTTCGCATACGTTCTTGACTTACCTTGATTTCATATTCACTGGCAGTGATTACACGTATACAATTGACCCACTTTTGAAAGTCTATGCTTTTGAAAAACAATCATTTGGTTATAAGAGCCGTCTAAAACTTTTTAACGATGTCATCACTTCATCTGGCGTTGAATTCCAGGTTAATGGCAAAGTGGTCCGTATCTTAGAAAAAACTGGAACAGACCTATCAACGGTAGTTCGCAAGAACTTCAACATGAATGAACTTGGTATTGAAAAAAACATTGGTGATTTTGTTACTTATCAAAAAGGTTTTGGTGCGTGGATTGATGAGAATGACCACTCAAAGGGGCGTTTAGTTACTGAATACACTAGTCCATTGGCTAGCGTATACGGAAAACTTGAAGCTGAACCTTTAGTTGATGAACGTTATACACAAGCAGACAACATGGCTGCTGCTTTGAAAGCTAACGTTGATAATTCTTACAGCATCTCGATTACTCTTGACATGGAAGATTTAACTCGTGCTGGTTATGACTATACACAACCTAGAGCAGGTGATTACATCATGGCTATCAATGAAACATTAGATTTTCAAGAAAAAATTAGGATTGTTTCATTTACTAGTGAATATGATGTATCTGGTCAGTTGGTTAAACATGAAGTGACTTGTAATGACATTGGTGTAGTCAAGAAATTATCAGCAAGTTACAACTTAACTAAAGAACAAGCTCAAAATGCGTCAGATTCAGTCGGTAAAGCTGTAGAAATGGCTAATAAAGCGCTAGTTTCTGCAGATGGTAAAAGTACTGTTTATTTTGGTAATGAATTTCCAAAAGATGAGCCAAAAGGTACATTACATAAAGGTGACTCACTTTATTTGACAGTCGGCGACACAACGAAAATGTATTACTGGACTGGAGCAGATTGGGAAGAGCTACCCATCGTTAATGATGTTGAAGCATTCAAAGAACAGATTGCTGATGAACTAAAAGACGTTCCAAATCGTGAAGAATTCGAAGCGACTATTACGGAAAAACTTGCAACTTCAAAATCTGAAATTAAAACACAGATTGACACAGCTAAAACACAGGCAGAATCAAATGCTAAGGCATACGCTGATGAAATCAATCAAGCAACAGCAGGAGTAGCGGAACAAGCGAACACAGCTGTCAATAGTTTAAAATCTGACTTAGCCAAAGTCAAAACTGATTTAACTACCACAACGTCAACTGCAAATGCTGCTAAGACGTCAGCGAGTGAAGCCAAACAGCAACTTACCGCAGTAGCTAATGATTTGTCTAAAGCAAAAACAGACTTGCAAAACGCTGTTAGCGCGGTTGACACAAAAGCTACGAATTTGCAGAGTGATGTATCAAATCTCAATACAAGTTTGTCTAACACAGCTAAAGCGTTGCAGACACAAGGCACGACATTAGCCAATCAAGCTAAAGAGTTACAGACACAAGCTAGTCAGTTAACGGAGCAAGCAAAAGCGCAAGAGACGTTAACTACACGGGTAGAAAATGTTGAGACTACTGCTAACGGCACTAAGACGACAGTCAGCGAATTAAGTAAAACAGTTACTCAAAATGGCAAAGACATCACAAGTGTGTCGAACCGTACTAAGACGGTTGAAACTAGTTTAACTAGCGCTAAAACGTCAATTAGCGAACTGCAAACAAGTGTATCAACAGCTAAAACTGATTTAACGAATCTGACTAAGCGAACTAAGACTGTTGAAGATGGCTTGACAGGAACTAAAACTAATCTTAGTGAGTTAACACAAACTGTTTCAAACGATGGTAAGACGATTGCTAGTCTAACCAGTCGAACTAAAACGGTAGAGGACAGCGTAAGTGGTCTTAAGACTACGATGTCAAGCGTGCAGAAAGATTTAACTGCTGTTACAACTCGCACTAAAACGGTCGAAGATGATTTGTCAGGAACTAAAACAACGCTATCTCAAGTTAAGACGACAGCTGACAGTACCAGTCAAAAAACAGCTACGTTGGAAAGCGGTTTGGATGGGTTGACAGCGAGATTTGATAATTTAAAAATTGGTGCAGTTAACTTATTACACAATTCAAAAGGTCCGTTCCAGCCAAAAGGTAGCAGGATTGATAATTATGTTACGTACTCAAATGCTTGGATAAACATGGAAAAAGGTAAAGAGTACACTTTATCGGCAAAAGGGACGGCGCCCTTTACTTCCAAACACGCAACAGATCAAGAAAAAAACGAGATATGCTTATGGCTTGTTAAGCATGACGAAAATATTAATGTTGACCGAATTATTTCAAATGCAACGACAGGAACAGCCGGAACTAAATTCACTTGGAACGACCCGTCTGGTAAATACCGTTTGCGTGTCAACACGTACAAAGTCGACAATTCGAATTATGCCGAAGAGGTTCAAATTGAGGAAGGAAATCTGCGTAGCACGTATTCTCAAAACGAATCTGACATCGAATCTAAAGTAGCTGAATACAAACAGACATCTGACCAGAACTATGCAAGTTTGCAAACTACAGTCCAAAATCTTGACGGAACAGTTCAAGCTAACAAAACCACTGCAGAGCAAACGGCAGCAGGCTTTAAGACACGCATTGAATCACTTGAAACGTACAAGAGCGGTGAATCAACACGAGCTAATCAATACTTCGAGAGCGCTAAGACTGAAACAGCTCGTCAATTGACTGCTGAACGTACAGCAATTGCTAAGGATTATGTGGCTAAGTCTACGTACATTAGTGATGTGACTGGCATTCGTAATGACTTAACAGCAACGACTGCGACTGCAAACACGACTAAAACAAATCTTGCTAACTATCAAGCTAGCAATGATAAACTAGTCGCTAATCTACAAAGTAATTTGCAAACGACAAATGGTAATGTCAGTAGCCTAAAAACAAAAGTCGAAGCAGTACCTGGGCAGATTACAAGTGCAGTGTCAGCTGTTGAGGGTAAAATTCCGACGAGCGTCGGCGGTAGGAATTACATCAAAAACTCGGAATATCGCAAGACGTCAATCTATGTCAATGATAATCAAGTGCAAGATGAAGCGTTTGATATTTCAACAACGTTTTGGCAAAACAGCGAAGTGTACAGCAAGAAAATCAAATTATCATTTTACTATCAGCCTAGTAAGCCGTACGATGCTGCCCGTGAATTTTCAGTGTATTTCAGAACGGCGCCTTGGCCATTGATTGGGAAAGTGACGTATCCAGCTAATACTACTCGATTAATTAAATACACAATAGCAATGACGAATTCACTGCCAGCTAATTTTACGGCTAATCAAATTTTTATACGATTCAGTGGCAACCTTGACAAAGATCGCTACCACAATATTGGAAAAGTGATGTTGGAAATCAGCGACATTTTTACCGACTGGTCACCAGCACCAGAAGACACAGTTAGCCAAATTAGCTCGCTATCTAGTCAGATTCAGCAGACTGCTGACGGTATGACATTGCTTGCAACGAAAACAGAGCTTAACAGCGCTAAAACCGAGTTGCAATCTGGTATCACCACAGCTACCAACAAAGCTAATACAGCCCAAAGCACAGCTACCAACAATGCTAAAACGATTAGCACACACACGACACAGATTTCAGCACTTAATACAGGGCTTTCTGCTAAAGTCTCACAGACTGACTTCAATACGTTAAGCGGTCGTGTAACAACTGCTGAAAACAACATTACGGCTAAAGCTAACGAGTTGAGCAGTAAGATTAGTAGTTTAAATGTTGGTGGTAAGAACTATTTACCAACGTCACGAGTAATCAATCGTGGTTGTAGTAATTTCAGTTACAGTAATACATCTAAGAGCTGGACAATGACAGTACCGGCAAGTTCAACGACTTTTGGTAATGGTATCACGTTCAACACAAATAGCCTTAATATTCTTTTAAATGGTGGCGAAACGCTATTCTTTGGCTTGATGATAAAGGCAAATAAAGCATGTTCTTTTAACTACGACATTAACAACGCCCTATCTGGTACAGCGTCAAATGATAACGACGATAGAAGTAAGCAAGCGTGGTCACCATCCAATAAAAGCATTCCAGCAAATGTTTGGACGAGGGTTTGGTTTAGCTATACTGCTAAGGCTAACGTGCCAATTACAGAAGCTAATTCTAGCTTTGGTATTGTCAACAATACCGAAGCAATCACTGTTGAAATCAAAGAGGTTATGGTTGCTAAGTCAAACGTACCTGTTGATTATCAAACGCCTGATGCTGATTTTGAAGCTAAAGATTCTGAACTTAAACAGACAACAGACTCAATCAAAGCCAGCGTATCTTCGTTGGATAAATCAACAGTTAAGAGTGCTAGCTTGACTATTAATACAGACGGAATCGTCATGAAAGCTGGCAAGTCAACAACTGATGTCGCTAATGCGATTGGTTCTTATTTTGCTGTTAACCAAAACGCTATCAACTTATTCTCTGATAAGATAAACGTCAAAGGTAGCATGATTGTTGACGGTGCTATCACAAGTAATAAGATAGCCAGCAAGTCAATCAACACGGCACATCTAAACGGTAAAATCATTACTGCTGACGTGATAGCCACAAATGCTGTTACAGCAAATGCCATTAAAGCAGGAGCAGTAACTACCGACAAAATGATAGCCAATAGTATTAATGGCGACCGCATTACAGCTGGTACGTTAGACGCTGCCAAAATCAAAGCTGGTAGCATTACAGCTAGTCAAATTGCAAGTGGCACGATTACCAGCGCACAAATCAAAACAGGAACAATTAGTGCAGCGAATATAGCTGCAGGTGCGATTACCACAGATAAAATAGCTGCTAATTCTATTAATTCAAGCAAAATTGTATCAAGTGGTATTACAGCGAACGTTATCAAAGGTGGTAAATTACAATCACTATCTAACGCAACTAATTTTGAACTTGATACTGGTAAGCTTTTTTACAATAACAACAACACTGGTATTTTTCGTGTTCAAGCAAACGCTAGTACAATGGGACTTAAATTTTCAAATACTAGTATCACAGTTAGTGGAACTAGCCGAATCTTATCGCGAGTTATTTTAGGCGGTGACCGTCGTGAAACTTCACTAGATGACGGAAAGTGGGACCAAGGTGGGTTTACTGGTATTGTGGCTGAAACAATCAACGGTGTTGATTCTAACGCTCACAGTCAAGCTGATACTTTACGTGTGATTGGAGATAATATTTATTTCACCCACAGTTACAACTACGACGCTCAAACAAAAACAAGTGCACAAGGTTGGAAGATGGAAACGTTCAGCCCTTTTTCAAGTTATGCAGGAAATGTCGTCTTGAAACCGTACGGTATTAATTATCGTCAATCAGACATCATCACTGGTGATGTTCGTTTAGATAACGGGGATGGCTCTGGTTATTGGGTGCGAGGATGTATAAGGACTTTAAGAAACTGTTTTCAACATTATCTCAACGGTGGAACAACATCAGGTGCTATGAATGCAATACGAGATGCTTTAAAAGAAATTTCAGGAGTTTAATATGAATAAAAATCAATTAATTATTAATGAATTATTACAAAAACTAGCCACTGCACAATATGAAGCAGTACAATTACGTGCTGAATTAACAATTGCTAATCAGCATAACAGTGAATTTGAAGATAAGTTAGCTGCACTAATGCCTAAAGACGATTTGAAAGGAGGTGATGAATAATGCGAGCATGGAACGTTGTCGGGAAATACCCAATTTACACTGATGGAAAAGTAACACACACAGAAATCACACTAGCTACTTTGTCAGGTAGTTACGGTACATTCACTGAACGTGTTATTGGCGATCAAACTAGCAAAACCAACGATGAACTTATTGAATTAGCTCGTGATGCTTATTTCAAATCTGAATATGCTGATAAAGCTATGCCAGAGGCCGTACAGAAAGTTGATGAGATGTCAAATAAGTTTAACGAAAAATCTATTGAGTACCAAGAAACAATTGACCAAATGCAAGCGGCCATTGACAAATCCGAGAAGATGACTCAATTAGCAACAGCTACATTGAATGAATTGATTAACAAAATGTATCCTGATGATGAGGGAACTACAGATGGTGCTACTGAAGGTACTACAGATGAAACTACTAAAGAAAATTAAAATTAAACTTATAGGAGGAAAAACAATGATGATTAATTACTTTGCAATGCAAATCGAGCTAGGTTGGATTACTATCGAGACCGTGCCTAAACGTTTCCGCAAACAAGTACAAGAGCTTGTAGACTTGTCTCACGCAGGCTTGCAAGACGAAGACGCCGCCGAATAACAGCTTAGGAAGTGAGAGGAGATTATGCATGTTGAAATTTTAACAGGAGTATTCTCGTTGATTGCAAGTTTGGTTGGCACATTTGGCGGTATTTTAACGAGTACTAAGCTAACCAACTATCAAATCAACGAGCTTAAAAAACAGGTCGATAAACATAACAGCGTCATCGAACGTACCTTTAAGCTGGAAGAACACAGCAAGTATGTTGATGAACGCATCACACGCTTGGAAAGTGAGGTCGAGAAATGAAAAAGTATTTTGAAAAATTGGGAGTTAAGGTTTTGAAAACCATGGCGCAATCAGCAGTTGGTGTCATCGGTGCTAGTACATTAATTACACAGGTCGATTGGAGAGTGGTTGTTTCAACCGCTCTTTTATCTGGTCTCGTTTGTGTGCTGACTAATTTGTCTG